>P_2C_Liq_1_UnCtyDRAFT_1001087_pt1 | contig 10658 bp, 12 predicted proteins | sample Pon2CUnioCityCA_2_FD_10234 | JGI IMG/M metagenome (IMG submission 10234)
GGCCCGGCGGGACTAGCCGCTGCACAGCAGTTAGCGCGTGCTGGTCATGAAGTCACCCTATTTGAGAAGCAGGATCGAATCGGTGGCTTACTGCGATACGGGATTCCTGACTTCAAGATGGAAAAGCACCTGATTGATCAGCGTGTGGCTCAGATGCAGGCAGAAGGCGTCACCTTTAGTCCGTCGACCTATATTGGCTCACCGGATGATCCAGGTGCCAAAGGTTTGACCGTGAAGACGCCAGCCGAACTTGATGCTGAGTTTGACGCCGTTGTGCTCTCGGGTGGCTGTGAAGTCCCACGTGACTTGCCGGTACCTGGCCGCGAGCTCGAGGGCGTGATGTACGCCATGGATTTCTTGCGTCCACAAAACAAAGTGGTGGCTGGCGACAAGGTCTCTGGGCAGGTGTTGGCCAAAGACAAGCATGTTGTGGTCATCGGCGGTGGCGACACGGGCTCAGACTGCGTGGGCACAAGTAATCGTCATGGTGCCACATCGGTTACACAAATCGAGTTGATGCCTAAACCACCAGAGCATGAAAACAAAGAGCTAACTTGGCCCTATTGGCCAGCCAAGCTCAGAACCTCTTCATCACATGAAGAAGGGGCAGATCGGGATTGGGCTATCACAACCAAGGCCATTGAAGGCACCAACGGCAAGGTAACCAAACTTAAAGCCGTTCGGGTTGAGTGGGCGCGTGATGAGGCCACTGGCCAATTCAAAATGCAGGAAGTGCCAGAGTCAGAATTCGAAATCAAGGCTGACCTTGTTTTGTTGGCCATGGGTTTTGTATCACCGATAGCGGGTGTGCTGGCGTCTTTCGGTGTAGAGACTGATGGGCGTGGTAACGCGCGTGCCAACACCGACGATTATCAAACCAGTTTGCCAAAGGTATTCGCCGCTGGCGACATGCGTCGCGGCCAGTCGTTGGTGGTTTGGGCCATTCGCGAGGGTCGGCAATGCGCGCGCGCCGTCGATGAGTACCTGATGGGCGTCACCGAGTTGCCACGCTAATCGGCGCATGGGCTATACAATCTGCAGATGATTGAGCCCATCGATGCGCCTGCGACCCCTTCGAGCCAAGTGCTTGCGTTTGACAACGTAACGTTGGGTTACGGGGATTTCACGGTCATCAGCGAGCTATCACTGGCAATTAATGCCGGTGAAGTGGTTGCCGTGATGGGTGGCTCTGGTTCAGGCAAGACCACGCTGATGCGCGCGGCCACGGGTCAAATACCGGTGATGGGCGGTGAGCTCAAGGCTTTTGGTCAGTCGATGGATCGCCTCAAACGTGTCGAGCTCGAGGCTTTGCGACAGCGCATGGGTGTTTTGTTCCAGCATGGTGCGCTGTTCACCGATCTTGATGTCTTTGAGAATGTCGCGTTTCCACTTCGGGAGCACACGCGTCTTTCTGAGGAGGAGATTGCGCAGAAGGTGCTTCACAACCTCGAAGCCGTTGGGTTACGGGCGGCCGCGCACCTGAAGCTCTCAGAAGTCTCGGGAGGGATGGCCAGGCGCGTGGCGTTGGCTCGCGCGATTGTGCGTGAACCCGAATTGGTTTTTTACGATGAGCCGTTTGCCGGTCTTGATCCTATTTCTATGGGTATTGCGGCGCGGCTGATTCGACATTTATCTGACAAGCTCGGTTGCGCATCGGTGGTCATCACGCACGATGTGCCTGAGTCTTTTGAGATCGCTGACACCGTTTATATTGTGGGTCAAGGCAAGCTCAAGGCTAGTGGTTCGCCCGACAGTTTAAGGCAGTCGCAAGACCCCTACGTCAAACAGTTCCTGGAGGGCGCACCTGATGGTCCGGTGGCGTTTGACTACCCGAACACACCGGCGTTTGAGCGCTGGTGTCGAGACAAAGGTATAGAGCCATGAGTGCGACCAACTCACTGGCAGCGATTGGTGCCTTTACGCGCAAACGGCTCGTGGTGCTTGGACAGTTGACCCGGTTTCTTGGGCAATTGGTATTGCGTTGTGGTGTGCTGTTTCAGCGCCCTCGCCTGACCATGCAGCAAGTGCATTTCATCGGTAATTATTCGCTCATCATTATTGCGGTCTCAGGCTTGTTTGTGGGTTTTGTGCTCGGTTTGCAGGGTTACTACACCTTAAATCGGTATGGTGCGGAAGAGGCGCTCGGTTTGCTGGTGGCCCTGTCTTTGGTGCGTGAGCTCGGGCCTGTGGTGACAGCTTTGTTGTTTGCTGGGCGAGCCGGGACATCGCTGACCGCAGAAATCGGGTTGATGAAGGCTGGCGAGCAGATTGCTGCCATGCAAGTCATGGCCGTCGATCCGATTCGGCGCGTGTTGGCACCGAGGTTTTTAGGGGGCATTATCGCCATGCCGGTGCTCGCGGCGGTGTTCTCAATGGTGGGCATCATTGGTGGTTGGGTTGTTGGCGTACTACTAATTGGGATTGACGCTGGCGCTTTCTGGTCGCAAATGCAAGACGGCGTTGATGTGTTTGATGACGTCATGAACGGGGTTATAAAAAGCATCGTATTTGGTGTGGCAGTCACTTTGATCGCGCTTTTTGAGGGTTGGCAATGCAAGCCCACCCCGGAAGGCGTGTCACGGGCAACGACCCGCACGGTGGTGGCCGGTTCGCTAGTGGTTTTAGGACTGGATTTTGTCTTGACTGCTTTAATGTTTAGTAACTGATTCGGGGGTCGTTCGACATGGGCAACCATAAGATAGACGTGTGGGTGGGATTATTTGTTCTACTAGGTATTCTTTCGCTAGTGTTTCTGGCGTTGCGTGCGGGCAACCTCAGCAGCTTCTCGTTCGCTGAAACCTATGCGGTTCAGGCCAAGTTCGATAACATTGGCGGTTTAAAGGTCCGCGCCCCTGTTAAAAGCGCCGGGGTAGTGGTGGGGCGCGTGTCTGAAATCCGCTTTGATGACCAGACGTATCAAGCAATGGTTACCTTCAATATTGACACGGCGTTTGAGTTCCCGTCCGACACCTCGGCCAGCATATTGACCTCTGGATTGCTCGGTGAACAGTACATTGGGCTAGACGCTGGTGGCGACGATCTGATGCTGGCATCAGGGGACTCGATTACACTAACGCAAAGCGCTATTGTCCTTGAGCGCCTGATCAGCCAGTTTTTATATGGCACCGCCGAACAAGAGGGCGCAGCCGATTAAAACGGCGCTGTAAAAAGGTAGTGACAACGATGTTCATTAATCGAATGCTAGCGGTTGCCTCAGTGACGTTGCTCGTTGGGTGTGCGGGTACCCAACAACCGCCTAACCCCCAAGATCCCTGGGAGGGGATGAATCGCGGCACCTACGCCTTTAATGATGCCGTTGATCGGGCGGTGTTTCGTCCAATTGCTGAGCTATATGCGTTTGTGACACCGCGTCCCGTGCGTACCTGTATTCGCAATGTGTACCTGAATATCGGTGAAATTTGGTCAATGATCAATAGCAACCTGCAGCAACGCCACGTGGATGCCATCAACACCACAGGACGGTTTTTACTGAACACCACCATGGGTCTTGGGGGTTGTATCGATGTCGCAAGCAAGCAAGGACAGCCACGTATTAATAACGATTTTGGGGTGACGTTGGGTGTTTGGGGTGTGCCGCAGGGGCCTTATCTGGTGTTACCTTTTTTAGGTGCGAGCACGGTTCGCGACGGTGTAGGCACCGGTGTAGACTTTGTGGGTAACCAGCTCGATACCATTGGCGCCATTCCTAACGTGCGTTTGCGCAATTCGTTGTGGGGGCTTGAAGTCGTGGTTCGACGCGAAGCTTTGCTTACCGTGTCTAAAACGGTCGACCGCACAGCGCTAGACCCCTACAGTTTTATTCGTGATGCCTATCTGCAGCAACGCCGAGCCCAGGTGCTAGGTGATGCAGATGCACAGGAGCTACCAGACTACGAAGATTATGCCGATGTCGAGGTCGATGAAAAAGCGCTCGGTATCGAACAGGAGAAATAATGATGACAGCAGTGAGAACGGAAACGTCCACCCGACGATTGTCACACGCTCGTTTGATGGGACTTGCTAGTGCGATGCTGGTTGCAGTCGCTATGTTGCTAAATGCGACAGCCCACGCCTCTCCTGACCCGAAAGCCGCCCCACCGGTGTTTGTCCAAGAGGTTGCCGATCAGTTGTTGGCGGTACTCAAAGAGGATCCTGAGGTGCGCAATCAGAATATCGAGCGCATTAATGAGGTGGTGACCGAGTACATCATGCCGTATGTGGACTTTGAGCGAACCACCCGCTTGGCTGCCGGCAAGTATTGGCGACAAGCCTCTGAAGCACAAAAAGAAGAGCTCTCTGCGGCGTTTCGAAATACACTGATTCGCACCTATAGCGGTGCCTTGACCAAGGTGGATAAAGGAACGGCCATGGAGATTTTGCCGTTTCGCGGTGATGCTGACGCTAAAGACGTGGTTGTTCGCTCAAGCGTGATACAAGCCTCCAACACCGAGCCCATTCGGGTAGATTATCGTTTGCGTCGTGAGCCCGAGGGTTGGCGCATCTACGATATCAACGTTGAGAATGTCTGGTTGATTCAGAACTATCGCAATCAGTTTGCGCAACAAATTAATCGATCTGGCATCGACGGATTGATTGTGGCGCTGAACGAGCGAAACGCACAAAACTAATTTATGTCATCTGCAGCCATTGAATTTGACCACATCCATAAAACTTATAAGCCCGCGGTTAAGCACTGGTGGCATCGTCTGGCTAAGCGCACGCAAGACGAAGGCTTTAAGGCGTTAAACAACGTCGATTTGCGGGTCGAGTATGGCGAGTTTTTTGGGTTGCTTGGCCCAAATGGCGCCGGTAAAACGTCGCTGATCTCTATCTTGGCTGGCTTGTCATATGCGACCCAGGGCACAGCAAGAGTCTGTGGCCATGATGTGGTGACGGACTTTAGAGCTGCACGCCGCTCGCTCGGCGTGGTGCCACAAGAGCTTGTGTACGACCCTTTCTTTACCGTGATGGAAACCTTAAGGATTCAGTCAGGGTACTTTGGGTTGCATCACAACGATGACTGGATTGAAGAGGTTCTGCACAATTTGGGACTGACCGATAAAACGCATGCCAATATGCGCTCCTTATCTGGCGGCATGAAGCGGCGCGTGCTCGTGGCACAAGCGCTTGTGCACCGCCCGCCCGTTATCGTGCTTGATGAGCCCACCGCTGGCGTAGACGTGGATTTGCGTCGCAGCTTGTGGGAGTTTATTTCTCGATTGAACCAGCAGGGCCACACGATTCTGTTGACTACGCACTACCTTGAAGAAGCCGAAGCACTATGTGGCCGAATTGCCATGCTTAAGCACGGCCAGGTGGTTGCGTTGGACACCACCGATGCACTGTTGGCGCGTGTGGGTGGTGCGGGTCTGGAAGAGGCGTTTGTACAGATTATGCGAGAAGCTGGCCAGGCAACCGTGGAGTCATCATGAGCGACAGTACGGTTGTGTCGCGCTGGGGCAAGTCCTCGCGTTCAGGTTTTTACACGCTTTTATATAAAGAGTTGCTGCGGTTTTGGCGGGTGGGGTTTCAGACCATTGCTGCGCCAGTGATTACGGCCTTGCTTTATTTGATTGTTTTTGTGCAAGTGCTACAGGATCGTGTACAAGTCTACGATCAAATTCCCTACGTGGAGTTTTTGATTCCGGGGCTCATGATGATGAGTATGTTGCAAAATGCGTTCGCCAACCCATCGTCGTCTTTGATTCAAAGTCGGGTGACCGGGAATTTGGTGTTTGTGTTGCTTACCCCGATTTCGACGCGCGAGTTTTTTGCGGCCTATGTCGCTGCCGCGGTGGTACGTGGTTTGGCGGTGGGCCTCACGGTTTGGCTCGTGTCATTGCTATTTGTGCCAATTCCGGTGACGTCATTTGTCTGGGTGTTGGTATTTGGCACGTTGGGTAGCGCCATGATGGGCATTTTGGGTTTGATTGCAGGGTTATGGTCGGAGAAATTCGACCAAATGGCGGCATTTCAGAACTTCTTGATTATGCCGTTAACATTTTTATCAGGTGTGTTTTACTCCATCCATAGCTTGCCTGCGTTCTGGCAGGGCGTCTCGCACTGGAACCCTATCTTCTACACCATTGACGGCTTTCGTTATGGGTTTTTTGGGGTGTCAGATAGCTCACCGTGGATGAGCCTGGCTGTTGTGTTTGGTTTTTTTGTCGTCCTGACTTTTATTGCGATTCGGCTACTTGATAGTGGCTACAAACTTAGAACTTGATTGAGGTAAAAACATGCTGCCAAAACCCGAGGACATCAAGGAATACATTAACGCGGGCTTAGCCTGTGAGCATTTGGAAGTAACAGGCGATGGCGCGCATTTTGAGGCGACGATTGTGAGTCCAGCCTTTGAGGGTAAACGCTTGATTGCCAGACACCAGCTGGTGTACGGCGTGCTAGGGGACCGGATGCGTGACGAAATTCATGCTTTGTCCATGAAGACCCTGACACCCGAAGAGTTCAAGGCGCAAGCCTAATGGATCGGTTGTGTATCACCGGTGGTCAACCCTTGCAAGGCGAGGTTGTGATTTCCGGTGCAAAAAATGCTGCACTGCCGATTTTGTGCGCCTCTTTGCTCAGTGCCGACCCGATTGTATTGAGTAATGTCCCGCAGCTTCGTGACGTGGGTACGATGCTGTCACTACTTAAGCGGTTAGGTACGCGCGTTGATCAACACGGGCAAGAGACGGTTGAGCTTTCTGGCGCCAACATCGATTCGCTAGAGGCGCCGTATGAGCTTGTTAAAACCATGCGGGCATCGATTCTGGTGCTGGGGCCACTGCTGGCGCGATTTGGCCAGGCTCGTGTGAGTTTGCCCGGTGGTTGTGCCATCGGGCAGCGACCCGTTGATCAGCATATCCGCGGCTTAGAGGCGCTTGGTGCCGAAATTACAATCGAGCATGGTTACGTCGTTGCGCGGGCCAGCCGTCTGAAGGGGGCTGTCATCCGCACCGATATGGTGACCGTGACCGGCACAGAAAACCTGCTCATGGCCGCCGTATTGGCGCAAGGTGAAACCGTCCTTGAGAACGCGGCGCGCGAGCCTGAGGTGGTGGACTTAGCTGAGCTCTTGATCAAAATGGGCGCAAAAATCACTGGCCATGGTACAGATCGTATTGTGGTGCAGGGGGTGGACCGCTTGCATGGGGCAACGCATCGGGTCATGCCCGATCGTATTGAGGCGGGCAGTTTTTTGTGTGCAGTGGCGGCAGCGGGTGGTTCTATTACGCTTAAGCACGTCGCACCGGCAACGATGGGTGCGACGTTAAGCAAGCTATCTGAGGCTGGCTTGGCGCTCACCGTTGGCCAAGACACGATCAGCGCGCAAATGGATACTCGCCCCAAGACCGTCGATATCAGAACCCATGAATACCCTGGGTTTGCCACTGACATGCAGGCGCAATTCATGGCTTTAAATACCGTGGCACAGGGTACGGCCATGGTGATCGAGACGATTTTTGAGAATCGTTTCATGCACGTGCAAGAGCTGATCCGCCTTGGTGCCGATATTGAAATCGATGGTCATACGGCGGTGGTACGTGGGGTGACAGGATTGTCTGGCGCCACGGTCATGGCCACAGACCTGCGTGCTTCAGCGAGTCTGGTGATTGCGGGTCTCGTGGCGCAAGGGCAAACAATTGTCGAACGTATATATCATTTGGACCGTGGTTACATGAACATGGAAAATAAATTGAACGCGATAGGCGCACAAATCGAGCGCCTATCGTCAAAAGGCAGCGTGTGATGGAAACCGTCGAGGCGCAAGCCGCTAATCGCCCTATTACGTTGGCACTGTCAAAGGGTCGCATTTTTGATGAGACATTGCCATTGCTCAAGGCCGCTGGCATCGAAGTGGCAGAGGACCCGGAAAAATCCCGAAAACTGATTATCGGCACTAATCGGCCGGACGTTCGTCTCATTATTGTCCGTGCCTCGGATGTGCCGACTTATGTGGAGTACGGCGCCGCTGATTTGGGCATCGCCGGCAAGGACGTGCTCATTGAGCACGCCGCCACACACCCGGGTGCGTTGTATCAGCCGATTGACCTGAAAATTGCACGCTGTCGACTGTGTGTTGCTGTGCCTAAAGGGTTTGACTATGAGGCGGCTGTGCGTCAAGGGGCACGTTTGCGCGTGGCAACCAAGTACGTATCAGCCGCGCGAGAGCATTTCGCCAGTAAAGGTGTGTACGTTGACTTGATCAAGCTCTACGGATCAATGGAACTCGCGCCATTGATTGGCCTAGCCGATGCCATTGTTGACCTGGTCTCAACAGGTAATACGTTAAAGGCCAACAACTTGGTTGCAGTCGAAGATATCATGCCGATTTCCTCGCGATTGATTGTCAACCGCGCGGCGCTGAAAACACGTCAAGGCCAATTGCAACCGATCCTTGATGCCTTTGAGCAGGCGCGCTGAAAAGCCTGCTAAGCTTTGAATTAAATATTTGACGACATAACTGAGTGAACGAAAAATGGCTCTTGTAAGGCGCCTGAGCACCAAAGACCCCGGGTTTGATCAAGCACTCTCGACGTTGTTGCATGTCAACGCCGATGAGGATGATGCGATTGAGTCGGCTGTGACCGCTATCTTGCAGTCTATCCGTAACGACGGCGACCAGGCCTTGTTGCGGTACACGCAACAGTTTGATCGCGTCCCGGCTGACACGGTAGCTGCACTTGAAATCGATCGCAACGATTGGCAGGCGGCACTAGACGGTCTGCCTGCGCCGCGACGTCGTGCGCTTGAAGAGGCGGCTGATCGTGTCAGGTCCTATCATGAGCGACAAAAGCAAGAGAGCTGGACATTCACCGAGGCCAATGGCACGGTGCTTGGTCAAAAAATCACGCCCCTAGATCGCGTCGGTCTTTACGTGCCAGGCGGCAAAGCCGCCTACCCATCGTCGGTTTTAATGAACGTGATTCCAGCTAAAGTCGCTGGCGTGTCTGAAGTGATTATGGTGACCCCCACGCCCGATGGGCAACGTAACCCGCTGGTCTTGGCGGCTGCCGCCATTGGTGGCGTTGACCGTATATTTGCGGTCGGTGGTGCTCAAGCGGTGGGTGCGCTGGCTTACGGTACTGAGACCATTGCCGCGGTAGATAAAATCACGGGCCCTGGCAATGCTTACGTGGCAAGCGCTAAACGGCGCGTCTTTGGTACCGTGGGTATTGACATGATCGCGGGCCCAAGTGAAATCCTGATCATCTGTGATGGCAAGACGCCAGCTGACTGGATTGCGATGGATTTGTTTTCTCAAGCAGAGCACGACGAGTTGGCGCAAGCCATTTTGCTTTGCCCGGATGCAGCGTTTCTTGATCAGGTAGAGCAGTCGATTGATCGACTGTTGCCCACCATGCCTCGTCACGAGATTATCGCCACCAGCCTTAAAAACCGGGGCGCCCTGGTTTTAGTGGATTCGCTTGCGCAGGCGTGCGAAATGAGTAATCGCATCGCGCCTGAACACTTGGAAGTGTCTGTCGAGGATCCCCAAGCATTGTTGCCGTCGTTGCGTCATGCCGGCGCGATCTTCATGGGGCGTCATAGTTCGGAGTCACTTGGTGATTATTGTGCTGGGCCGAATCACGTGCTGCCCACGTCGGGAACAGCCCGCTTTTCATCGCCGCTTGGTGTGTATGATTTCCAAAAACGATCAAGCATTATTGATGTGTCGGCTCAAGGAGCGACTGAGCTTGGGGAAGTTGCGCGCATACTGGCCGAGGGCGAGGGGTTGCCCGCGCATGCCCAAAGTGCGGTATACCGAATTGCTTAGGTAGGCGGCCGTATTTTCGTACACAAGCGGCTTACAATACTGTTTTTAATGTGACTGTTTTGCAGTCCGATTGAAGTTCACCATCATCATGCGAACCGCTGAAATTATCCGTAACACCAAAGAGACGCAAATCCGGGTCTCTATCAATCTCGATGGAACTGGTGAGCAGTCCATCGATACGGGCGTTCCCTTTCTTGACCACATGCTGGATCAGATTGCGCGTCATGGGTTAATTGATCTCGACATCAAAGCCAAGGGTGATCTGAGTATCGATGATCACCATACCGTCGAAGATGTGGGCATTACGTTGGGCCAGGCGTTGGCACAAGCCCTCGGTGATAAGGCGGGTATCCGGCGCTATGGTCACGCTTACGTGCCGCTTGATGAGGCCTTGTCGCGTGTGGTGATTGATTTGTCGGGTCGCCCTGGGATGATCTTTGAGGTGCCGTACACGCGCGCGCGCGTCGGCAACTTTGACCTAGATTTGTCGCGAGAGTTTTTCCAGGGGTTGGTTAACCATGCGTGGATGACTTTGCACATTGACAACTTGCGTGGCATTAACGCTCATCACCAATGCGAAACCGTCTTCAAGGCCTTTGGTCGCGCTTTGCGTATGGCGGTCGAGCCAGATACGCGCCAAGCTGGGGCGATTCCTTCGACTAAAGGTGTTCTTTAGGCACTCGTCCACTGTCCGCGACCGGAACGCACCATGAAACGCATTGCAATTGTCGAATACGGCATGGGTAATTACCACTCGGTGGAGCGTGCCTTGCGTCATGCCGCCCCCGATGCCGATATCCGACTAACTGGCGACGCGCAAACCATCTTATCGTCAGACCGCGTTGTCTTGCCGGGCCAAGGCGCCATGGGTGATTGCATG
>P_2C_Liq_1_UnCtyDRAFT_1001088_pt1 | contig 10648 bp, 6 predicted proteins | sample Pon2CUnioCityCA_2_FD_10234 | JGI IMG/M metagenome (IMG submission 10234)
AGAATCCTACAGAAAAATTATGCTTATCATCTGGAGTAAAATCGACGTTAAAACGACCATTGTATGTAACTTCATCAAAACTACGCTCACCATTAGAAGGCAAAAAAGTGGTTGTATTCTCTGGAGTATTAATGATAAACATATCTCCTTCTCTTCTACCTGTTTTGTCGTTTCTTTGATAACTTGCTCCAAAAGACAAGTTCCATTTACCAGACCTTTTATTAATTGTGGCATCTACACCAAAACGCTTTGCAGCAACTTGCGTATCGTAATCTTCTATAGATGGAAATCCACCTCGTAAATTTATTTGTGCAAAAGTACCATCTATAGCTCCTTTTTTTGTAATAATGTTTAAAATACCTCCTTTTCCCTCTGGATCATATTTTGCTGACGGAGCTGTAATTAATTCGATTTTTTCTATAGCATTGGCTGGTAATTGTGCTAAAATAGTACTTGCATCACCTTGTGTAGGTTTTTCGTTTATTAAAACTGTAAAACCTTTACTTCCTCTTACACTAATTTCACCCAAACCATTAATTGTTACCGATGGTAAATTACGTACTACATCAACGGCATTTCCACCAACTGTAGTTTGATATTTTTGGGTGTCAAAAACTTGCCTATCAATTTTATGAGAAACCATTTGTTTTTCTGCTCTTAAAACAACTTCGTTTAATTGATTTGCTGAGCCTAGAACAAGTTTAATAGTATCTAGGTTTATTAATGCTCCTTTACTTTTTGGATGTATACTTTTAATTACTTTAGTTTCATAGCCTAAAAATGTAACTTCAATATAATAATTACCAGGTCTTATTGCATCAATAGTAAAAAAACCTTCTAAATTGGTAACAACACCTGTTACTAGTTTTTTATCAGCAACTTTATAAATAGCAACACTTGCATATTCTAAAGGGTAATTATCTAAAGCATCTACTACCTTACCTTTAATTTGTGCATTTATAGAAAAAATACTAAAAATTAAAGCAATAAAAAAAAGTGCATTTTGTAATTTCATGTAATTATTTTTTTTCAAAAATAAACAAGAAAAAATTACAAAACAGCACCTTTAATGTTTATTTTTTTTATGAAAACTAGATGTTTTCAGCCAACCAATCTCCTACTTCTTTTGTGCCGTAAGATTTTTGTCCGTCAGCTAAATCTTCTGTTACAACCCCTTTTTCTAGGGCTTTGTTTACAGCATCTCTAATTGCTTTCCCTTCTTCTTGTAATCCAAAATTTTCGAACATCATTGCTGCTGATAATACAGTAGCCATAGGATTTGCAATATTTAAACCTGTTGCCTGAGGATAAGAACCATGAATTGGCTCAAACAAACCAATTTCTGCACCTAAAGAAGCACTTGGCATTAAGCCCATAGAACCAGAGATTACAGATGCTTCATCGGTTAAAATATCTCCAAATAAATTTTCTGTAATTAATACATCGTAACTATTTGGCCATTGAACCAAACGCATGGCAACTGCATCTACAAATTCGTAAGAAACTTCTACTTCTGGATAATCTTTTTCCATAGCCTGCACAGTTTCTCTCCATAAACGTGAGGTTTCTAAAACATTGGCTTTGTCTACACAACATAGTTTTTTACCACGAGTCATAGCCAACTCAAAACCTTTTTTTGCTAGACGTTGTACTTCTGCTCTTGTGTAAACACAATTATCAAAAGCGGTTTCGCCTTCTTCTCTTCTACCCTTTTCACCAAAATAAATACCTCCAGTTAACTCTCGTAAAAAAACCAAATCAGTTCCTTCAATACGTTCTCTTTTTAAAGGTGATTTATCTAATAATGATGGAAACGTAAATGTAGGTCTTACATTTGCAAACAAACCTAATTTTTTACGCATTTTTAACAAACCTTGTTCTGGTCTTACTTTTGCAGAAGGATCATTATCAAAACGTGGATGCCCAATAGCGCCAAATAAAACGGCATCAGAAGATGCACAAATTTCGTGCGTTTCATCTGGATAAGGCTCTCCAACAGCATCAATAGCAGCTGCACCTGTTAATGCTGGTTTCCAATTAATTTCGTGATTGTACTTTTTTGCAATAGCATTAGATACTTTTACTGCTTGGTCTATTACTTCTGGACCAATTCCATCTCCTGCTAATAATGCGATATTTAATTTCATTTTTTTATTGTTTGTAGACTTTAGACTTTAGTCAAATGTAGCGCTGACTAAAGTTTAAAGATTATTGACTAATTTAAATTATATTCAACATTTTTTCTGTGGCTTTAATGGCAGATACTGTTTGATCTGAGTCTAAACCCCGTGTTATAAATTCTTGTTTTTCTTTTTTCCATGTAATAATGGTTTCACACAAAGCATCAGAATGACTTCCTGGAGGAATTCTAACGGCATAATCTACCAAGTCTGGTAAATCTTTTTTGCTATGTGTTTTGTACAATTTTCTAAGTGCATTCATAAAAGCATCAAATTGCCCATCACCTTGTGCATGAGCCTCGTATTCTACCCCTTCTACTATTAATTTTAAAGTAGTGGAAGGTTTCATACCTTTTGCATGACCCAATACATAGTTTTTTACAACTACGCGTTTTTCTATTGTATCGCTATCTAAAACATCAGAAATAATATATGGTAAATCGTCTTGAGAAACCACTTCTTTTTTATCTCCCAGTTCTATAATTCTTTGGGTAACTTTCTTTAGTTCATCATCATTTAAGCTGATACCTAAATCTTGTAAATTTTTTTGAATATTTGCTTTACCTGATGTTTTACCTAATGCATATTTACGTTTTCTACCAAAACGTTCTGGCATTAAATCGTTAAAATAAAGATTGTTTTTATTATCTCCATCTGCATGAATACCAGCAGTTTGTGTAAAAACATTTGCACCAACTACAGGTTTATTTACAGGGATTCTAAAGCCAGAAAACGTTTCTACCAACTTACTAACTTTGTTTAAAGCAGTTTCATCTACAGAAATTTCAACACCATTCATAAAATCATTAATTACAGCTACAACACTTGCTAAAGGTGCATTCCCTGCACGTTCTCCCATTCCATTTATGGTTAAGTGTAAGCCGTTAATACCTGCATAAACAGCTTCCATCACATTGGCAACACCTAAGTCATAATCATTATGACCATGAAAATCAAAATGTGTTGTTGGATATTTTTGTTTTACTTCTTCTATAAAAGTAAATGTTTCCTTGGGAGTTAAAACGCCTAAAGTATCTGGCAATAAAATACGTTCTATATTTTGTGTTGATAAAAAATTCAAAAACTCAAACACATATTCTTTAGAATTGCGCATACCATTAGACCAATCTTCTAAATAAACATTGGTTTTAATGTTGTTTTCTGCAGCTAATTCAATAGTTTGTTTAATTGCTGTAAAGTGCTGTTCTGGTGTTTTTTTAAGTTGATGTTTTAAGTGATTTAAAGAACCTTTGGTTAACAAGTTCTGCACTTTTGCACCAGCCTCTATCATCCAATTGATAGATTTTCCTCCATCAACGAAAGTTAAAACCTCAATTTTGTTTAATTGATTGTTTTCTGAAGCCCAAGAAGTAATTTTTTGTACAGCTTCTAGTTCACCTTTAGAAACTCTTGCAGATGCTATTTCTATACGATCTACATGCAACTCTTCTAAAAGCAGTTTTGCAATGGTTAATTTTTCAGAAACTGAAAACGACACGCCTGATGTTTGTTCTCCATCACGCAGTGTCGTATCCATTATTTCTATTTTTCTTTGAATCATCCTATCAAATTTGAAAAAAAATCTTTTTTTGTTTCTCGTTTTCTCGAGAAAAGCATTTAGAAAGGTCTTCTTTCTGCAAAATTAGTAATTTCTTCTTCCATATTTTTTAAATAGTCAATATCATCAAAACCATTTAACATATTGTCTTTCTTATAAGTATTTATGTCAAAAGATTCTGTTTCTCCTGTTGCTACTAAAGTTAATGTTTGATTGGGTAAATCTACTTTGATTTCTGTTTTGGGGTCTGCCATAATTGCATCAAACAATTTATCTGCAAATGCTGCAGAAACTTGCACTGGTAAAACTCCTACATTTAAACAGTTATTTTTAAAAATATCTGCAAATGCCGATGAAATAACGCAACGTAAACCAAAATCGTACACAGACCAAGCTGCGTGTTCTCTAGAAGAACCAGAACCAAAGTTTCTACCTCCTACTAAGATTTTAGAACCTGTATAAATTTCTTTGTTTAATGGAAAATCTGCTTTTGGTGTCCCGTCTGCATTGTATCTCCAATCACGAAAAAAATTGATATCGAAATCTTTACGCTCTGTTGCTTTTAAGAAACGAGCAGGTATAATTTGATCTGTATCTACATTTTCTATTGGTAATGGATATGCTGTACTTGTTAATACTTCAAATTTATCGTATGCCATTTTGTTTTGCTTTATGCTTTTAGCTTTTATGCTCTAAGCAATTTTTTGATTCTTAATGAGCTAAAGGTTTTAAGCCTGTAGCTTATAGTTTTATACTAATAATGTTCTTGGGTCTGTAACTACACCTTCTACTGCAGACGCTGCTGCTACTAAAGGAGATGCTAATAAAGTTCTAGATCCTGGTCCTTGTCTTCCTTCAAAATTTCTATTTGATGTTGAAACCGATAATTTTCCTGCTGGGATTTTATCATCATTCATAGCCAAACAAGCAGAACAACCTGGTTCTCTTAACTCGAAACCTGCATCTGATATAATTTTATCCAAACCTTCTGCCTTTATTTGATCTACAACTTTGTGAGATCCTGGTACTAACCAAGCTGTAACATTGTCTGCTTTTTTTCTTCCATCTACAATAGAACAAAAAGCTCTAAAATCTTCTATTCTACCATTGGTACAAGAACCTAAAAATACAAAATCTATCGGTTTTCCAATCATAGCTTCGCCTTCATTAAAAGACATATAACCTAAAGACTTTTTATAGGTTTCTGCTCCACCTTCTACATTTGCTGCAGTTGGTATCGATTTTGTTACGCCCATTCCCATTCCTGGATTGGTACCATAAGTAATCATTGGTTCTATATCTGAAGCTTCATAATTGAATTCTTCATCAAACTGAGCATTTTCATCTGTGTGCAAAGTTTCCCAGTATTTCATGGCTTTGTCCCAATCTGCTCCTTTTGGAGTTAAAGCACGNCCTTTAATATATTCAAAGGTTTTTTGATCTGGAGCTATCATACCTCCTCTTGCTCCCATTTCTATAGAAAGGTTACAAACCGTCATTCGACCTTCCATAGACATGTCTCTAAAAACATCTCCTGCATACTCTACAAAATAACCAGTAGCTCCAGAAGTTGTTTGTTTAGAAATTATGTATAAAGCCACATCTTTTGGAGTTACACCTGCACCTAATTTTCCATTTACGTTAATACGCATTTTTTTAGGTTTTGGTTGCATAATACACTGTGTAGATAATACCATTTCTACTTCACTTGTACCAATACCAAAAGCTATAGCACCAAAAGCACCATGTGTAGATGTATGTGAATCTCCACAAACAATCGTTGCACCAGGTAGGGTAATTCCATTTTCTGGACCTACAACATGTACAATTCCGTTATTTTTATCACCCAAACCCCAATGAGAAATACCATATTTAGCCGCATTTCTTTCTAATGCGTCTAACTGATTGGCAGATAAAGCATCTGCTACTGGTAAATGCTGATTGATAGTTGGTGTGTTATGATCTGCAGTTGCAAATGTGCGCTCTGGATATACCACACTGTTTCCTCTACTTTCTAATCCTAAAAAAGCTACAGGACTTGTAACTTCATGTATAAAATGACGATCAATAAAAAACACATCTGGCCCGTCTTTTACGCTACGTACCACATGAGAATCCCATACCTTGTCAAATAATGTTTTTGCCATTTCTTATTTTTTTTGATTTTTATTAATAATCAACTACCAAAAATAGCTATTTAACTCAATTTATTAACATAGCTAATTTTAGGTAATATTATACCCAACATGTAGTGAGGTACCTATGTCATTGATTAACAACATATTAAATATTAAATAAATACGATGTCTAATTCTTAAAGTAATTTAATTTAGAAGGCAATATTGCATAAATTTATCTATAATTTTCTTCTTTTATAGGATGATCTTCATAAAAGTCTGTAAACGTTTTTGTAGTTTTATAATTACCTTCTAAAAATTTACACCCCATAATTAACAAAGATATTTGACCTACTTATTGATAATTTAAATAACCAAAGCACCAATTACACCTGCTATCCACTTACAAAGTGTTAACAGAAAAATAATAACAAAAGATACTCTAAAAACTTATAATTATTTAGGTTGGTTATTTTAAAAAAAAAAAAAACAATTCGTTTACTTTATAAAATAGACTTTACAATGTTAAAGATTTAGGTTTAAAGTAAACAAAAAAAGCTCAAGAGAAACATTCTTGAGCTTTTAAATTTTTAAAATTGTAGTTTATCGTCTACTATAATTTGGTGCTTCTTTTGTAATTGCCACATCATGTGGATGGCTTTCGTTAATTCCACTTGCTGTAATTCTAACAAATTGACCTGTTTCTTTTAAGGTTTCAACATCTTTGGCACCACAATAGCCCATACCCGCTCTTAAACCACCAATAAACTGATGGATGCTTTCAAATAAATCTCCTTTGTAAGGAACTCTACCTACAATACCTTCAGGTACTAATTTTTTAATATCTGCTTCTACATCTTGAAAATACCTATCTTTAGAACCTTGTTTCATTGCTTCTACTGAGCCCATACCTCTATAAGATTTAAATTTTCTTCCTTCGTAGATAATTGTTTCTCCTGGAGATTCTTTGGTACCTGCTAATAGAGAACCTAACATTACACAGTCTGCACCAGCTGCTATTGCTTTAGGAATATCACCTGTATAACGTATACCTCCATCTGCAATTACTGGTACTCCACTACCTTTTATAGCAGCAGCTACCTCTAAAACTGCAGAAAATTGTGGAAAACCAACACCTGCAACAATTCTTGTTGTACAAATAGAACCTGGACCTATACCTACTTTTACTGCATCTGCACCAGCTTCTACTAAATATTTTGCAGCACTTGCTGTGGCTATATTACCTACTACAACATCTAGTTTTGGAAATTTACTTTTTACTTGTTTTAAAACAGTAACCACGCCTTTTGTATGACCATGAGCTGTATCTATAATTACAGCATCTACCCCCGCATATACCAAAGCTTCTGCTCTTTCTACAGCATCTCCAGTTACACCCAAAGCAGCTGCAACCCTTAATCTACCAAAAGAATCTTTATTAGCAATTGGTTTTTGTGTAACCTTAGTAATATCTCTAAAGGTAATTAAACCTTTTAAAGTGTAATTATCATCAACAATTAAAAGTTTTTCTATTTTATGATTTTGAAGTATTTTTTCTGCATCTTTTAAAGAAGTTCCTACTGAGGCTGTTACTAAGTTTTCACTAGTCATTACCTCTACAATGGGTCTTGCATTGTCGTGCTCAAAACGCAAATCTCTGTTGGTAACAATTCCTTTTAAAGCACCATTTTCATCAACAATAGGTATACCACCAATACTGTGTTCTTTCATATTTGCTTTAGCATCTAACACAGTTGCAGTTAACGGCAATGTTACTGGATCTAAAATCATACCAGATTCTGCACGTTTTACTTTTCTAACTTCTAAAGCTTGTTGCTCTATTGTCATATTTTTATGTAAAACACCAATCCCCCCTTCTCTTGCAATAGCAATTGCTAAAGCAGATTCTGTTACAGTATCCATCGCTGCAGAAGCTATAGGTACATTTATAGTGATGTTTTTCGAGAATTTTGTTTGAATGTTTACTTCTCTTGGAAGTACTTCTGAAAAGGCAGGGACTAATAAAACGTCATCATACGTTAAACCTTCTCCTAAAATTTTGTTGTTGTGTGCTGTCATATGGCAATTAAGGTATAATTGCATGCAAATTTACAACTTATTATTTAATTGTATATGCATTTAGGGTTAAGATATTTTATTGTATTTACTTGTCCAACAATAAGCACTAAAATTTTTACCAGAAGCTACACCATAAAAAAAGAACATACCAATGATTCCTTTTACAAAAAACAGAAATAAAATGGCAATGTGCCCAAAATTATTCATGTTTCCATAAAATAAATTTTTGGTGAGAAACGTACAAAAGATACTCGTAAATAAAACTACCCATAAAAGATTTTCTACGTTTTTAATTGCCCAATATTTTACTTTTCTTAATGGATGTAAATCTTTACCCCATTTATGTATTAAGTAATAATAACCATTGCCCATAGGTGCAAATAGTAATGGATCATCTGCTTCATTTAGTTCGAATAATTTTGAAGGAGCAATTATTTTAAAACCATCTAAAGTTGTGTGATGCTCTTTTTCTAAAGCATTAATTTTAGCAATAACTTCTTGTGGATAATCTGCTTTAAAATATCTTGTATCTAAAAAACGAAGTCTAAAGTCGATACAAATCTTTTTTATTTCAGTAATGTGAAAAATGGCATTAGCATCTACTCTATCAATATTAAAAGTATTGGTTGTTTTATTTATGGGAGATTGTACCAATCTTTCTAAAACACTTTTTTCTTGTGTATCTATGTCATCAAATACTTGATGTACCCACTGTATAACATCAAAAGATTGGTGTTTTTTATTCCTTTCTTTTATTAGTTGTTGTTGAATATCAATGGTTTGTAACATAATTAAAATTTTTTACTAAATTAAATAATCATATCTAAATCAAAAAATAGCTTTTTAGTTGACTTTTATTTAAAATCAATTTAAATAATATTCTTAACCTTTTAAAAAAATGATTGTTTAAATTTTTAAATTTAAAAAAATTCATTGTAATATTTTAATAACCAGGATATTTTAAAATTTATTTTTATTTATTCTAAATAAAACTTGTAAATCACAAACTGGGTTGTATCTTTGCCGCGTTAAAAAAATCTATTTATATTTAATCTAAATAAAATGAGAAAAGGTATATTAATCATAACAATCTTATTTACAGTTGTTTTATCTGCTCAAAAAAAGAAAAAAGAAACCACAAGCTTAGACTCAATTCAAAAATTAGATGAAATTATTATTTCTACAAAAANAATTTTTGGAAATAAATATGTAGCCAAACACAGAACAGGTGCTGCGTATTATTTATCTCCAAAAGAATTACAAAAATTTAGTTTTACAGATGTAAATAGAGCTTTAAGAAGTGTGCCAGGAGTAACAATTTACGAAGAAGATGGTTTTGGTTTACGTCCAAATATTAGTTTACGAGGAACATCACCAGAAAGAAGTTCTAAAATAACCTTAATGGAAGATGGTGTTTTGATTGCTCCTGCTCCATATAGTGCGTCATCTGCTTATTATTTTCCAACAATTGCAAGAATGGAAGCTGTAGAAGTTTTAAAAGGAAGTAGTCAAGTTCAATATGGCCCTTTTACAACTGGTGGAGCTATCAATATGATTTCTGCTCAAATTCCCACTGAATTTGGTGGAAAAGTTAGCGCAAATTATGGTAGCTTTAATTCGAATCAATTACATGCAAAAATTGGGGGAAGAAATAAAAATTTTGGTTATGTATTAGAGTATTTAAATTACGGTTCAGACGGATTTAAAACCCTACCAAGTGGAAAAAACACTGGTTTTAACAAAAACGATGTTGTCGCTAAAATTGATGTAAATTTATTTCCAAAAGCAAGTGTACAACAGACATTAGAGTTTAAATTTCAATATTCAGATGAAGATGGAAACGAAACCTATTTAGGATTATCTGAACAAGATTTTAATACCAACCCTTTTTCTAGATACGCTTCTTCAAATGAAGATAGAATGGTTACAGACCATACTCAATATATGATTACACATCGTTTAGATTTTTCTAAAAATGCTAGAATTACTACCACTGCTTATCAAAACAATTTTGCTAGAAACTGGTATAAACTAGATGATGTTACTTTTAATGGAACAAAAAAAGGAATTGCAGACATCTTAGAAGATCCATCAACTTATGCAGATCATTTTAACATTGTAAATGGTTCTGTAAATTCTGCTGCTGATGTTATTGGCGTAAAAGCAAATAATAGAAAATACTACTCAACAGGAATTCAAACAAAACTAGATTACCATTGGTATAAAGGAAATGCTTTTCATGATGTAGAAATTGGCTTGCGTTATCATTATGATGAAGAAGATAGGTTTCAATGGGTAGATAAATATAGTATTTCTAGTACAGGTGTTATGTCTTTAACAACTGATGCGATTGAAGGCACAGATGCCAATAGAATTAGTAGCGCAAACGCATTTGCATCTTACATTACTTACAAATTAAAATATAATAATTGGACGTTTACACCTGGTGTGCGTTATGAAAACATCACTTTACAAAGAGAAGATTTTGGTAAAAATGATGTCAATAGAACTGGTGTAAATTTAGCATCTAGAGAAAATTCAGTGGGCGTTTTTATACCAGGAATGGGTGCAAATTATAAATTTAATAACGATTTTTCTTTATTTGGTGGTGTTCACAAAGGATTTTCGCCTCCTGGAAATCAAGATGGTCAAGCCCCAGAAGAAAGCATCAATTACGAATTAGGAACACGTTTTAATCTTGGAAAATTACAAGG
>P_2C_Liq_1_UnCtyDRAFT_1001089_pt1 | contig 10646 bp, 4 predicted proteins | sample Pon2CUnioCityCA_2_FD_10234 | JGI IMG/M metagenome (IMG submission 10234)
AAAGGTTGATGAAGTATTCCAACTGTTAAAAACAATATTAGGATTGTTTGTGTCGAAATCTATGTGTGTTACTTCTTGGGCAGTAATCACACTAAAACTTAAAATAAATAGTAAAGTAAATTTTTTCATAATTGTATTGAATTTAGTTAATTGTGTATTGATATGCGTTAATATAGTTGTTGGCAAACAAAACTTTTACATCTAATTTTGATGTAGTTATTTTAATTTTTTGAGTAATTAAGTTTGTTAAGCATACTATGCACATACTTTAGACACATTGTCAAAAGTATACTTTAAGACACCCTTAACACTATGCACATATTTTAAACACATTGTCAAAAGTATACTTTAAGACACCTTTAACAAGAAATTACACTACATCAAAAACTCATAACTACTCGAAATACAACTCATCAAAAACTCTCTTAAAATTTATTTTATATTGATTTTATTGGGTTTAATTAATTTTATATATACATTAGTTAAATTAATTAAACTCTCAATATGCGTTTTCTAATACTAAATTTGATTTTAATTCTTTTTTTTAGAAATAATTTTTTTTCACAGGCAAATGATACTATTAACCTGAATAAAATACCTCTAAAATCACACTTTACTTCAGANGATTACAAGGGCAGCATTCAAAACTGGAGCTTTGATCAAGATGCCAATGGCATACTTTATGTAGCAAATAATGAAGGCCTATTAGAATTTGATGGATACAAATGGAAAAAGTTTAAAGTGCCTTTTTCAACTAAAATTAGAGCTGTTAAAGTAGATAGCCAGAATAGAGTTTTTATTGGTGGTCAAAACCAAATCGGTTATTTTACAAACACTATTAAAGGCTTTGAATTTAAGTCATTATTAGAAAACCTAGAGCCTAGTTTAAGAGAGATTGCAGAAATTTGGAAAATTATTGAAATTGACAATAATATATTTTTTAATACTGAAAACAAACTTTTAGTATTTAATGGCGATAGCATAAAAGAATTAGAAGCACCAGGTTTTCTGTTAGGATCATTTAAACATAGAAATAAGCTTTTAGCTCAATTTTACGCAGAAGGTTTGTTTGAGTTCACTAATGGTAATTTTCAATTAATAAAAGGGTCCAAATCAATATCGGATGTAATTGTTGGTATATTTGAAAATGGTATTGAAGACTATTATGTTAGTAAGCCTGGTTTAATATATAAATCTAAAAATTTAAATATACCTTTTAAAGATTATTCAAAAAAATTTGGGTCTATAAATGCAATTATTAAGCTTAGCAATGGTAACTATGCAGTAGGTACTCAAAATAATGGGCTTTTTGTTCTAAACTCTAACTTTACCATAAAACATCATTTTACAAAAAATAATGGTTTATCTGATAGAACCGTAAAATCAATTTATGAAGACAATTTTAATAATCTATGGATTGCCTTAAATAACGGTCTTGATTATTTAAAAATGAGTCTGCCATTTTCATTATTAAATCAAGAAGTTGGTATCGAAGGCGCAGGTTATGCAGCTCACATTTTTAATAAAACCATCTATTTAGGTACTAATAACGGAGTTTTTACAAAAAACCTTTTTCTCAAAAAACAACCTAGTTTTAGTTATAAATTTATTTCCGGTAGCGAAGGACAGGTATATAATTTTTCACAGATTAAAGATGACCTTATTTTAAATCATAACCAAGGTGCATTTTTAATTAAGGATAATTATTTAGAGAAATTTCACGACATTGGAAGTTGGAAATTTATTGAAACAAGTGATCCGAATCTTATATTGGGTGGAGACTATCAAGGAATTAGATATTTTAAGAAACGAAATGGGAGGTGGAATAGAATAAGTGAAATTCCAAATCTAAATGAGTCTTCAAGAGTTTTAGAATTTGAAAATGACACTACACTATGGATGACTCACGGATTTAAAGGCGCATATAAAATAGAGTTAGATAGTAATATGCAGGTTAAAAATGACATCCAACATTTTACAAAACATAGTGGGTTTCCTTCTAATATTTTGATAAGTGCTTACACGCTAAATGATAAATTAATTTTTACTTCAGAAAGTGGAGTTTACAATTTTAACAAAGATTCTTCATCCTTTACATTAAATTCTTTTTTTAATGAAATGGTTGGTAGAGANCATGTTAGCGAATTAGCAGTGTCTGAAAATAATGCTATCTATTACATTCAAAATAAAGAATTAGGGGTAGTTAAAGAAAAAAGCTATGGGCAATTTTACAAGCAAAAAGATATATTTAAGCACATTAATAAATTTATAAACGATGATCTACCCAATATTTCTATTATTAATGAACAGAATATCTTAATTGGTGCAAAAGAGGGTTTTATTCATTATAACCCTTTAGAAGAGCATCATGTAAATAAAAACTTTAAAGTACTTATTAGATCTGTAGAAATCATAAAAAGTAAAGATTCTATATCAACAATTTATCCATCCTTTACAAAATCATTAGAATTACATTCAGACCAAAATATCAAAATAAACTATGCATCACCTTATTTTGATGGCTATGAAGACATATCATACAGTTATAAATTGTCTCCTTTAGATGAAATATGGTCCAATTGGACATCAAGGAACGAAAAAAATTACGAACATCTACCTTATGGCAAATATACCTTTGAAGTTAAAGCACTTAATTTATACGGAGATGAAAGTAAAATTTCCAACTTTTCATTTGAAGTTTTAGCACCTTGGTATGCTACCCAAACAGCAAAATTAATTTATTTTGGGCTTGGGTTAGCACTTTTTATACTGATACCAACTATACAAGGCAGAAAACACAAAACTGAAAAGCTAATTATTACAGAAGAAAAGGAAAAAGAAATTCAGATTAAAGATGAGGAGATTGATAAATTATATAATGAAAAACTTCAAACAGAACTTAATCTAAAGAATGATCAATTGACATCTATAACTATGCAATTACTTAAAAATAAAGAATTCATTCAAAATGTTCAAGAAAAAATTGGTGACACATTAGATAAGGGGGCGTCAAAACAAGATCTAAGAAGGCTTATGAAAACTATTGATCAAGAATTGTCAGACGAAGACTATTGGAATAAATTTGCCTACCATTTTGATCAAGTTCATGGTAATTATTTAGAAAAATTATCAAACAATAACATTCGCCTTTCACCTAGAGAAATCAAACTTGCTGCATTCCTTAGAATGAATATGAGTTCAAAGGAAATTGCCAAGTTTTTAAATATTACAATCAGAGGTGTAGAACTTGCAAGATACAGACTTAGAAAAAAGTTAAATCTAAAGCGTGAACAAAATTTAGTTGAATTTTTGATTGATTTAGATAAGAGTTGAAGTATTTAATTTTATTAAAATAATAAAATAAATTGTTTAAGACTAGCCACCTATTTAATTGTAAGATTGAGTAGGTGGTTTTTTATTACCCTTTACCACCTTTACCAGTAGTTTACCAATCAGTTTACCACTCTAAACCCTCACCATTGTTGAGGTTTACCACGATTATCAGGTTTACCAACTGGGTATATAGTAGTTAATAATCGTATCTATATTTAAAAAAATATATCATTCATATAATATATTTTATGTCAAATATGGGGGAACATCCTACTACTAATAGAGAGTAAGGTACCTCCCCCAGATTTGACATTTTTTATTGAGGCGAAAAAAATGAGGCTGTCTGAAAAGGCAGTCTTTTTTTTGCGTTTTTTTCTGATATTTCCTTTTTTTCTCGATCTTTACGAAACTCTATTTCAAAGAATTCTAAATATATATTGTCAATTTTAGTGTTCGATGAAATTAAACTGTTGAAACCATTTTCTAACAATATTTTTTTTACCCTCTCAAAATCAATATTATATTTTTTACATATTCCTTGTATTCTCATAGCACTATATTCTATTTTTTAACAATGGTACAAATCTAGATAAATTGTATGCAATGTAATTGCACCAAATAAAATTACCCTACATCAGCATTGCTATTAATGCTATCTATAATTTTAACCACCTTAACTACATCTCTATTATTATCAAAAACCCCGCTTATTCCTTGATCATTTAAGTCTGTAAAAGGAGGTTCATATAGCATTCTTTTATCAATTGTTCCATTTTTACTTAAATAAGATATAATGGTTTTCACAAAGGTCATTTGGTCCGCTCTTAAGTCACCTACTTGAAGAAAATCTGCAAAGGCATTATTTAATGCGTTTTGATCGAGACCAGTAATGCTTCTAATAAAAGCACCTAAAGGTCTAGTTCCATACTCTTTTTGAAACTGTTCTTTTGTACCAGCAACCTCTTCTGTAAATAACATACTTTCTAATGTATCTAACTCTTTTTTAGTAATTGGAACGTTATTAGACAATTTATAAATTGCAAGGTGATTTTTGTTATTTCTAATATAGGCTTCTACTCTATCTTTGTAAGACTGCAAACTTACATACGCTGTGTTTACGGGTTCTGTAACTTGTATGTTTTCTAGATCTATTTCATCTTCAAAATGCGTATAGATGGGTTCTTGCTTATTTACATCTAAATATTTGATGAGCTCTCTAAGCGCAACTCTTAATTGTTCTAATTTTTTGATATTAATCGTCTCCCAATAATGATCTGTTTGTATTTTTTTAAGCAATGGTAGCTGAGCTGCAACCTGAGGAATATTATCTTTTTTCTCTAAAGCTACCGCTGTTGTAAATATTTTTGTAGTGTATTTTGCAGTATTACCAGAAGCTGTTAGTAAAACCATTTGATAAGTTAATACAAGCATGTCAAATCTTCTTGCGAGTTCATCATCTCCTTTAATAGCTGACTGCAAATGAGATAGGTGTGAATTGATTTCCTGAAGGTCGCTTTTTGACAGATTACTCCATTTAGATTTGTTGCTATATTCTTTAACATAGCGTAATTGCTTTCTAACTTCAAATCGATGCTCATCTAAATTTTGAACTATTTTGTGTAATTCGGAAAGGTACGTATCTCTAATTTCTCTATCCTCTTTCGATTTTTCAGGAAGATGATAAATGAGTTGGGCAACGTTTAATTTTGCTTCAAAAATTTGCTGTTGAAGTGGTTTTGAATTACTCGTATTAAAACCATCTGGATGCTCATCAAAAAATTCAAAATTTTGACAATAATCAAAAATTACAAATTCTTTTTTATCCTCATTAGGTCCAAATAAATCCGGACATAAACGTGTACCTCTACCGATCATTTGCCAAAACTTTGAGGCACTTTTTACCAGTTTAAAGAACACTAAATTGACAACTCTTGGGGCATCTACACCTGTATCCATCATATCTACAGAAACTGCAATTTGAGGATCTTGCTCTTCGAAAGGATCTGTGAACTTTTCTAATAAACTTTGTGCTTTGGATTCATAGTTATCTATAACACGTAAAAACTTACCACCATATTCTGGATAGTTTTTATTAAAGCGTTCTTCTATAAATACAGCATGATCATGGTTTTTAGCAAACACAATGGTTTTACCCAATTTATCACCACCATTTACCTTGATACCATCTTTCATTAGATGCTCTAATACTTTATCGACGGTATCTGTATTGAACAACCACTTGTTGAGTGCTCCACTCCCTATAGTATCAGGAGCCTCCTCATTTGTAGGATCTCCAAATTTTTCTTCATATTCTAACTTTTCAGCTTCTGAAAGTTCGTTATACTTAATACCTTCTCGCTGAAACTTTAACGGAACGCTAATGGCTTTAGGTGGTACTAAATAGCCTTGTTCTACTGCCGTATTTAGCTCATATGCAAATGTTGGATTATCGTCTTCAATCTCAAACAGGCCATAAGTATTGTGATCAATATCTTTTTTAGGCGTTGCTGTTAACCCTATTAATAAAGCGTCAAAATAGTCAAATATAGCCTTGTATTTTTGGTAAACGGAACGATGTGCTTCGTCTATAATAATTAAGTCGAAATGGCCTACACCATAAAAACGTTCGTCATTGGTTTTTACCTTGTCTATTTTATTAATAATAGTTGGATACGTAGAAAACACCAATCGTGTATTTATATCTTCTTTTTCTTTGGTTAGGTCTATAGAGGATAGGTTTTCTAAATGTTCTTTAAAAGCATTCTTTGCTTGAGTAACTAAGGCGTTTCTATCTGCTAAAAACAATACTCGCTTAGCCCAATTGCATTTTGTTAACATCTCTACAATTGCAGCAGCCGTTCTTGTTTTACCTGAACCTGTAGCCATTACCAATAAACTTTTCCTTCTTGCTCCTCTAATTTGTACATTAGTATCCGTAACTACTAGGTTTTCTGAAACTCTTTGAATGGCTTCTATTTGATAATCTCTACCTGCTATATTCGTATTTACTTTAAACTTTCTAAGGTCTTTTCTTGTGCTTCTTCTGTCAACTAAAATTTGTAATTCATCTTGTGTATAAAACCCAGATATTTCTCTGTCAGTATAAAACGTATCGTCCCAAATAAAAGTTTCAAAACCGTTGGTATAAAAAATAATAGGTCTTTGTTGATACATTTGTGCTAAGCAATCTGCATATAGTTCTGCCTGATGCCTTCCTACTCGTGCATCTGCCATGGTTTTTTTTGCTTCTATAACTGCCAAAGGCTTGCCATCTTTCCCCCACAAGACGTAATCTACATAGCCTATGCCTGAAGGATTGGTGCTTTTAGGCATACCTTTTACCTCAAACTCAATTTCACGACCTTCTTGCAAATTGTCCCAACCTGCATCTTTTAATAGAATATCTATATATAATCTGCGTGTTTCTGATTCTGGTATGAGTATAGGAATTTCTTTTTCAACTTCTTTAACCTTTTCTCTTTGTTGTCTTCTCTGCGTGGTTATTTTTTGAGCCTCTATTAATTGTCTTTGCAGTAATTCTATGGTCTCAGCTTGCTTTTCAATTTTTACTCTTTCTTCTTTTTCTTTAGCTAATTTGTTAGCCAATTGTTTTTCTAAGATTTGAAGCGTAGCTAAGGTTTCTTTTTCTTGATTACCATCTGTTATATGGCGCATTGAAAAAGAGGGAATATCTACTTCAACTTCTGCATAATAGATACTTAAAAAACTTAAAAAACGAAATAAGTTTTTGATACTAATTAATGCTTTATTTTGACCTACTGCTTTACCATGGGCTGCATCGTTTCCATTATATCGAATGATATTAATTTCCTTAAACATGGTAGGTTTTAAAATATCTGTAAAACCTTGGTCGTGAATTAAACTGGATAGTTTTGTATCATAAGGCCAATCTAGGTCTGCATCATTTTCAAACAACCAATTGACAGCCAATTCTAATGCACTTCTAGAGAGAATAGCACTAGCTTTCGGAGAAGTCAGTGTAAGTTTTTCTGCTTCTTTTGCCTCTTTATATATCTGAGACCATTCTTTTTCAAGGAATTGGAAATTTGACATTACTATTTAAATTAAAATCTTTGACCTATATAATCTATCATTTGGCTAGGAGTTAATTTAGCTGAGGAACCGCCAGCTCTGATATAGAATTCCTCTTGCCCATTATTCAATAAATATACAGGTAATTTACTTGGCTTACAATCTACAAGTAATACTCTTTTATTTTCATAATCTTCAAAATGTGATTTAATATGCAACATGCAAGCAACACCTAATTTGGATTTGATTAGATTCCCTAAATGTAAATCCATCTTATCCTCATTTTCGAATGCATCATTTTCCAAACCAATTGCATGCCCATCATCAGAAACACCAACAACCAAGACACCTCCTTCTTTGGAGTTTAAAAAACCATTAATTGTTTTTAAAACAGCATGTTCCATTCTTTTATCTTTTTCACCAGTATGCAAATTCACACGTAAAGTGGACTTAAATTCTGTATAGATACCTTCGCCTTGATGAATCATTTGTTCTAAAGTTTCAGGTTTTTCTTCAATAATGCCACCTCTTTCTAATTGCTTGAACCCATCTCTAGTTACTTTGGACATTAACACTCTTCTTTCCTCTAAAAACTGATTGTATGTTAACTCTTCCCAGTCTTTTGGTAAGGCATGCCAGTAATACATTTTATCCAATTTATCTTTAGAGAAATGTTTGGTAAACTCTACAAGATACTCAGAGGGTGGAGTGTCTGATATTTTTATATTATCTCTCCATTCTACATAAGCATAATTTGCAATTTGATTCGTAATTCTTGTTCCTTTTAACCCAAAAGTATGTAAGTAGTTTTTTGGGAAAAGATGATGTCTTTCCACTTTACTTTTTCTTGCTTTGGTTGTTGGATCTAATGCATCCCATATTCTGATTTCAGAAAATAAAGCTCTTGCATCTAACAAATGTAATGCTGCTATGTAAGCATTGTTGTATGGAGAATTTGAAGAAGAAGTCTCCATTCTTGTAGGTAAAGTCATCTCCCAAAAATCAGTTGTCAATTCTGATTTAATTGTGTTATTTATCCAATTTACAAATTCATCTGCATTTTTTACACTTCTTAAGTCTGCTAAGTCTCGCTCCATTGCAGATTCAGGAGAACTACTTACATATCTTGTTGTAATAATAGACATAAAAAACCATTGTGCAATACCTCTCTGCAACTCTTTATCAGAAACCTTAAAATCTTCTTTACCAATTAAATACAGTGTATATGTATAAATTAAAGTTCCTTTAGAGTTTATCATAGATGAACTTCTAAAACCACCTTTTTGAACAATACTCAGAAAATCATGCCAATTTTGTAAGTCTAAAGTTTTCTTTTGAGCTTCTTGTAAAATTGCAAATTGTTTTTCTCTTTGTTCTTTACTTAATTTGCCAGTTTCAAGATCTTTTCCTCTCAATAAGGCGTAGGCATACTGTAACCTCGCTCTTCGAAACCCAGTACCAATAGAAACTCTTAGTAATTGAGAAGGATCTGGTTCTATAAAGTAATTGAAAGAACTAGGTTTACCTTTCTCTGGTTTCCTTGATGATTTACAAAAAGCTTCTAATTCTTTTCTTCCATCTTCCCAAAAAACAGACATTAATGTTAATATAAAATCAGCTTGATTTAGCGATTTCCCTTTAGAATTAATTCTTACAAAAACCTCTGCTACTTGTTCTTCGTCTATACCCGATGATAGCTGAAGAACTGTAAATGGAAATGCATTTATACCAAATAATTTTTGAAAAGCCATTTCACAGTGCTTTTGCTCTTCTATGGTGAGTTCTTTACCATCTGCTTCTCGTATTTTTCTTAATTTATTTAAGTAATCTCCTACTATGCTATATTGGCTAGCATCTTTTCTAAAACACGCACTAATATTTGGGATCCATTCAGGACTTCTTCGTATACCAGCATCAGCAACTTCAAATTTACCCTCTAATGGCTTAAAGGCTATTTCAATTTTTTCTGAATTATAGTTTTCTCTTACTACAGAAATCTCTTTCATCACTGCAAATAAGGAGGTTAAACGTTGTTGGCCATCTACAATCAATAAATTTGGAACTTTTTGATGACTATGTGACCCTATTTGTTTCACACCTTTTTCTGCATCTGTTTCCCAAAACAACAAATATCCTACTGGATAGCCTTGGTACATAGAATCGAAAAGATCTCTAACTTTTGAATTTTTCCAAACAAAAGGACGTTGAATATCTGGAAGACCTATTTCCCCCATTTCAATGTCATCCATTAATTTGGATAATGAATAGCTTACTTCTTTAAATAGTGGTTTACTCATGCAATTATATTTTTTTAGTTGATCAAAATCTTATATATATCAACATTATATCAACATTTATCAACATTTTTATTATTATTTCATTGTTTTTTGTTGATAAAATATTTAGCAATATACATCATGTTTACTAGTATCTATTTTCATGGTCGTAGTCTGGGTTAGCTCTTGTTTTTGTGATTATCATTTTTTAATCGTACATTTGTTATGAATCTGAAATAAAGCCAGTCTTTAAAGTAGGATTCCTCCGGTGGCTTTTGTCACCTTTTTTTATACCTCTACAATTCCTAGATTATTTTTATTACTTACTGCTTTGCAAGCCACTTGGTCTAATCTTTTATAAAAATTATGACCTCCTTTTCTTTTCATATAACTATTGGGCTGATACTTTTGTTTTACACAATATGCTACTACATCATTCATTTGGTGTAAAAAAGAATGTTGGGAATCTCTAAAAACCGGATCTTCAATAATATATTCTAACTTTAAATTTCTCGAACCCTCTGTGTACCATTCTTTGTTATTGGGTATTGTATTAAAGTGCCTCATTTTACGAATCAGTTTGCGCAGTTTCTCTCCCTCTGTGTTGTCTGATAATATCATACCTCTTTCATCTGAATTTTTAGGTCCAGAAAAATTATTGTGCCTGATTGTATTTTCAAATCGCATGGCAAGAATGTTCCATGCTAATTCAAAAATATCATCCGTACGGTTTTGTTTATCCACAACTATACTAAACACATTAATATCTGGTTGACTATTTAACCAATCTACAGATTTTTTTATGATATCTAAGCGGTCATTTCTTTTAATTCGGATCAGTGGCCCTGGCTTATTTATAAATTCATTACAATGAATTTCTTCTCTTAATTTTAGTCCTTTTTTATCTCTTAACATTTTTCTAAAAGCAACTAAGCTATCTAAAGTTCTACGCCAACGTAGCTCGTGCACTACAATAGCAGAAAG
>P_2C_Liq_1_UnCtyDRAFT_1001090_pt1 | contig 10642 bp, 8 predicted proteins | sample Pon2CUnioCityCA_2_FD_10234 | JGI IMG/M metagenome (IMG submission 10234)
TATAAGACGCTACAGGTTTATTATAGTTACAGTCATTTTTTAGTTTAACAGAACTTTAAGAATAGTACTTATTCAAAAAATAATTTCGATATTTAGACTTTAATATCACATAAATATGTTTTCATTTTCACTTAACCACATTGCACTTTCTGTGAAAAACGTTGCTGACTCTATAGAATTTTATAAGAAAGTACTATTTCTCAAAGAAATTGAAAATACAGCTTCTAATTCTAAAACAAGATGGCTAGCATTGGGTGAAGGAAAACAACTTCATTTAATTCATCGTCCAAATTTTAATATAACCATCAATAAAGCTGTTCATTTTGCGCTAACAATGCCAGATATAGATATTTTCATAAATCATTTAACTACTTTAAACATAGTTTATAGCGATTGGAAAGACACCCCTAATAAAAGTTATATTCGAAAAGATGGAGTTTTACAGGTATATTTTCAAGACCCCGATGGCTATTGGATTGAAGTAAATAATGCTGTTTAGTATAGATTTTTATCCTAATAAAANAATCCAGCCTTTCAGCTGGATTATACCTTTTATAAAAATACGTTTTTATTGATTTCCTAAAATAATCGGTAATCCATCTTTACCAGAACCAATTACAACCACTTTACTGTTTGGAGATTTAGCCAGCTCTAGTGTAGCATCAATTCCTTTTTCTTGTAAAATTTTATCCGTTAGAGAAGCACTTAAAATTTTATTTGCAATTGCTTTACCCTCTGCATCAATCTTTTGTCTTTCTGCTTCTTTTTTAGCTTTTGCCAATCTAAACTCATACTCTAAAGATTCTTGTTCTTGTTTTAGCTTTGTTTCAATTGCAATTCTAATTGTACTTGGTAATTTAACATCTTCTACCAAGACTCTTTTTACGGTTAAATATTGATCTTTTAAAACCAACTGAACTTCATCTAATATTTCTTGCTCTATAACATCTCTTTTACTAGAATATAACTGTTCTGGAGTATAACGCCCAACAACGCTTCTGGCAGCCGCATTTACAGCAGGGTCTAATAACTCACGTTCGTAATCTTCTCCTTTTGTTTTTATCAAACGACCTAAATTTACTAATTCTGGTTCATACCAAATTGTACCATTTACTTTAACTTCTAATCCGTTTACAGAAAGTACATTCATTTCATCAGAAATAGATTGCTGACGTACTTTTCTAATAATCATTCTGTTCCAAGGTGCCACGATTTGAAAACCTTCTCCATAGGTTTTTTCTACATTAATACCATCTCCTAAGGTTTCAAAAATTACACCACCTTCTCCAGGACCAATTGTTACTGTAGATTTTGAGAATAAAATAATTAGTGCTACTACTATTATAATTATAAAAATTCCTCCTTTTGGGAAGTTTAATTCCATTTGATTATTTGCCATTATATTTATGTTTAAAAATTTTAACAAATTTACGACTTCTAATCGTCAAAGACAATGTATCTAAAAGTTAAATTTTTCCATGATATTTTCTAATGATCCATTCTGATGTTAATAAAGCAATAACAAAAAATAAAATCCATTTCCAATCGATTAAATTTTCTTGTTTCGTTGACGCTTTTTGAACGGTATAAAACGATTCGTTTTGTAATAGCTCTTTAATTACTTCTTCAGAATTATTGTTATAAAAGAGCTTCCCTCCTGTTTTATCTGCTAATTTTTGTAGTTTACGGCTATTTGCATTGGTAAACTGTTCTTCAATTTGATAATTGCTAATTTTAAAACGCCCATTTTTGTTGATATTTTGTCCTAAAACAGACACTTTATAGGTGTAATCTCCAGAAGGTAAATTTTCAATTTCGGTTTGAAAAGAATTATTTATCAAAGAAAATGGTGCTTTTATTACAGTATTTGTTTCTGCATTCGTAATTATAATCTCTAAATTGGCTCTTGCATCAAATTGATAATTTTTATCGGTATAAAATGCAGCAATCGTAATCGTTGAATTGGCAGGATATATAGGTTCTGCATTTACTTCTAGTCGATTTCTTCTTTTATTAGATGCTAAATACTGCACTAAATTACTAATGAATTTATCAAAATCTTCAAAAGAATTGGTGTTTAAAAAACTTGCAGCTCTCCATTTCCAAATGCCTTCTCCAAATAAAACTGCACTTTTTTGGTCGTTTATCTCAAAAGTGGCTAATAAGGGGGTGTTGATATTAACTCCATTAATTTTTTGATATAATAATGTTTGATGTTCCTTTAAAATCGTGACTTCTCCAAATTTATCTACTAAAGGTGTAAAATTGTTAAAATCGATATCTTCTTGTAAAAAAGTTAAAAATGCGTTATTGTAAATTGCTCCATAATTTTCTGTTTGATTAATTGCGTTCTTGGTGAAGCCTAGCCCTTTTTTATTGATGAAATTCCAATCTGTACTACTACCACTAATACATAAATAATTCATATTATTTTGCTGAATCTGATTAATGATAGCATTGACTTTAGTATTTGGTTGATACAATATAATTAACTGATAATCGTTTAATTGACCTTTAAAATTATCTATATTTATAATATCTACAGAACGTTGTTTATTACTTTCTATGGACTTTTTAAGCGCTCCCAAATCTGGATGTAAAACAGAAGTAAGGATCAGTATTTTTGTTTGTTCGTCAATTACTTCTACTGAAAAGCTTTTTCTATTATTATTGGTGTTTTTTTCGTTGTCAATAGCAGTAATGGCAGCTGTATAATATTGAGTACTCTCTTTTATAGAGGTTAAATTTGCAATAATTGTTGCTGATTTTTTTGAAGCAGAAAACTGAATGTTTTTTCTAAAAATAGATGTTCCTTTACTTAAGATAGAAAATTGAGTACTTACATTTTCAGTACCTTCGTAATTGAGAATAACCTCTACAGGGAATTTATTTTTAATATAACTGTATTTATTTACATTTAATTGACTAATTTTTACATCAACATATGTTGTGGTATCACCAAATACAATTGGGTAAATGGGTTGTTTCGAGTCGATAAACTCATAATCTTTACCAATAGTTTGATTCCCATCAGTCATCAAGAGAAAAGGTGCATTCTTATTAATTTGTAATTTATTAACTTCAGAAATTGCGTCTGAAATGTTAGTTTGAGGTTCTGCAAATGATAAACTGTCTAGAACTTTAACAGCATCACCAAAAGTAAATTTTTGGATCTCGAATTTACGTTGAATATCGGAATTAGATTCAATAATCTCTAAGAAGCTTTCTGCCTTTTTATCCTCTTTAAAAAAAGAAATTGATTTGGAATTATCTACCAAGAAAGATAAAATGGGTTTTATATCGGTAGTTGTTGTTGTTTTAATCTTCGGATTTATGAATAATACAATTAATAAAAACAAGCTGACTGTTTTTAAAGCAAACAATAAAAAGTTGATTTTCAACTTATTTTTTACCTTGTAATAATATTGAAAATAGGCAACTGCTACACTTCCGAATATAGCAAGAATTAGGTATAAAATTATTGTAGTTTGCAATAGGTTTATTTTAAGTGGAAAGATATAAAGAACTATTTGAAAAAGAAAAAACCTGCAACGTTAAATGTTACAGGTCTTCATAATAATTCAATTTTTTAGGGTAATTGGATAAAAAGGGGTTTAGGGTTTTTATAGGGTTTTACTAAATTATTATTCTACATTTATATAATGATATTGCATGTCTTTTTTAAAGTAACTTTTTAAAATCCCCATATTTTTTAGTTCATCTAAAACCGTATAAACGACAAGAATTAAGGATATATTATTTATTTTGTTTAAAATCTGAAAGCTCGTTAAATGCTCATTCTCAAGTGCATTTATAACTGCTAATTGTCTGTGGGTTAATTCTTTTGTATTCATGGGGTTTTGTTTTATACTTCAAAGATAATATTTGTACAAACGAAAAAAACTATATTTAGATAAAGTAATATTTACCATAGTTGATAGGTAAAAAAGTTTAGACGAATAAAAAACACCTGCAAAAACAGGTGTTTAAATTTATGTTATTCGAAAAATGTAATTAACATAATTACTTTACTTTAAGCTTTTTTTTGATATAAAATAATAGTTAATAATCTAATTGTTTTAAATAATTTAGTTTTTGTTTCCAAATCGCTAAATCATCTTTAAATTCATTTACTTTGTTTTTAACATTAAGAACAAGAGGATTATCGTCTTTTGCATTAGAGAAAAAGCCTAAATTATTTTCTAATTGCTGAATTTCTTTTACAATTTCATCAATTTTCTTTCTTACAAACAATTGCTCTGAATCTAACTTTCTAGCATCATTATCTGAAGCGTAGCCATCTACTACGTTCGTAAATTTTAACATAGCTACCTCATTTTTATCTAAAGATAAGTTCTCTAACATATGATCAATTTGCTTGTTAAATTTACCATCTAAATGACGGGCATTTCTTGGCAATCTTCCCAATTCTTTCCAAGAGTTTATAGCCTCTAAAACAGTATCTTTCGTTGCTCCTTTAGTTTCTTTTAACGTATCTAAAAAATCTTTTTTAGCAGTAACAATAGCTAATTCTTCTTTACTTACTGCATTTTTTTGTTGATGTAATCTATCAAAATAATGGTTACAAGCCGATTTAAAACGTTTCCAAATATCATCTGAAAATTTACGAGGAACATGCCCAATTTTTTTCCAATCGGCCTGCACTTTTTTCATAGTGTTGGTAGCCATTTCCCAGTCTTCACTATCCTTTAAAGATTCTGCTAATTCTATAAGTGCAATTTTCTTCTTTAAATTATCTTGCTGTTCATTTTTTTCTTCCTTGTAAAATCTATTTTTTGCAGCATTAAACTTTTTAGTAGCAGCTTTAAACTTTTGCCAAACTTCTTCGCTTTTGGCATAAGGTAATTTACCTGCATTAAAATATTGTTGCCTAAACTTTTCAATTTCTGCAATACTGTTTTGCCAATCTTTATGAGTTTTGTTTTTAGAAGTATCATAAGCATTTATCAAAGTAACCACTTCTAATTTTTTCTCAATAATTTCTTGGTATTTAGAGCGCATTTGTTTAAAAAACTCATGCCTCTTGTCATGCACCTTTTTTGAAGCTAGACTAAATTTATGCCATATTTCTTCGCGCATTTCTTTGGCAACTGGGCCTATATCTTCTTTCCAAATTTTATGCAACTCTTGTAATTCTTGAGCTGCATAATTTACATCCGTTTCATTAGCTAAGGCTTCTGCCTTTGCTATAATTTTAAGTTTTTCTTCAAGATTATACTTGAAATCTAAATCTCTAAAATCGTTACTTAAATGCAATAAATCATAAAAACGCTCTACATGATGCTGATAAATTTTCCAAGTATCATTGTAATATGATTTCGGAACAGGTCCTATAGTTTTCCAAGTATCTTGAAGTTGTTGAAAGCTTTTATACATGGTATTTGTATCAGCATTTTCTATCAAATCTTTAAGGCTTTCAATTACTTGAACACGCTTCTCTAAATTCTGATTAAGTTCTTTATCTAAGTTTTTATAATATTCATCTCTCTGCTTTTTGTAAGCTGATAATACCTCATTATACTCTGATTTTATTGTGCTAGAAAATTGAAAATCTATGGATTCTCCTCCTTCTACTAAAAAAGATGCCTTTTTCTCTGCCAATAACGCCCCAAATTTTTGATTAAAAGCAGTTTTTATTACCTCTATTTGCGATTTTATTTTTTGGACAGGATTGTTCTTTAACGTAAGCTTTAAAGCATCTACTAATTCCTCTAAAGTAAAATTTGAGTAATCTACTTCTTGAATATCTTCTTCTTTAGATTCGTTTTTTTCTGAATTTTCTGCTACAGAATCCTCAATTTCTTTTACAGCCTGTGTAGTATTATCATCTAATAATTCTATTGGCTTTACTTGAGCATTTTCTTTTGTGCTTTTTACTTCTTCTGATGTTGATTTTATTTTTTCAACATTTTCATCTTTATTTTCTAACATATCTACAATGTTTAAGGTCGTTATATAGTACTATAACCATATAGTCTTCAAAAATACTCACAACTTACAGGAATTACAAGATATCATTATAAGTAAAATTTATAATACATTAGTCATTCCAAATTCTCCAAGACTCTTCAGCTTGCAGTTGCAACATTTCTAATCCGTTTTTTATGGTAGCTCCTTTTTCTTTTCCTTTAGCTAAAAATCTAGTGATGGCAGGGTTATAAATTAAATCATAAAGAATATGATTCGAAGTAATAAATTGATAAGGAATATTTGGATATTTTTCGATATCTGGTGAAGTTCCTAATGGTGTAGCGTTGATAATGATTGTGTGCTCTTCAATTAATTTTTGAGTTAAACTATCGTAAGAAATTTCTTTTTTTCCTGATGGTTTTCTCGACACAAATTTAAATTTTATCTTATTTCTTTTTAATGCGTAAGCAACAGCTTTAGATGCACCACCCGTACCCAAAATCAGTGCTTTTTTATGATGTTTTTTGAGTAAAGGCATTATTGAGCTTTCGAAACCAACAACATCTGAATTATACCCTTTTAAATTGCCTCTTTTTGTAAATTTAATAGTATTTACTGCACCGATTTCTGCTGCAGTTTTATCTAACGTATTTAAAAACGGAATAATATCTTCTTTATAAGGAATGGTAACATTCATACCTTTTAAGTTTTTATTTTCATCTACAATCGATGGAAAATCTTTAATATTTTGCAAATCGAAATTTATATAACTACATCCATCTAAATTTAGGTCTTTAAATTTCTCTGAAAAATATCCTCTAGAAAATGAATACGAAATATTTTTACCTAATAAACCAAACAATTTATTTTGCTCTTCTTTTGTCATAATAACCTATAATTACAATTAATGCTATACCTACAAAAATATAAAAGACTGCCAAAAATGTTTCTAAGGTAAAAACTTCGGGTATAAATCTTTCATAATTTTTTACAATTTTATGGCCTTCTTTATCTAATAGAAACGTATTATTTTCAACTACAAACACTGTTTTTTTCCAAGGCCATACAATGCCTAATGACCCCGTAATAAAACCTATAATTATTGCATTTACTATTTTATTAAATCGTTTTAAAACATAGCCCAACACGTGAGATATGGAAACTAAGCCAAAAATAGAACCCGCTGTAAAAACAGAAATTATTTTTAAATATTTAATTTTAATAGGATCTGAAAGTACTTGAAAATTACCAGATAATAAATTTGTAATAATATTAAATAAAACATTTACTGAATCTACTAAAAGTAAAACGTAATTACCAAGCAGAATTAAAATAAATGAGCCTGAAAGACCTGGCAGCGTCATACCTGAAACCCCTATAATTCCGCATAAAAAAACAAACCAAAGGTTGTCGTTTTCTTTTGCAGGTGTTAAAAAACTAATGGCTAAACCGATGGCAACTCCTATAAAAATGTACACAAAATTTTTTCTACTCCAATCTTCTAAACCTTTAGCTATATATATGATAGAACCAATTATCATCCCAAAAAACCAGCTCCAAACATACAGTTGGTAATTTTGTAGAAAATAATCTAAAACTAAAGATATACTGAAATAGCTAAAAATACTACCTCCCATAATAAGAAAAAGAAACTGAGCATTTATATGCTCAAAAAAAAGTGCAAACTTGCCTCTAAATAAAAGTTTACATGCATTAAGGTTTACTTTTTGAAAAGAATAAATTAATTCTTCATAAAAACCTAAAACAAAAGAAACTGTTCCTCCAGAAACACCAGGAACTTTATTAGCAGCTCCCATTGCTAATCCTTTTACAAACAATGCTACTTTTTGAGCAAATGTTCTTTCTTTTTGCATTTATTGTTTTTTAACCGCTAGTTTTTCCATCAATAAAATTAAAGAAAAACCAATAATTGCCAAAATAACTGCCAAGGTTAATTGTGCATCACCATCAAAAGAAATGGGAGATACACTTTGTTGATTAAATGGGACTTTAATTCCGTGAGAATTTGTGCGCCAAGTTAAGGTTTCTTTCCAAGGCCATATTTTATTTAAAGAACCTATAATAAAACCTGTTAACGCCGCCAATGTATAATTTTTATAATTCGCAAAAAGCCATTTTAACACTTTTGAAAATGATAATAAACCAACTACAGCACCAACCATAAATACTATTATCGTTTTAAAATCCCTATCATTAACAGCCTCTAAAACTGGTTTATAGGCACCCAATAACACCAAAATAAAAGAACCTGAAATTCCAGGTAAAATCATAGCACAAATAGCAATTGCTCCAGCAAATAAGATGTATAAAGAGGATGAATTTTCAGAAACTAAAGGATTTAATGTGGTGATATAATAGGCCAAAAATGCACCTAACACCAAAGCTAAAATTGATATAACATTCCATTTTGTAATTTGTTTGGCAATATAGAATACACTCGCCAATACCAACCCAAAAAAGAAAGACCATAATAAAATAGGTTCGTTTTCAAGCAAATACTTTATCAGTTTCGCTAAAGAAACGATACTTGTAAAAATACCTATAAATAGCGCCAATAAAAAATTACCATTTAATTTTTTCCAAGAAGCTTTAAAACCTTCATTTTTTAATGTTTTAAATAAATCGATATTTACATTACTTATCGATCCTAACAATTCTTCATAAATACCAGATATAAAAGCAATAGTACCTCCAGAAACCCCAGGAACTACGTCTGCAGCACCCATTGCCATTCCTTTTAAGCCAATTACCAAATAATCTTTAATTGTTCTCTTCATTTTAATTAAATTTGAAAAACGAAGGTAAACTAAATTTAAAAAAAAATAGTTATATGATTTAAATCATTTAATACCATAACATTCAATTTTAAATTTGCCACGATATATGAATTAGAGCAAAACAAAAACTTTTAAATTATTAAAATGAACAGTACATTTAAAAAAATTACAGCGAAGAGAAATTTTATTATCGATTGTTATATTGAAATGCTTTTAAGAATTAAGGAAGATGAAGTCGTAGAACTAATAAAAAACAATACGTTCTCTGAATTAGGAGAAGAATATCTTTCTGACGATAAAGTTATACAATCGTTAAGCATCTATTTTCAATTAATGACCTTGGTCGAAGAAAATTCTGCAACACAATACCGCAGAGAAAGTGAAAATCAAAAAGAAATCTACGCAATTAGAGGTAGTTGGGGAGAAGCGTTTAAAATTTGGAAAGATCAAAACATAACTGAGGATGAAATGGTAAAAGCGATTTCGAACACTCGTGTTATTCCTGTATTAACTGCACATCCAACAGAAGCCAAACGTGTAACTGTTATCGAAATTCACCGAGAATTGTATTTACTTTTAGCTAAAAGAGAAAATACTGCCATTGGTAAGTTAGAACAGAATAGTATTACAGAAGATATTATTAGCCTTTTAGAACGATGGTGGAGAACAGGAGAAATCTATTTAGAAAAACCACAAATTCAAGATGAAAGAGCTAATGTAATTTATTATTTCAGTAAAATTTTTCCTGAACTTTTAGAAAAGAGTGATGCGCATTTAAAAAATTCTTGGATAGAAATGGGTTTTCAGCCTTCAAAAATTAAAAACCCTGCTATTTTTCCTAAAATAAATTTTGGAAGTTGGGTTGGTGGTGATCGTGATGGACATCCATTCGTAACACCAACCATAACCCAAGAAACATTAGAACTTCATAGAAAAAAAGCGCTTCGACTTATTCAAGATAAGTTAACAGAAGCTGCTATTAAATTTTCAGTATCTGCAGTTACAAATCCTATTCCTTTTCAACTTTTAGAAAGTATCGAAAAAAAGGTAAAAGCATTAGGTANAGAAGGAGCACAAGCAGTGCAAAGAAATGCTTATGAGCCTTGGAGACAATATATCAATTTGTTGCTTGTAAAGTTAAACAATACAATATCTAATAAAATTGCAGACTCTGCTACCTACTATAAATCTAGCAAAGATTTACAAGACGATCTTAATTTTTTCAGAGAAATTCTTATTGAAAATGGAATGAAAGGTCTTGCAGAAAGCTTACTTTTTTCGCTACAAAGAGCTGTAGACTGTTTTGGTTTTCATTTAGCAAAATTAGATATCAGACAAAATAGTGCTTTTCATGATAAAGCGATATCTCAAATTTTAAAATCTAATGGAGAAAAAGAGTATGATTTTGAAAAATGGCCAGAAGAAAAAAGAGTAAGCTATTTAAGCAATCTTTTAAGTAACAACGCACAAATAACAGACGTTACAATTTCTTATGGAAAAGAAGCAGATAACGTTTTAGATTGCTATAGAGTCGTTAGAAACCACATTAACCTTTACGGGTTTGAAGGCATTGGCTCTTTTATTATAAGTATGACGCGTAGCTTGAGTGATTTACTTGTTGTTTATTTATTAATGAAAGAAACACAACTATTAAATACACCTATAAAAGTGGTTCCGCTTTTTGAAACAATTGAAGATTTACATAATGGACCTAACATTTTAGAACAATATCTACAGCATCCTGTATCACAACAAAGAGCATTAAGCATTGGTTATGAACAAGAGGTAATGTTAGGATATAGTGATAGTAACAAAGATGGTGGTACCATTTCTAGTAAATGGAACTTATATAAAGCAGAAAAAGAGCTTGCTAAAACAGCAGAAAAAAATAATTTCAAAGCTTATTTCTTTCA
>P_2C_Liq_1_UnCtyDRAFT_1001091_pt1 | contig 10627 bp, 9 predicted proteins | sample Pon2CUnioCityCA_2_FD_10234 | JGI IMG/M metagenome (IMG submission 10234)
TTTGTGTAGCGATCAGAGGCAGCCAGTCCGTGTCTAATTACTCTTTGCAGCAGCAGTGGATCGATATTTCCCCCGGAAAGCGTGATTACAGTTGGACCGGTTGGCTTTATCTTTCCAGCCAAAATTGCCGCAACTCCAACTGCACCCCCAGGCTCAACCACCTGTTTGCTTCTTTCCAGAAGCAAAACCATTGCCTGAGCAATCTCGTCCTCGGTGACCGTTACGACCTGATCAACATCTTGCTGGATAATTTCAAAAGGAATTTGCCCGGGTTTAGCAACAGCAATTCCATCGGCAATGGTGGGCTTTACCTGCACCTCTGTTGGCTTCCCTCGCTTGAGACTTTCTGGATAGGCTGCAGCCTGCGAGGCTTGAACGCCAAAAACTTTGATCTCTCTGTTTTGTGCATCGGCAATCTGTTTGGTTGCCGAGGCAACACCTGCTATCAAGCCTCCACCGCCCACGCAGGCAATAACATTTTCAACCTCTGGATACTGTTCAGAGATTTCCATGGCTACCGTTCCCTGACCCGTGATGATGTCAATGTCGTCGAAGGGAGGAATGAAGGTTGCCTTTGATTGCGCTGTGAAGCGCAATGCAGCATCTAAGGTCTCATCGAAAATACTTCCGGTCAAAACCACATCAGCGCCATAATTCAAAGTCGCCTCGTGCTTGGGAATTGAGGCTCCGATTGGCATAAAGATAGTTGCCTTGATGCCCAACCTCTTGGCCGCCAGCGCAACACCCTGAGCATGATTGCCAGCACTAGCTGCAACCACTCCGTTTGCTCTTTCTTCTTCGGATAGCTTGCTTAGACGGTTCAAAGCACCGCGAACTTTATAGGCTCCGGTTCTTTGCAGGTTTTCACACTTCAAATAAATCTCTTGGCCGGTTAGGTCGCTTAGNTAGCTGGATCTAATAATCGGNGTTTCNACAACCACCTGAGANATCACTTGGCGGGCAGCTTCAAAATCTTTGAGCGAAGGGCGCAACACTTAGAGACCTTTCCTTATAACCCCTGAAGTCTAGTGTTGGTTAGAAACCTGTGCCAATCTTGCCCAGTCTTTCAATTCTTTTTGGAATTGGTGGATGGGTTGAAAATAACCTCTCAACCATGCCTGGCTTGATGGGGTCGTTTATATACATGTGAGCCATGGAGCTGTTCACTTTTTTCATTGGTTTGCCATGCTCCCCGAGTTTCTGCAAAGCAGATGCAAGTCCATCTGGGTAGCGAGTGATTTCTGCAGCTGTGGCGTCAGCCAAATATTCGCGCTGGCGAGAAATTGCAGCCGAAACAATTGGTCCAATCAAGGCTGCAATAATCCAGCCAACAATTCCAACCGCCACCAATATCAAACCGAATTGGCCTGAGTTTCTGGATCGGGTAAGGGATGAGTAAAAAGCCATGCGCAAAGCCATGTCAGCCAAGATTCCAACGGCTGCAATCAAACCAAAAACAATTGTTGAAACTCTGATGTCCTGGTTCTTAATATGACCAATCTCGTGAGCCATGATGCCCTCAAGCTCATTGTCATCCATCATTTCTAATAATCCGGTGGTTGCCGCGACGATCCCGTGCTTGGGATCACGTCCTGTTGCAAAAGCATTAGGAGCGGGGTCATTGAATGATGTAGACCTTGGGCATTGGCAAACCCTCGGTGATTGCGAGGTTTTCAACCATGCGATAAAGCCTTGGATTATCTTCTTTTTGTATTTCCTTAGCGCCACTCATGGCAATGGCCAGCCTGCCCGCCATAAAATACTGAAACACGGCATAGCCAATCACAAACAGCAGGATGAATATCGCTGAGGATCCATTGCCGGTTGAATAACCCCACCAAAGTGAGATTCCACCCAACAGCAAGACAAAGCCAGCGATTATAAAAAACGTGTTGCGCTTATTGGCAGCTATAGCCGAATACATAAAAAGTCCTAGAACTTGATAGTTGGGGGCTCCTGGATTGCTCCTGGATCCTCAACCTTCAAAAAACTCGCGATCATCAAACTTGAATGAGGATGCAATCAGATTGCTCGGGAATTGCTGGATGCGAATGTTGTATTCACTCACTCCACCGTTATAAAACCTTCTGGATGCCATGATCTTGTTCTCTGTGTCGGTGAGCTCTTTTTGCAATTCCAGAAAGTTTTGATTGGCAACCAGCTGTGGATAGGCCTCACTAACAGCAAACAGGCTCTTTAGCGCTCCCTGCAACTCACCTTCTGCCTGACCAGCTTGAGCCGGGTGCTCTAACGCTTGCGGGCTAACGGTGGCAGCTCTGGCCTGAGTAACGTTTTCAAAAACTTCTTTTTCGTGTGCGGCGTAACCCTTCACGGTTTCAATCAGGTTTGGAATCAAATCAGCTCGGCGCTTCAGCTGCACCGTGATATCACTCCAGGCCTCATCAACGCGTGTTCTGAGCGTTACCAGTGCGTTGTAGGTGACGATTGAATAAATCACCAATACAGCGACAACACCGATCAATATCAGTGGTAGAAATTCCATGACTCTCCTAGTTCCCCTCAATGCTACTGAATCGAGGGGCCTAGCAGTGGATAGTTCAGCAAACTGTAAGAGTGCCCCCGGTGGGACTCGAACCCACACTGGAGCGATTTTAAGTCGCCTGCCTCTGCCATTGGGCTACGGGGGCGCTTTGTTACTTTCGCCCCGGCTTTGCTGCGTTGGAGGCGAAGAACTCGCGCGGTTGTCTGACTGCTTCCAGAGATACTACATCCCTGCGTAATAGAAGGTTCCAAACCCAGCCAGCAATAACTCTGACCTTGCGCTCCAGCATTGGCATTGCCAAACCGTGATAACCGCGGTGAGCCAGCCACGCCAATGGTCCAGCCATTGAGAAACGACCAACCTGCAACACTCCCTGACCGATGCCCAAACCAGCAACTGCGCCTAAGGTTGCCCATTTGTATTCATTGGGTCCATCGCCTCTAACAACTGCGGTTAGGTTCTTGCAACCTTCTTACCCTGTCTAACAGCGTGCTGAGCGTTGGGAACACAGTAGCCACCAACTCCTCCGCCGCTTAGGTCTGGGACTCTGGAGACATCTCCCGCGGTCCATGCACCTTCATAAACACTGCCCTCTTCATCGGTAACCCGGAGGGTTGCATCAGCAATGATTCGTCCACGCTCATCCGCTGGCAAATCACTGAACTTGGCAACTGGAGAGGCGGCCACGCCAGCAGTCCAGATAACTACATCGCTTTCAAATTCAAGTTCGCTGGAGAGCTTTACTAGGCCTTTTTCACAACTCAGTAGCTGAGTGTTTAGGTGAACTTCAATGCCAGATTTGCGCATCCAATTAACAACCCATTCAGCTCGCTTTTCACTGACCTCAGGCATCACTCGACCCATGGCCTCAACCAAGTGGAACTGAATGTCTTCAAATGCGATCTCGGGATAGTAGCGAAGCAGATAGGTTGCCATTGAGCGAAGCTCTGCAACAGTTTCAATTCCTGCAAAGCCACCACCAATAACCGCAAAACTCAATAGGCGGTCACGTTGCGGTCCAGCTGGCAATGCTGCAGCGCGATCAAAATTAGCCAGCATTCTGTTTCTAACTTCCACTGCCTCTTCAACGTTTTTCATTCCAATGGCTACTGATGCAACGCCGGGGATAGGGAAGGTTCTGGAAATGGCTCCAGCAGTTACAACAACGTGGTCATACTCAACGTTGAACGGCTTACCGCCATCTGCGACCACGGTTGCAGTCTTGGTTTTGTGACTAATTTTTGAAACTTTGCCGGTTATCAACTTTGTTCTGCTCAGGTGACGGCGGTGAGAGACAACTGTGTGGCGTGGTTCGATTGAGCCAGCTGCGACCTCAGGCAGAAATGGCTGGTACGTCATGTAAGGCAATGGATCAACCATTGTCACTTCAGCTTCATTTTTGCGAAGCATCTTCTCTAGCCACTTTGCCGCGTAGAAGCCCGCATAGCCCCCACCAATGATCAAGATGCGTGGTTTTTTGTTTTCAAGTTCTTTATCAGCCATTAGTTCATTTCGTTTGGATGGTCATCATCTCAGGCAGACCTCGTTGGCCACAAGGGTCTAGATTAGCGGATTGCTGACTCTTTTGGCCTTTCACACTGACATTTTTCAATCTTCCACTCTGAGTTTTCTACTGCCCAGTCCCCAATTGGGTTGATTCCTGGCCCAACGGCCAATGAATGAGCCGCCAATGCGTGCAAGCATTTCACCCTGGTGGGCATCCCACCAGCACTTATCTTGCCAATTTCATCGACAACCTCGACCTCATCCCTTTGCTCTAAATAGCTCTCATGGGCAGCCAGATATTGCCTTGCCAGATCTTCATCTGTTTCCAGCTGCTCGCCCCACTGAGCCATCAATCCAGCTGATTCCAACCTGGACATGCTGGCGGTTGCCAATGGGTGTGTTAGGTAATAAAGAGTTGGAAATGGGGTTCCGTCTTCAAGCCGAGGCTTGGTCTTCACAACAACAGGGTTGCCGCAGGCGCATCTGGCACTAACTTCCAACATTGATCTTGCCGGTCTGCCAAGTTGTTCAGAAACTATCTCTAAATCAATTTCTGAAATCACTCGATCTCCCTAAGCCCTAAATTGTTTTCCTCTTCAGGAACATCCAGTGCTGATCGAAGAATTGATTCCAGTGAGCTTTGAACCCAGTCTTTTTCAGCTGCAATAACTCCCTGACTAATCACGTCGCTGTCTCGCTGGTCGGCAAGAATTTGACCAACTGTTCCAGAGACTGAATCAAAATCAATCCCCTCACTGCTCATCACTAGATAGCTAACCTCACCGGGCAAAACATAATAGAGACGCTCTCTCGCCTGAGAGCGGATATAGGAGGCATCCTGCCAGCGGTCTCGCTCATCCTGCATATCAGCCAACGCCTGTTCCGAATCTTGAATTGATTGCTCCACCTCGGCAATTTCAGCCTGCTGTCGCAACAGAAGTTGAATATCAGGAGCAAGCGAGACAAGTCCCAGGGTCAGCACAACCAAAAACAGTGCGATCGAACCACTGACGTGCAGGTTTTGAAACCACCAGGAGGTTTCGGAAACCCTAACGGGAACTTTTTGATCGGCCATTATGGCTAAATCCTAAAACTCTGATGGTGATTAGTTGTTTTGACTAGCCGAGGCGAAATGCAGAGTGTCCTGCATAAACTGCGGCATCCGCCAACTCTTCCTCAATGCGCAACAAGCGGTTGTATTTCGCAACGCGCTCACTCCTGGCGGGAGCACCGGTTTTGATCTGACCTGAGTTGGTTGCAACTGCCAAGTCAGCGATGAAGGTGTCCTCGGTCTCACCACTTCGGTGGGAAATGATGGAAGTCATGCCATTTTTGTGAGCAAGCTCAACCGCATCCAATGTCTCAGTTAGAGTTCCGATCTGATTCACCTTCACCAAGATGCTGTTTCCAGCTCCGGTGTCGATTCCCTTTTGCAATCGCTTCGGGTTGGTTACATACAAATCATCACCGACCAGCTGAATCTTTGAGCCCAGCTCGGCGGTAAGGGCGGTCCAGCCCTCCCAGTCTTCTTCATCCAGTGCGTCTTCAATCGACACCAATGGGTAGTCTTTGGCTAGTTCTGCGTAGTAGCTGGTCATGTCGGCAGCTGATCTCTGAGATCCTTCAAAGTTGTATTTGCCGTTTTCGTAAAACTCACTTGAGGCAACATCCAGAGCCAGAGCGATGTCCTCACCTGGCTTATATCCAGCTTTCTTGATTGCTTCCAAAATAATGTCAAGAGCTGCTCGGTTGTTCTCAAGCTCCGGGGCGAAGCCACCCTCATCGCCAAGGCCCGTTGACAAACCCTTCTCGTTTAGAAGCTTTTTCAAGTTGTGATAAACCTCAGCACCCATTTGCAATGCGTGGCGGAATGATTCAGCACCGACAGGAGCAATCATGAATTCCTGAATGTCAACACCGGTGTCTGCGTGTGCGCCACCATTGATGATGTTCATTAGTGGAACTGGCAACACATGAGCATTGGGTCCACCCAGGTATTTATAGAGTGGCAGATCACAGCTATCGGCTGCAGCCCTCGCACATGCCAGCGAAACACCCAGAATGGCGTTAGCGCCCAGTCTTGATTTGTTCTCGGTTCCGTCAATTTCAATCATTGCCGCATCAACCAGTCTTTGGTCAACAGCATCGAAATCGAGCAGTCTCTCGTCTAGCTCCTCAACAGCCTCTACAGCCTTGGTGACACCCTTACCCATGTAGCGATCTCCGCCATCACGTGATTCGTGTGCTTCAAATGCACCGGTGCTAGCTCCTGAGGGAACCGCTGCGGTTCCATAGCTCTGGTCATCCAAGGCAATCTCAACCTCGATGGTTGGGTTTCCTCTGCTGTCTAATATTTCTCTAGCGCCGATGGCTTCAATCAGGGACAAAACTAATCTCCTAGTGGGGGAAAGAATGTGGGGTTACATAGCGATTGAAAGCTTAGCAGGGTCTAATTCAAGCCCTTGATTTCCAATTCAGAGAGTGTTTGCTGATCTTGAAGGATTGCAAACTGGCCAAAACCCTGCTTGCTCATTGATTCCAGCAGCGCTTTTAGGTTTTTGGTCTTTTTCTCCAAACGGCATTCAAAACCTTGATCTATTGCTTGCTTTTGAACAGTGAGTGCATTTTCAATCTGCTCATAAACAATCACTAGTGATTGGTTTTCACTTGGGCTTTGATCAACCAAGTCCATGACCCGTTCAAAACCAAGAGAAATTCCAACTGCAGAGACATCGCTACCCAACCACTTGCCGACCATTCCGTCGTAGCGACCACCGCCACCGATTGATTGCCCACTGTCAGGGTGTTCTATTTCAAAAACCGCACCGGTGTAATAACCCATGCCGCGGACCAGGGTCTTATCAAATCTGAGTTTTGAGCTATCAATTGATTTCATAATGGTGGCAAGTTCCTCGGGAACCTCCGCCTCTTGCTCAAGCCACTGTCCGACTCGCTCAGCTAAACCCTCGTCGTATCTTTCTGAGAGCTCTGCAACCACCCCAGTGATTTCAATTTTGTCTAATTTGTCAACCGTTATCAAAACCCCGGGAACATCTTCAACCCCAAGCCTCTGCATCTCTCTGGTGAGATAGCCACGGTGGTTGATGCGGATAATCGCACCCTGCAGACCAATGCTTTCTAACGCTTGCAGTGAAGCGCTCAAAAGTTCTAATTCGGCATCTGTTGAATCATCGCCAATGATGTCGATGTCGCACTGGTTGAACTGGCGATAGCGACCCTTTTGTGGTCTTTCCGCACGCCAAACAGGTCCAGTTTGAATGGCTTTGAAAACTTTGGGCAATTCAGCGTGATTGGTTGCATAAAACCTTGTTAGTGGAACCGTTAGGTCATAACGAAGACCAAGATCTGCCAGTTGTGAGCCATCTTGAGTGGCTTTTTCAAGCTCTTCACCACGCTTTAAAACCTGAAAGGCGAGCTTTTCATTATCCCCACCCTGACCCGATAGCAATCTGTCGATATTTTCCATGGCGGGAGTCTCAATTGATTGAAAACCACGGCTTTTATAGACACCCAGTATGAGTGCCAGGTAGTGATCTCTGCGGGTTTTTTCGACCGGCAGGAAATCCCGCATGCCGCGGGGAGAGGAGATTTGCTTGGCCATTTAGTTAGTTTCCCATAACTGAGTTACTCATCATCGCTAACCTTGCCGACAATTCCTGCATCTAGACCCTCATCAATTTCAGCCTGCCTTATCTCCACCTGCAACTCTCGAGTTGCTTCGCGGAGTGCCCTTTCGGGATCCAAACCAGCAGTTCTCGCAGAACTTACAACGGCCAATAGCATCTTTCCCAGGTCATCCTCTGTCTCCATCGGTATTGCAGGAGATTCAGCTTTTTCCAAGATCCTGCCTTTTCAGCCTTTGCCATTACTTTATTGGCCAGGGCTAAGGCCGGCATTGACTGCGGGACACCATCCAGAATGCTCTGGCGCTCTGGTTTTTCACGCTTTTTATGCTCATCCCAGTTCTGCATCACCTCATCACCGGTATTCGCCGCATACTTGCTTTGCTCATCGGCATCACCAAAAACATGGGGGTGACGAGAAATCATCTTCTCCCGCATCTTTTTTGAAACATCTTCAATATCAAATGGCTCGCCCAATGTTCCGGTTGAAGCTAGGTCTGAATGAAAAACCACCTGATACAAAACATCCCCAAGCTCCTCCAGCACTTCATCTCTGGAACCAGCCTCAATCGCTTCAATGAGTTCATGGGTTTCTTCAAGCAGGTATTGCACCAAAGACTCATGGGTCTGCTCCGCATCCCAAGCGCAGCCACCGGGGGCTCTGAGCTTATGGGCGGTTTCAATCAGTTGTTCTAGTTCGCTCAATCATGTCCTCCAAAAACTTCTTTACCCAGTCAACCACTTGCTCATCACTTGAGGGTAAGGCTGGCTTATCCAGAGTCAACATCTTTGATGACTGCAAATACCTCACTCCTGAATAATCATGGCTGAGATTGACCAGTTGCTGTTCATTGAGCTCAATCGGCTGCATTCTCATTTTGTCACCGAGCATGTTCAAGTCTTTCAAGCCCAGTCGGTTAGCAATCTGCCGAAGCTCTGTCACCTGAATCAGAATTCTTAGCTCCACCGGAGCCTTTCCATAACGGTCTTCCAGCTCATCCAAGATCGCCTGCAACTGCTCAGCATTGGACTCCGAACCACCCGCAGCACTCAGCTTGTGGTAGGCCTCAAGGCGCAATCGGTCGCTATCTAGATAACTTGTTGGGATATGAGCACTCACCGGAATTTCCAAGTTCAGCTCTGCCGGGGGCTCGATCTTTTTGCCCTTGAATTCATCAACGGCTTCCCCAATCATGCGCAGATAGAGATCAAAACCAACCCCTGCTATGTGGCCACTCTGTTCTCCCCCGAGCAAGTTTCCAGCCCCCCTGATTTCAAGGTCTTTCATGGCAACCTGAAACCCACTTCCCAATTCGTTATTGGTGGCAATGGTTGCCAATCGATCATGCGCGGTTTCAGTTAGAGGCTTGGAGCTGTCATAGAAAAAGTATGCGTAGGCACGTTCTCGGGAACGACCAACCCGTCCGCGAATCTGGTGAAGTTGGCTCAGTCCATAATTCTCAGCTCTGTCCACGATCAAAGTGTTGGCATTGGGGATATCAATACCTGTTTCAATGATCGTGGTTGACACTAAGACATCGAATTTCCCCTCCCAGAAATCAATCACTACCTGCTCCAGTTGCCCCTCGGGGAGCTTTCCGTGGGCAACACCAACCCGTGCTTCTGGGACCAAACGCGCTATTTCATTGGCGACTCCGTCAATTGAGCTAACCCGGTTGTGAACATAGAAAACCTGACCCTCGCGAATCAGTTCCCTGCGAATAGCGGCAGCCAACTGCTGTTCGGAGTAGCCTCCAACATAAGTCAAAATTGGTTGACGTTGCTCTGGAGGCGTTGCCAGCGTGCTCATCTCTCGAATGCCAGTTACCGCCATCTCAAGGGTTCTGGGGATTGGAGTTGCACTCATTGACAAAACATCAACGTTGGATCGGATTGCTTTTAGCTTTTCTTTGTGTTCAACGCCGAACCTTTGCTCCTCATCGATGATGATTAGCCCCAGGTTTCTAAACCCAACTCCATCACCCAGCAGTCTGTGGGTTCCAATCACTAGATCCACAGCCCCTGATTTCAATCCTGCAAGGGTTTGCTTTGTGTCAGCAGTCGATTGGAATCTTGACAAAGCCTCAATCACCACTGGGAAGCCTTTGAAGCGGTCTTTGAAGGTCTCGACGTGTTGTCTCACCAAAAGTGTTGTTGGACACAGAATCGCAACCTGTTTGCCATCTTGAATGGCTTTGAATGCAGCCCTGACCGCGACCTCGGTTTTTCCAAAGCCAACATCCCCAGCTAGCAACCTGTCCATCGGCCTTGGCAATTCCATATCGCGTTTGACTTCCTCGATTGTCTTCAACTGATCAGCAGTCTCCACATAGGCAAAAGCTTCTTCTAGCTCATGTTGCCAAGCAGTGTCGGGGGCAAACGCATAGCCCTCAGCCTTGGACCTCTCGGCGTAGAGCTTGACTAAGTCGATTGCAATCTCTCGCACCGCCTTGCGCGCATTGCCCTTGGCCTTGGCCCAGTCGCTACCTCCCATTTTTGACAAAACGGGAGCCTCACCACCGACATATCTCGTTACCAGGTCTAGCTGATCCACTGGCACAAACAGCGTGTCCGCTGGATAGCCTTTTTTGGGAGGTGCGTATTCAATCAATAAATACTCGCGACTGAGCTTTCCTCCCCTGCCGACTTTTCTTTGAACAAGTTCGGTGAATCGACCAACTCCATGCACCTCGTGAACCACATAATCGCCAGCTTTGAGTTCCAAAGGGTCTACCTGTGGGCCTCTTCTGGAGGCAAGCTTTCTCTTGCTGGGGGCAATGTAGGTGGCATTTCTGCCTAAAAACTCTCTCTCGGTAATGATTGCAAACTTGCTGGCTGGGGACACTAGGCCTTTTTGCAAGTTTGCTTGAATCACATAAACACCGTTGTCTTTAGGCATTTGTTCGACTAATTTCGCACCCGCCAGCTCACTGATGCGTTCAGCGGTTCCGTGCCCGCTGGCCGTGAACAAAAT
>P_2C_Liq_1_UnCtyDRAFT_1001092_pt1 | contig 10623 bp, 10 predicted proteins | sample Pon2CUnioCityCA_2_FD_10234 | JGI IMG/M metagenome (IMG submission 10234)
GGTATCGACTTCGCCCAACGCAATCGCAACCTGCCCTACATTGGCCGTGTGCGCTTTGTGGCCGAGGCAGAAGCCTAGGCTTTACTTGGCGCACAGTGGGTCTATCTTGATACCACTGGTTAGAGTGAGTTTTGTCCGATGCGCCGTATTTTTGTCCGCCTTATCGCTGTCTCTGCTGTGTGTGGGTTTGCCTTCTGGCAGCTCACAGGCGTGAAAACGATACCAGCCGCGGTCATGGCCGATTTGACAGGCGACCCTGTGGCAGGCGAACAGGTTTTTTTCGCAGCCGGCTGTGCCTCTTGTCACGCAGCCCCTGATGCCACGGGAGACGACAAACTGCTGCTCGCAGGCGGTATGCGCTTTGAAACGCCCTTCGGAACATTCATCGCCCCGAATATCTCGCCGGATGCCACCCATGGTATAGGTGGCTGGACCAAGACAGACCTCGCCAATGCCATGCTTTATGGCACGTCTCCCACAGGCCAGCACTACTACCCTGCCTTTCCCTACGGGTCTTATGTGCGCATGAAGTTGCGCGGCGATGGCCTGCAAGACATTGCCAATTTGCACAGCTATCTGAACACGCTCCCCGCCGCAGCCGTTCCAAACCTCCCTCACGAGGTTGGCTTCCCGTTCAACATCCGCCGTGGGCTGGGTCTCTGGAAGCGGGTGTTTCTTGATACCTATTGGGTCGCCCCGATGCCACTTGAGAATGCAGAGCTACAACGCGGCCGCTATCTTGTTGAAGCGCTCGGCCATTGCGGCGAGTGCCACACGCCCCGCAACATTGTCGGAGCGCCTCAAAACGCAAACTGGCTCACGGGGGCGCCGAACCCTTCTGGCAAAGGACGCACCCCCGCTATTGATCAGCTTGATTGGAGCGCAGGCGACATAGCCTATTATCTGGAGACAGGGTTCACCCCCGAATTTGACAGCGCAGGTGGTCACATGGCGGCTGTTGTCGAGAACCTCGCCAACCTCCCCGCCTCCGACCGCGCGGCAATTGCCGGATATCTCAAAGCGCTGCCCTAACGCCCTAGTCAGCAGACAGCCAATGACGCACAATGCTGAGATTGAGGAAAAACAGAACCAACAGGGCCGTAATTTGGGCCTCATTCACAGTCACAAACCCGTTGGTGACACCCAGCGAAAACCCTACGCCAACAAACACAAGCGCGGCAAAAACAGCTGCGCCAAACCATGTTTGCATGAGGGGCTGCCCATCGGTCTTTCCAAAAATCCGTTCAACAAGCAGCGGCAGGACAAACAGAATAATACCAACCAAGATTGGTAAGGTCAGACCAAGCTGAACAGGTAAAGACGCAGGCGACACAACCGAGGCCGGAAGCACAGCAACAAACAACGCCAGTTGCGAGAAAACCGTGATAAACCCTGCCCTCAAAATCAGCGCAGCAAGGCCAGTATCAGGCATTCGCCAGCTTCTTTTCACGGGCCGCGCGCAGGCGTTCAAAGTCATCACCGGCGTGATAGCTTGAGCGCGTCAGCGGCGTGGCCGAAACCATCAGGAACCCTTTGCCATAGGCGGCGGTTTCATAGGCCTTGAACTCGTCAGGGTGCACAAAACGGTCAAGTGTCTGGTGTTTGGGCGTGGGCTGCAAATATTGGCCAATGGTCAGAAAATCGATATCAGCCGCGCGCATATCGTCCATCACCTGCATAACCGATTGCTTGTCTTCTCCCAAGCCAACCATGATCCCTGATTTCGTGAAGATTGACGGATCAAGCTCTTTCACGCGCTGCAAAAGCCGCAGGCTGTGGAAATAGCGCGCACCCGGGCGCACTTCGGGGTAGAGGCCCGGCACAGTTTCCAGATTGTGGTTGAACACATCAGGGCGCGCCTCAACCACGATTTCCAATACACTTGGATCGCATTTCAGAAAATCGGGTGTCAGGATTTCGATCGTTGTTCCGGGTGAGCGGTGGCGAATGGCGCGGATGGTTTGGGCAAAGTGCTCAGCCCCCCCGTCTTCCACATCATCGCGGTCAACCGATGTAATCACAACATGGTTCAAACCCAGCTTTTCAACAGCATTGGCCACACGGCCCGGCTCAAACGGGTCTAGGTCTTCAGGTGGTTTGCCTGTCGCGATGTTGCAGAACGAGCAAGCCCGCGTGCACACTTCGCCCATGATCATCATGGTCGCATGCCCTTGGCTCCAACACTCCCCCGCATTGGGGCATGCGGCTTCCTCGCAAACGGTCTTGAGATTGTGCTCACGCATGATCTCGTGGGTCTTCTTGTATCCGTCGCCTTGCGGCGCTTTCACCCTGATCCAGCTGGGCTTGCGCGGCTGGGCGTTGTCGGGCTTGCGCGCCTTTTCTGGGTGGCGCTGGTCGGGGATTTTGAGATCACGCATCATCGGTTCCTTACGAGCTTTGCCGAGATATAGCCAAAACTGTCCCCACTGTCACGCCAGAAGCGTGGGCGTCAGCCCCACGCTCTGTGCATAGCTTTGGCCCTATCCGATCATCTTGTTGCGCTCGCCAAGGCTTGCGTAATGTAAGGTCAGTTGTTGCAGCGCAATCCGCAAGACGATCTTGCCCGAGCGCGCCGACCAGCCCAGCCCACGCTCTGCACTTTCAAGCCCTTCAAGCTGGCAACAACAGCGCAGCGCAACATGCCCAAGCCCTGGCCCAAGCGCCAAAAGCGCTGCCGCAACGCGATCAGCTGCCGCTTCTGCACTCAGGGGCAAGGTTGCGCGCTTGGCGGTGCGGTTTTCCCCTGTCAACAGCGCCTCCCAGTCATAGCTGGCGCCCTCCGCCATCTGTGCCAGTTCATAGTCTTCACGCAGCCGTTCCCCCGAGCTGACAAGAGCTGCGCGCAGAAACAAACTCCCGTCTTTTTCCCGCCGCCGCGACAAGGTCATCAACGGTGTCTCGCTCAGCGAAACGCGTCGCTTGCTCGTGCCCACGCCTGCGCCGCTCATGTCAAAGCCTGTCGAGGCCTCCGCAAACCCACCCGCGCGGTTTTCGGCCCCAGCCAAAAGCTCGCCCAGTGCCGCGCGGCCCGCTGTCGTAATTCTGTAGCGCGCGATACGGCCCTCATTGGCGCAGTTGATCCAGTCTTTCACAGCCAAAGCCTGCGCAACGCCACGCTCTACAACGGCCGTGCGTGTGGTTGTGCCAGCCTCGGTTTCGCGCACCACCACGCCTTTTTCCATATCCGCGGCCAAAGCCAAAACAGCGCCCGGCTCACTCATACGGCGCAAAATGCGCCGCGCCTCAGCGCGAAACGTCTGATCATCAGGGAGAATTTTATAGTCAGGTGTCATGGCGTTCATGAAGGCAGGTTCCTCTTGGCTGATGCGCAGCGCCCCTGGTGGCGTGTCGGGTCTCAACAGATTGAGCGCTTCATCAATCAAGCTGTCGTCGCGAAGCCGTTCCCACCGGCTGATTTGGCGAGAAATCGTTGATGGATGGCAATGGCTCAAGCGGCTTAAAGCTCGTATCGACATACCCAGCTCCGTATGCGCCAGATAAGCCAGCGCAGACGCTGGAAACCATTTGGGCCAAAGCTGATGGGATGCCCCAAAGCGCTCTTCATCTGCCAACTCAAGGCGAAACACGGTCATCTGAGACCCTCACGTTTTACACAGGTTATCCACAACCTAAACTTGTGTGGTTACGCATTCGTTAATTTTTACGTATTGGAAACTATTGTTGATAAATTCTAAACAATACTAAATCTGGCGCGCGCTCCTCGGGGGTATCACGCAACACCCTCTAAAGTTGATTACGCTGGCCTTACATCTGGTTTCAATTGTTGTGAGGTTCCCATGCAAGATCCGTTATTGCGCTTTCAAACCCTTCGTCGCCCGCGCCTTCTGCTTGAAGCTGCGCGCGCTGGCGTGTGCCACTATATCCGCGAGACACACCTCTCCCGTGTGTTGGGCAGCACAAAACAGCGTGAAGCGGCGCGCCCCTTGCTGGCTCTTGAAGCGCTATTGGAGCTTGAGCATAGCCTTGATGCTGCGCGCCGCCAAAACGAAGCAAGCTACAGTTATTTTCGCCATGTCGAAGTGCTTATCGCAGCCATCGCCGAGGCCGATCTTTTGCGCACAAGCCATGCTGCAACACCCGCAGAATAGACCCGCACAGCAAAAGGGCCCCGCATGTCGCGAGGCCCTTCAAATTTGATCTGCGCCGAAGCTTAGCCAAACGCGTCTGGCATCGAGTCTTTCTTTTCGCGCACATAGGCTTCGAGCGCTTCATTAATGGCAGGGTCAAGAGCTGGCTGCTGATACTGTGCCAGCAGCTTTTCAACGCGCGAACTGGCCAGCTGGCGCGTGTCGCGCCCGCCTTCATCTTCCCATGTTTCAAATGGCTTGTAGTCAAACAGGTCCGACTTCCAGAAAGCCGTCTTGAAGTTGGCTTGCGTATGGGCGCAGCCCAGATAATGCCCCCCCGGTCCAACCTCATGGATCGCGTCCATAGCCTGCATATCCGCGCTCATGTCGACACCTTTGGCCATCTGGTGCAACGCACCAAGCTGGTCGGCGTCCATCACAAACTTCTCAAAGTCAGCCACAAGCCCGCCTTCAAGCCAGCCACATGCGTGGAGCATGAAGTTCACACCTGACAGCAGACCCATATTGAGGGAGTTGGCTGTTTCATAAGCCGCCTGTGCATCTGGCAGTTTGGAGCCACAGAACGAACCAGCCGAACGGAACGGCAACCCGAGGCGGCGCGCCAGCTGGCCTGCGCCATAGGTCACAAGGCTGGCTTCGGGCGTGCCAAAGGTCGGTGCGCCCGAGTTCATATCAATCGAGGTGACAAATGCGCCGAAAATGACGGGTGCGCCCTTCTTGCAAAGCTGGCTATAGGCCACGCCTGCCAGAACCTCGGCCAGAACTTGCGTCAAAGTCCCGGCAACCGAGACAGGCGCCATAGCCCCACCCACAATAAAGGGTGAGATGATGCAGGCTTGGTTGTTGGTCGCATAGACTTCAAGCGCACCCATCATCACGTCGTCAAATGTCATCGGTGAGTTGATGTTCACAAGCGATGTCATGACAGTGTTTTCCTGGACAAAGTCTTTGCCAAACAGAATCCCGCACATGTCCACACTGTCTTGGGCGCGGCTTGGCTCGGTGACAGAGCCCATGAAGGGTTTGTCGCTGAGCTGCATATGCGCCAAAAGCATATCAAGGTGACGTTTGTTCACAGGAATGTCGGTCGGCTCACAGACCGTGCCACCCGAGTGGTGCAGCCACTTTGACATATAGGCCAGTTTCACAAACTTCTGAAAGTCATCCATCGTGGCGTAGCGGCGGCCACCCGCCGCATCGCGCACAAAAGGCGGGCCATAGACGGGCGCCAGCACAAGGTTACGCCCACCAACAACCACATTGCGCTCAGGATTGCGCGCATGCTGGGTATATTGGCTCGGGGCTGTCTTGATCAGCTCACGCGCCAAGCCTTTGGGCAAACGCACGCGCTCGCCCTGAACATCGGCTCCGGCTTCGCGCCAGCGCTCAAGCGCGGCAGGGTTGTCAACGAAGTTAACACCCACCTCTTCCAGAATGGCCTCGGCATTGGCTTCGATGATCTGAAGCGCTTCTTCGTTGAGCACCTCAAAGTTCGGAATATTGCGTTCGATGTATTTTGCGGTTTCAAAAGAAACGGCGCTGCGCTCGGCACGGCGCGCGGCGCCACCACCACCTGAACGGCCACGTCGCTTGGTTGCTGCCTCGGTCATAAGTCTATCCTCGATTCTGGGACATTCTAAAATCTGCCCCTACATAGCCCGCAGCCTGCAGCCCTCACGGTGCTTTTGCGCCCCTTGGCGGGTAAAAGCGACATTGCGATGAATAGCCTTGCACGCCTAGCCAGACACGGTCGAGCATATCTCGATAAGGTATCCATCAGGATCAGCAACATAAGAGATGACCTGCCCCCAAGGCATGTGCTCGGGTGCCCGTTTGGGCACAGCCCCCGCAGCCACTGCACGCGCAAAGGCCGCCTCCACATCATCTGTTTCCAAAGCCACTTCAAATTGCGGCGCATCAGCGCTTGCGATTGCCGGGTCTTTGCCAAGGCTTTCCATCAAGCTGCGCGCTGAAAAGGCAAGCTTCGTTTCGCCGGTCACGAGCTCGCCGTAGTCTTTGCCCTCGTGCAAAAAGCCTGTCTCAAGCCCGAATGCGCGCCCGTAAAAGCCAAGGCTCGCTTCGACATTTTCGACATATAAAATGGTATAGCGAAATTTGATCATGTCTCAGGCAGAGCCTCTTGTTTGGATGACGACAGCACGAGCTAAGCACGGCTCTGGCTGTTTTACACTTGAATAAAGCAACCCCGAGATCGGGATTCAGCGCTGGGGTCTTGATACCGCGCCGCTTTGGCCTTACGAGCAAATCATGAAAAACACAGTGCATGAAACCCTTCTCATCATCGACTTCGGCAGCCAGGTCACGCAACTTATTGCGCGCCGTCTGCGCGAGCTGAACGTCTATTGCGAAATCCACCCCTACCAAAAGGTGACAGACGCATTTCTGGCCGAACTGGCCCCGAAAGCCATCATCTTTTCCGGTGGCCCCGATTCGGTCATGCGCGACGGCTCGCCGCGCCCGCCCCAAAGCGCTTACACGCTCGGTGTGCCAATCCTTGGCATTTGCTATGGCCAACAAGTGATGATGCACGACCTTGGCGGCAAGGTTGAAGCAGGTGAACATGCAACTGCAGANTTCGGCCGCGCATGGGTCTCGCCCAAAGAGGCCCGCCCCGAGTTTATCAACGGCTGGTTCATGGACGGCTCAGGCCGCGAGCAAGTCTGGATGAGCCACGGCGACCATGTGAGCGAAATCGCCCCCGGTTTTGAAGTGCTCGGCACATCCCCCGGCGCGCCTTTTGCTATGACCGCCGATCTTGAGCGCCAGTTCTTTGCTGTGCAGTTCCACCCCGAAGTGCACCACACGCCCAACGGCAAAACGCTCTATGAGAACTTTGTCAAACTTGCGGGGTTCACAGGCGACTGGACCATGAACGCCTACCGCGACGAGATGATCCGCCTGATCCGTGAACAGGTTGGCGACAAGAATGTGATCTGCGGCCTCTCTGGCGGCGTTGACAGCTCGGTGGCTGCGATCCTGCTCCACGAGGCCATCGGCGACCAGCTCACCTGCGTTTTTGTTGACCATGGTCTTTTGCGACAGAACGAGGCCGAAGAAGTCGTCACCATGTTCCGCGACAACTACAACCTCAAGCTCATTCATGCCGATGAGGCCGAGCTGTTTCTTGGCGAGCTTGAGGGGCAATCAGACCCCGAAACCAAGCGCAAGATTATTGGCCGCCTCTTTATCGATGTGTTCCAGAAACACGCCGACACGATTGAAGGCGCCGAATTCCTGGCCCAAGGCACGCTTTACCCTGACGTGATCGAAAGCGTCAGCTTTTCGGGCGGCCCATCGGTGACGATCAAGTCACACCACAACGTGGGCGGCTTGCCCGAGAAAATGGGGCTCAAACTGGTTGAGCCGCTGCGCGAACTTTTCAAAGACGAAGTTCGCGAGCTTGGCCGCGAACTCGGCCTACCCGACAGCTTTATTGGCCGTCACCCCTTCCCGGGGCCGGGCTTGGCCATTCGCTGCCCTGGCGAGATCACCCGCGAAAAGCTCGAGATCCTGCGCAAGGCTGATGCGGTCTATATCGACCAAATTCGCAAACACGGCCTGTATGATGACATCTGGCAAGCCTTTGTGGCGATCCTGCCTGTGCGCACCGTGGGTGTGATGGGCGATGGCCGCACCTATGACTTTGCCTGTGCGTTGCGCGCCGTAACGTCTGTAGATGGCATGACCGCGGACTATTACCCGTTCAGCCACGACTTCCTCGGCGAGACTGCAACGCGGATCATCAACGAGGTCAAAGGCATCAACCGCGTAACCTATGACGTCACATCTAAACCCCCCGGCACGATCGAGTGGGAGTGAACCAATCGAACCAATCAAAAGGAAACTCCTGATGACCACCCAAATCGGTGCAGAGACATACAAGTCATACATGCGTTCCCCGCATCGAAGCGTCAAACATTCTACCTATTTTGACACCTATGATGCACTGTTTGAGCGCTATCGTGGAAAAGACATCACTTTTGTCGAGATAGGCATTTTGGGCGGTGGCTCACTGTTCATGTGGCGCGACTATTTTGGCCCACAGGCGCGGATAATCGGAGTGGATCTTAATCCCGCAGCAAAAAAATGGGAGGCCGACGGCTTTGAGATTTTAATAGGGTCACAAAGCGACGTGAGTTTTTGGGAAGATTTTAGTAAAAAGGTGGGTCCCATCGATATCTTACTAGACGATGGAGGCCACACCTATGTGCAGCAGATCATCACCACGGAATGTATGCTGGACAATATCAAAGATGGCGGAATGCTCGTAGTGGAAGATACGCACACCTCTTACATGCGCGGCTTCGGAAGAAAGCGTTATTCATTTATGAACTATGTTAAGTTGACTGCAGACCGACTGCATAAACGCTTCAGGAGGTTCAAAACCACCAATCCAGACGAGCGTATTTGGTCGGTCCAAGTGTTTGAATCTATCGTGGCATTTCACATAAACAGGAACGCATCTAAGCTGAAAAGCGTGCCGACTGAGAACAACGGCTATGACGATCAAGCCGAAGATTTCCGCATTTACGACAATGCTGTCTATCGTGCCAATGAAAGCCTTCCGAAGGCAATGGGGTTTATACGCTACCTGCCTTTCTCAAAGAAGCTTACAAGGTTTTTCTGGAAGCAAATTACCAATTCTAATAGCGCAAAGCGGAGTGCAAAGTATTTTCGCTGAAAAGAGCCGCTCCTCCATCTTGAGCGCCATGCTGTGGATGGTTGGAGCCATCGCCTCTTTCACAGCCATGGCAGTTGCGGGCCGCGCTGTGAGCTTTGAGCTCGATACCTTTGAAATCATGATGTATCGCAGCTTCGTCGGGCTGGCGATTGTGCTCACCGTCGCGCGGGCAACGGGCCATTTGAGTGATATCACCCGGCGCCACCTTGGCCTACATCTCGTTCGGAACTTAGCCCATTTTGCAGGCCAGAACCTCTGGTTCTTTGCGCTTACCGTGATTCCGCTGGCGCAGGTCTTTGCGCTTGAATTCACCTCGCCGATCTGGGTTCTGCTGCTCTCGCCCTTTGTCTTGGGAGAGCGCATGACCCAGACGCGCGTTTTGGCGGCTTTGCTCGGCTTTGCAGGGATCCTGATTGTCGCGCGCCCTTTTGGCGAGACCGTTGGCGTGGGTGTTATGACAGCGGCGCTTGCAGCCATCGGCTTTGCAATCTCGATCATCTTCACCAAGCGCCTCACGCGTAGTGAACGCATCACCTGCATTTTGTTCTATCTCACCGCCATGCAGGCGGTGTTTGGTATCGTTTGTGCGGGGTTTGACGGGGATATCGCCCTGCCCTCTGCCGCAACGGCACCGTGGCTCTTGCTCATCGGCTGCGCAGGCCTTCTTGCCCATTTCTGCCTGACAACCGCACTCAGCCTCGCGCCAGCAACGGTGGTTGTGCCCATCGACTTTGTGCGCCTGCCCGTGATCGCCCTGATCGGAGCCGTTTTTTACGGCGAAGCCATGGAGCTTTGGGTATTTGGTGGCGCGCTCCTCATTTTTGCGGGCAACTACCTCAATATCTGGCACGAAACGCGTAAACCCATCGAAAGATAGCCGAGAACGGCGACAGAACACGCGACATTTTGTCTTTCCTGTCACAGGTGAGTGCTGTTCAAACCTTGCCGCAACGGAACCTATTTGACGAGCGAAGTTTTGCCGATAGCTTAAATGCAGTTTTTGGGAGGAGACCAAAATGAAAAAATTAACACTCAGCACAAGCGTGTTCACGCTTCTTGCAAGCACAGCCCTGGCTGGCGGCATCGACCGCTCGGGCCAATGGATCACACCGATTTTTGACAAAGGAGATGTTGTCACCTTCTCTGTCGCCACGGTCGATCCGAATGTCAGCGGAACCCTTGGCACAAATGATGCCACAACACGCTACAGCCCGTTGAGCTTTTCAATCAAAAAAGCGATCACAGAAAATGTTGATGTCGCGATAATCGCCGACCAGCCTTTTGGGGCAAATATTTCTTATACAACGGGGCCTCTGACTGGTGGCTTCGCGGATGTTTCCAGCAAAGCGCTCACATTCGTTGGGCGCTATAAGTTTAACGACAATTGGAGCATGCACGGTGGCGCACGGTCGCAATCGTTGACAGGCACAATCCGCTCTGCCAACGGAGCGTTGGACGCCTCGGGCGACTATGCTTGGGGGTATCTGGTCGGGGGCGCTTACGAGCGGCCCGACATCGCCATGCGCGTTGCTCTCACCTACAATTCAAGCATCAACAACACGCTTGATGGTACGTCAAACTTCGCACCTGCTACTGTGACACACAAGAGCCCCGAGAGCCTGAACCTTGAGTTCCAGACAGGTATTGCCGCCGATACGTTGCTCTTCGGCTCTGTGCGGTATGTAAAGTGGGACGGTCGCACCCTTGATTCAAACCCTGGCGGCTTGACCTCGACAAACTGGGTCAATTTTGAGGACGACACCACCAGCTTTACCTTGGGGCTTGGTCGCAAGATCAATGACAAGCTCAGCC
>P_2C_Liq_1_UnCtyDRAFT_1001094_pt1 | contig 10595 bp, 10 predicted proteins | sample Pon2CUnioCityCA_2_FD_10234 | JGI IMG/M metagenome (IMG submission 10234)
CTGTAAATCTAAAAATATTCATACCTTTAATTTTCTTAAAGATAAGAAATAATAATCAATTATTAGTGCTTACGGATATACAGAACATATTTTTTAAGTAATTAACAGTTTTTAACTCAATTTACTATATCTGTATATATAATTAAGTAAAATAGCCTATTTTAGTTATATAAATAAGCAATAATTAATTCTTGTAGTTCTATATTTTTAAAATTATCCTATAGAGTATTTACTTCTTTAAGTAGGTTGATTTTTGAAATACAATTAAAAATAAAATTAGCCAAAAATAGATTTATTTTTTAGCCCTTTCAACCAATTCTAATTTTGCTAATGTAGTTTTTGTGGTAAAAATACCATAGTTGATGGTGACGCTCTTTTTATCAATCTTATCAATAGTACCTACTGAATTAGAATCTATAATTCTAACTCTATCGTTAATTTGATAATTGTATTCAGATTTTGTTTTGGCAATTTTAGCTTCTTCAATTTTCTTTTCTTTTCTTACTTCTACAACCTTTTTCAAAACCTCTTTTTCTACTTTTTTAATAGTTTCTTGCATTTGTTTTTCAACAATTTTAGCTTTTTGTTTCTGAGACTTTGTTTTTGGTAGTTCAGGGTTTTTCTTAATGTGTTTTACCTTCTCATCTGCAACCCATTTGTTAAAGTTGGTGTTTAACTCTTTTTTGTTATTGGTTTGAAAGTATTTGTTAAGCAGTTCATTGGTCTTTCTACCTAAAGAAAGCATTTTCTGATTTTTATCGTACAATTCCTGAAAACCAGCCAATTTATCTTGAATACGTTGTTCTTTTTCTTGTAAACTCTCTAAATGTTCTTGCCCTTTTGTTTTTTGTTTTTCTAGATTATCTGAATTTCTTTGTAATTTACTTCGCTCTTTTTGTAATTTAGAAATGGTTTTATCTAAGCGCACTTTTTCTGTATCAACGCGCTTTTTGGCTTTATTAATCAAGCTGAACGGAATTCCGTTTTTCTGAGCAACTTCAAACGTAAAAGAACTACCAGCTTGGCCCACAAATAATTTATATAAAGGTTCTAAAGTACGTTCATCAAACTGCATGTTTGCGTTGGTAACGTTTTCTAGTTCGTTGGCTAAAACCTTTAAATTAGAGTAGTGGGTTGTTATAATTCCGAATGCTTTTTTTTGATAAAATTCTTCTAAGAAAATTTCAGCCAAAGCGCCACCCAGCTCAGGGTCTGAACCTGTACCAAATTCATCAATTAAAAACAAGGTATTTGCGTTACATTTTCTTAAAAAATAACGCATATTTTTTAAACGATAGCTATAAGTACTTAGTTGGTTTTCAATAGATTGATTATCTCCAATATCCGTTAAAATGGTATCGAAAATATAGGTTTCACTGCGCTCATCAACAGGAATTAAAATTCCACTTTGCACCATAACTTGCAATAACCCAATAGTTTTTAAGGTAATACTTTTTCCACCTGCATTTGGCCCAGAAATAACAATAATTTGCTGTTTTTCGGTTAATGTAATGGTTTGCGCAACTGTATGAATTTTTTGCGTTTTATTTTTTTTCCATAAAACAGGGTGATATGCATTCTTAAAAAAAATCTTTTTTTCGTTTGATATTTTTGGCAGAATTGCATTCATTTCTAGGGCGTATTTTGCTTTTGCACCCACTGCATCTATATGAATTAAAAAGGCGATATATTCTTTTAATAAAGAAACTAAAGGTCTAATTGTGTCTCCTAAAGCACGTAAAATTTTTACAACTTCTTGTTTTTCTTCGTAAATTAAATTTTGATATTCTCTGCTGTATGCCAATGTTGCTTGCGGAGCGATATAAACGATGTTTCCAGATTTTGAAGAGCCCAATAAACTACCAGCTACTTTTCTTCTGTGCATAGCAGAAACTGCCAAAACTCTTTGGTTGTCTATAACTGTTTCTTTAATATCGTCTAAATAACCAGCAGCTATTGCTTTTGATAATGCTGATGAAAAACTTGCCCCAATTTTACCACGCACGTTATTAATATCTCGTCTTATTTGTTTTAAAGATGATGATGCATTGTTTTTTACCTCACCAGAAATATCAATTATTTTTTTGATTTCATCATCGATATACGTTGTAAATTCAATTTTTTGGGATAGCTCAAAAAAAGTTGGAAACTGAATTTGGAATTTCTTAAAAAACTTAATTAATTCATTTACAGTTAACGATGTTGTTGCTATTTTTAAAAAAGCTTCAGTTTCTATAAAACTGTTTTCTATAGCCAAACGTTTTACACTTTCTGTAATATTATCAAAACCGTGATTAGGTACTCTGTTTTCGCTTTGAAAAGAAGCCAAATATTCATCTACCAAATGCAGTTCTTTAAAGAGCTCTTTTCTGCTATGAATTGGTTTTGTTTCAAATACCTTTTCTTTTCCTAAGCCAGAAATACAGAATTCTGAAACGTGCTGTAAAACCGTAGAAAATTCTAAATCTTGAAGTGTTTTATCTGAAATACTCGTATTCAAAGTTTAAAATTTAATATTTAAGGTTTTTTGCGAACTAATAAGTAACTTTGAATTCAATATTTTAAATCTTGAATTCAAAGCACAAAAATAACAAACAATGCAAGTAAATATCGCTGATTCTTGGAAAAATATTTTACAATCAGAATTTAATAAAAAGTATTTTATTGAATTAGCAGATTTTGTAAAATCTGAATATGAACGTCATATTTGTTATCCTAAAGGAAAGGATATTTTTGCTGCGTTCAATTTTTGTGATTTCGATCATTTAAAAATAGTTATTATTGGTCAGGATCCTTATCACGGACCTCATCAAGCAAACGGATTGTGTTTTTCGGTAAAAGATGGTATTGGGCATCCACCTTCGTTAACAAATATTTTTAAAGAGATTTCTGTAGATTTACAGCAAGAAGTTTCACAAAGTGGGAATTTAGAAAAATGGGCAAAACAAGGTGTGCTGTTATTAAATGCAACATTAACAGTAAGAGCGCACGAAGCAGGAAGTCATCAAAAAAAAGGTTGGGAAACGTTTACAGACGCTGTGATTCGTCAAATTTCTGATCAAAAAGAAAATGTAGTTTTTTTATTGTGGGGCGGTTTTGCAAAAAAGAAAATTAAGTTGATTGATACCGCTAAACATTGCGTTTTAGAATCCGGACATCCATCTCCTTTAAGTGCAAATAGAGGCTATTGGTTTGGTAACAAACATTTTTCGAAAACAAATGCGTATTTAAAATCTATTGATAAAAAAACAATTGATTGGTAATATATATGATAGCAAACACGTTTGGCTATAAATGAAACTTTCGGCTCAGCTAAATACAAGGCTTATTGTTTGAGATCTTACGCTTTTAAACTTTATTGAGTAGTAAAGGCAGGGAATTACTGCTCTATTTTACAATTATAATTGATGAGATGCTTGGCTATATTTGGCATAAAAAAAATCCACTAAAAAAGTGGATTCCTTGAAATTGAAATAAGAAACAAATTGATTTTTAAGATATATCAATTTGTTGCACTATTGTATGGTTGATTGCTAAACCGCAAGATTGTGATGTGCTTCTGCAAGATGAAAAACAAATGATTCCTAAAATACAAACTGCAATAAATACTACTTTTTTCATTTCTTTAAATTTACTGGTTAAATGTACATGTTTTTTATGAAACCTCCAGATTTTTTCTTCTTTTGGATAACGTTGAACTTTACCATTTTATTTTGAATCCGTGTAATTAAATTTTTTGTAATGGGTTTTCCGTCATTCCATTCTGTGATTTTTAGCCAATTTTGAATGTCTTCTAATTGTTGTTCGTATCTTACTGCTAAGATTTTATCAATAGCATTACTCTTTTTAAAGTCTTTAGTTTCAGCATTAATAACGTCTAAAACGTGTTTAACTTCATTAAAATTATTTTCTAAAACTTCGTTTCTAACTGCAATTACAAAACAGGGCCAAGGGGTAGGGCAGTCGTCAATTCGTCTAAACGTGCCCTTATCTACCAAAGGTTTTGTGGTAAAATGCTCCCACATAAAATAATCAGCCTCGCCATTGGTCAATGCATCTATGCCTCCTTGAAGGTTTTTAATTACTTTAAATTTTAATTTTGATAGATCCCAACCTTGATTGTAGGCATTTACAATTGCCATTAAATGTGAGCCAGATCCAAATCTACTGATCGCAATTGTAGCATGTTCTAAATCGGCTATTTTTTTAAATGATGATTTTGCACCCACATGAATTCCCCAAATTAAAGGCGTTTTTACAAAAGTCTGTACAATTTTAGAAGGGTTACCATCTGCAATATCTTTAATAATTCCTTCTGTTAAAACAATGGCAATATCAACAGAACCCTCTCTTAACGCTTTGCACATTTGTCCTGTTCCTCCAGGATAATCTTGCCAGCGCAAATTGATATTGTGTTTGCTATATTCTTTATTTTTTAAAGTGATGTACCAAGGATAATTAAAATGTTCTGGAACGCCACCAACTTTTAAGTCTGTCATTTAATCTACTAATTTCTCTAAAGCATATGCTATTAAATCTGCCACAACTTTTNCAGGATTTTTACTAAAAGTTCCGTTTGCTCTGTTTGCAATAATTGCATTTATTGAACAAGCCTTATGGCCTAATAGTTTTGATAATCCGTAAATAGCAGAGGTTTCCATTTCTAAATTGGTAATTCTATGCTCCTTAAAATTGAAACTATCGATTTTGTGGTTTAAGTCATTGTCATGCAATGCTAATCTTAAAATTCTTCCTTGAGGTCCATAAAAACCACCTGCAGTGGCAGTAATACCATGAAAAGTTTTTTCAGATTTTAAAGTGTTTTCTAACTCTTTGCTATTTTCAATTACAATTGGATATGCCTTTTTTGAACTCCAATTGGTATGTTTTACAAATGCATTTTCTATTTCTGGATTAGAAATTTCATCAATTTGATAGGAGTGCAGTAAGCCATTTAAATCTAACCCATGCGAACTTACCACAAAAGAATCTACAGGAATATCTGCTTGCAAAGAACCTGAAGTTCCTATTCTTACAATATTTAAAGAAGTAAGATCTTCTTTTGGTTTTCTTGTCTCTAAATCTATATTTACAAGCGCGTCTAATTCGTTTAAAACAATATCTATATTGTCTGGTCCAATTCCGGTTGAAATAACTGAAAATTCCTTGTTTTTGTAAGTTCCTGTAGTGGTTTTAAATTCTCGTTTTTGAGTTGTAAACTCAATAGAATCAAAGTGTTTAGAAATTTTATCAACTCTATCTTGATCGCCAACAAAAATTATATTGTTGGCAATATGCTCTGGTCTTAAATTTAGATGGTATATGCTGCCATCAGGATTTAAGATAAGTTCAGACGGTTTTATAGGCATTTATGAGGTTATTTGTAACAGTTTATTCGTCTGGTTATTGTATAAAAAACTATACTTTTTTGAACCCCCAAGATATGAAATATCGTTTCTTATTTGGCCATAAAAATTGATTTGATTCTCTAGTACTTGTTTTCCTACTTTATTCAATTTTACAGGATTGAACGAACTAAAAAGCTTTTTGATTTCGTTAATTTTATTTTCATATTGTAAATCTCCAAAGCCATAAACATGTTCATCTTTTAGTAATCGATTCACCAAGTGTTTTTTAGATGCTATCTTTTCTTGTTCAACAATTTGCAAAATGTTATTTTCAATAGCATTTAAACCATTTTCAATAGAAGGAAAACGCTTTAAATGTGCTTGGATAGCAGAAGCTAAATACTGAAAGGGAGACATTGGGTTGAATTTATAAATCGTTTCTAAACGCAAAGGAGAATCAGAACAGTACAATTGCCATATATAATCTGCATATTCTATGTCGTCTTGAGTAAGTTCTACACGATTTTTAAAGTGATTCTGAATTCTTTTTTCGCTCAATTCAGGTATGGCAAACATATTTTTTGAATTCGCCACTTTACCGCTGCAAACTAAAGAAATATGGTAGCCTTTTCGATAACGTTTTAACCAGCTTATTACAGCAATCATATTAATTTGACAAAACAAATCGTACTCAAACCATAATACAATTTCTTTTTGATTTTTTTTATTACACAGGTTTCTATATTCTTTTAAGGTATAATCGATAAACTTTTGTTTACTTACTTTATAAGACGTTTTAAAAAAATCATATCTATTTTTCCAAAATAACTCGCTACCCACATCTGTAGTTGTTTTGCCCTCGCAAAGCATTTCTCGCCAAGTTATGAATTCTCCTGAAAATTTTAATTTTTTAAGATAGTTGGTTGTACTATCGCCATTTGTAATGTGTAAAATTGATGCCCCCATAATTGATTTACTTACACTATTTTATGTATTGATTTGATTGATTTTAACTTTTAAAAGGATTTATTCTGTTTGAAAATTAATGTAATTAACCACCAACACGTTTTACTTTAAATCCTTTTTCTTGTAACATCCCCATTATTTTATCTCTATAATCACCTTGAATAATGATTTTATCGTCTTTAAAACTGCCACCAACAGAAAGTTTGGTTTTAATTTCTTTGGCTAAAATCTTAAAATCTGATGTTGCTCCTGTATATCCTTCTAAAATAGTAATTGGTTTTCCTTTTCGTTTTTCATATTTACAAAGAATGGGTGCTTCTTGCAACCAAATATTCGATTTCTCTTGAATTGGTTCTGCTGATTCTTTATGTTCAGGAAAAAGATTTTTCAGTTGATCTTTTAAATCCATATTTTAGTTTTTAGTTTTCAGTTTTCAATCTTCAAGATGCAACTAATGGCAAACTGCTACTGAATAACTGCCCACTTATTTTTTAAGTCCTAATTCTTTTAAACGTTCCTCTAAAAACTGTCCAGCAGTAATATCATCAAATTGTTTTGGGTTGTTTTCGTCGATACAATTTTCTAAAACATCTAATTTCATATCAGAAACGGGATGCATAAAAAACGGAATTGAATATCTTGATGTTCCCCACATTTCTTTTGGGGGATTTACAACTCTATGAATGGTAGATTTTAATTTGTTATTGCTATGTCTTGATAACATATCACCCACATTAATCATCAATTCATCTGGCTCAGCCATGGCATCAATCCATTCTCCATTATGATTTTGTACTTGTAATCCTTTTCCTTGAGCACCCATTAATAAGGTGATCAAATTAATATCTCCGTGCGCAGCAGCTCTTTCAGCGCCTTTTGGCTCTGTTTTTATCGGCGGATAATGAATAGGACGTAAAATGCTATTTCCATTTTTAATGTATTCATCAAAATAAGTTTCTTCTAAGTCTAAATGTAAAGCCAAAGAACGCAATACATATTTTGCTGTTTTTTCTAACATTTGATAGGCTTGTTTACCTACTTCATTAAATTTAGGAAGTTCGGCTACCTTTACGTTTTCTGGATATTCGTTAACATATTTAGAATCTTTATCTACATATTGTCCAAAATGCCAAAACTCTTTTAAATCACCTTCTTTTTTGCCTTTTGCAGATTCTTTACCAAAAGACACATATCCTCTTTGTCCGCCAATTCCTGGAATTTCATATTTTTCTTTTGCGGCTGTAGGTAAGTCGAAAAAGTTTTTAATTTCTGCATATAAATTGTTCACTAAAGTGTCATCTAAAAAATGACCTTTTAATGCTACAAAGCCTATGTTTTCGTAAGCGTGACCAATATCATTGATAAATTTTTGTTTTTTATGAACATCATTTGATAAAAAATCAGCCAAATTTACACTAGGAATTTTATTCATTTTGAGTTTATTTATATAAACGAGCGTTTAAAGTTACAAAAAAAAGGTATCTGAAATTCGTAAAAATTACACCCTATTTTTTTACTATTTGTTTTTACGAGAGTTTAAATGTACTAAATTCTTAATAAATTTATTTTTTTGAGAATGGTATTAAATACGAAATGGTATAATTAAATCCAAAACCGGTACCGCTATCAAAGATTCTATTAAAGCCAGGAGCATATAGTGTTTTAAAATTATTGGGTTCTTTAATGCTGATTGCAATTTTATAAGAAATACTACCACTAACAAAAATATTTTTTAAAGTTTCTACCTTAAAGCCCAACATAAATTCAGTCCAATGGGCATTTAAATTAGAAGTTTCATTTGCTATAATTGTATTGCTAGGAAAATAAGGAGCGCCATTATTTTCTCCGTTGACAACATTGGGTGAATAGGTATTTAATGTTTGATCGAAAAGACTGAAACCGTACCTAAACCCAAAAAAGATTTCGTTGTTCATATCTAGCCAATTTTCATAAAGGTTGTAGTTGATACCTAAACGAACATAACTACCACTTGCTGTAGAGTTTGTAAAATCTTCTAGTGTGGTGTGGTCTTCAAAACCTAATTCTGCTGCTAAAAAAAGCTTTTTTTTTATTCTATAATCAGCAACGATTTCAAATCCGTTGTTGTAAGCCCCATCAACAGATGCTTTTATGGGTTTGCTGATGTCTATCCCTAAACGAAGTCCGTAGGGCGATTTATATATGATCGTATCATTTAAAACTCCTAAACTGTCTTTAGGTTGTTCTTGAGATATTGCATCCATCACCAAAAAAAACAAGAAAAATTTAATGAAATACTTGAACATGTGCTGCATTTTGATTTTCTAATGTTGTTTCTATTGTGGTAAAATCGGTAATCCAATTGTTTGAAGGAGCGAATGATATATCACTAAAGTGTATTTTAAATCCACAAGAGCGAGAAACATATTCGTTTTCTGCCATGTAATTTATTGTTAGCTGTTCAATTAGGCCTGCTTTTGAGAAATTATAAATAGTTTGATTGGTATTTCCATTTAGCGGCAATACCAAAGAATCTGTAGCAATATTTACAAAAATACTGTCCTTATTAGCTGCCCAAACATAAAGAGATTCCGCTTGTTTTGTTGAAGTTCTATCAGCATCATCGTAAAAGCGCAAAATTAGTTTTGGAGTTACAGGGTTTTGCGTACAGAAATCATCTTTTTCACAAGACGAAATCATTACAAATAAACAAAGTATCCCAATTATTTTTTTCATAAAATTANTCTTCAACTTCTACAATTTTGTTGATTGCAGCTGCTAATTTAAAATCTAATTCTGTAACTCCATCAGCATCATGCGTAGTTAAGGTAATGTCTAAAGTGTTATACACATTTGTCCATTCTGGGTGATGATTTAAAGCCTCACATTCAAAAGCAATTCTATTCATGGCAGACATACAATCTTTGAAGTTGTCGAATTCGAAATCGGTATGTAATGCATCATCATAAAAATCCCAATCTAAAAGATTTTCTAATTTTTTTTCTATTTCTATGTCTGTAAGTTTTTTCATCTTTTGTGATGTTTATGTGTTAATTTATTTAGCTGTTAATTTCTAAGCGAATTTAGCATATTTGTAATTATTGTAATTTTTTACATTGCTAAAATAGTTTCATTTTTAGGAATACAATTTAATTCAAACTTTTTCTTTGAATTTTTAACTCTTCTCAAACAAAACGATAGTTTCAATATGAGCTGTATGCGGAAATTGATCGACCAAACTAATTTTTTTAATGTTGTAACCAGCTTCTCTTAACAATTCTGTATCTCTAGCTTGTGTTGCAGGGTTACAAGAAACATACACCATTCTATCTGCATTTAAATTGATAATTTTCTGTAAGGTTTTCGGTACAATACCTGCTCTTGCTGGGTCTAAAATAATGGTTTTTATTTTATTTTGATATTCGGGATGCTGTTGTAAAAATTTCCCTACATCAGCAGCATAAAACTGTAAACCATCAATTTTATTTCTTTTGGCATTTTTCTTAGCATCTTCAATGGCAGAAGCTACAATATCTACTCCAATAATTTTTGCGTTATTACTTTTAGAAGCGACAATTTGTCCGATAGTTCCTGTGCCACAAAATAAATCCATCACTACAGTATTGTCTACTTTAGTTTTATCTTCTAACACATATTCCACAACTTTTGAGTACAATTTTTCTGCGGATTTAGGATTGGTCTGAAAAAAGCTTTTCATACTAATTTCGAAGTTTAAGCCTAAAAGCTCTTCAACAATTTTATCTTTTCCATAAATTAAGTTAATGCTTCCAGAAGTGGCAATGGTTCTATCACCAACTTCATCATTTATAGTATGTAATAAACCAGCGACTCTATCTCCAAAAAGTTCAACTAAAAAGTTAGCAAATTTGTTTAAATCAAATTTTGGAAAATCATAAGAAGTGGTTACTAAATTGAATAATAACTCATTGGTTTTGTAGGATTTTCGCACTACGAAATACCTAAAAAAACCTTCTTTTTTCGGTCCGTGCCAAGGATGTAAATCGGTTTTTTTACAATATTTTCTAATGCTTATTAGATTGTCTTCAAACTCTTTGTCAAACAAACCAGAATCTTTGTCAAGATTATCTCCCATCCACCAAACACCACGTCTTTTAAAGCCTAGCGTAAATTCGTCTTTATCTTTTTTAGCCACTCGATCGTAACCAATGGCAGAGAAACCATACTCCATTTTATTACGATAGTGAAACACATTGGGAGAGGTTATAAATTTATCAAATAAATCTTCGATATGCTCAACTTTACCTATTCTTTTAAAAAGAG
>P_2C_Liq_1_UnCtyDRAFT_1001096_pt1 | contig 10591 bp, 14 predicted proteins | sample Pon2CUnioCityCA_2_FD_10234 | JGI IMG/M metagenome (IMG submission 10234)
TCTACGGCGTGATTGTCGTGATCCATTATTGGCTCGGCTATCCGGCNTTCGGGTNAGGCGATGAAGATCTACAGATTCCTGTCCGCGGATGACACGTCNGAGTTTTGNCACAAGGTCAGCGCGGCATTGGCCAAGGGCTGGGAACTTCATGGCAGCCCAACCTATGCCTTTGACGAGGCCAATGGCGTGATGCGCTGCGGTCAGGCGGTAATCAAGGAAATCGAGGGCACCTACAGCCCGAACATGAAACTTGGGGAACAATGAGCATGGTCAAGACCAATCCGGGCCGGTTTTTCGAGGATTACACCCTGGGCGAGGTGATCCATCACGCGGTGCCGCGCACGGTGGGCGCGGGGGAGCGGGCGCTGTACCACGCGCTTTATCCTGCCCGGCACGCGCTTTATTCGTCCGATGAGTTCGCGCGCGCCTGCGGTCTGCCCAAAAGCCCGCTGGATGATCTGGCGGCGTTTCACGTGGTGTTCGGCAAGACCGTGCCGGACATCTCGCTGAATGCGCTGGCCAATCTGGGCTATGCCGAGGGCCGTTGGCTGCGCCCGGTTTACGAGGGTGACACGCTGCGCTCCAGCTCCGAGGTGATCGGGCTCAAGCAGAATTCCAACGGCAAATCCGGCGTGGTCTACGTCCGCACCCGCGGCATGAACCAGCACGGACAAGAGGTGATGGACTATGTCCGCTGGGTCATGGTGCGCAAGCGCGCGCCCGGATCAGACGCGCCGGACCCTGTGATTCCTCAGTTGAAAACCGCGCTCGCGCCCACTGACCTGATGGTGCCCGAGGGGCTGCGCTTTGACGGTTACGATTTCACCATGGCCGGAGAGCCGCATCGCTGGGGCGATTACGCACTCGGCGAGACGATCGACCATGTGGACGGCGTGACCATCGAAGAGGCCGAGCACATGATGGCGACGCGCCTGTGGCAGAATACGTCGAAGGTGCATTTCGACGCCAGCCAGCGCGAAGACGGCCGCAGGCTTATTTATGGCGGTCACGTCATTTCGATGGCGCGCGCGCTAAGCTTCAACGGGTTGGCGAATGCCCAGATGATCGTGGGTCTGAATGGCGGGGCACATGCCAATCCTTGCTATGCTGGCGATACGGTGCGCGTCTGGTCCGAGGTGCTCGACAAAGCCGAGACCGCCGTGCCGGGTATTGGCGCGATCCGCTTGCGGCTGGTGGCGCGCAAGGGCGGCACGCCATTCACGCTCAAGGGCGAGGATGGCCGCTACCTGCCGCATGTTCTGCTCGATCTCGATTACTGGGCGCTGATGCCGGTCTGAGCGGCGTGGCGCGACGGGGGCGGGTAAAGCCCGGATCGCAACGTGGCGATCAAAAGTTTTCGGGTCGCTTTCGCCGACGACAGCGGATTTTGTGATCACATTTAATCAAATGCATCCGTCGCGCAGACTTTCTCTATTCACCGGGCAACGGGCAGTGCAAGCAAACAGCCGATCCTGGCACGAAACGATTCCAAAACAGTGAATTGTGATCACAGTTTTGGGCTTGTGATCGCAAAATTTGCGATTGCGACCCTATACCGGTCGGAATCCGGCATTGGCGTTTGCACCAGCAGCATTAGGTCAGCTAGAAGTAACCAACGCGAAGCGGGTCCGGCTCTTGTAGGATATCGGACCCCGGTAGCAAAAAGGAATGGTTTATGGCTGACGTGAATCGCGGCAATCGCCCGCTCTCACCGCACCTTACGGTGTATCGCCCGCAGCTGACCTCGGTCACTTCGATCCTGACGCGGATTACGGGCAACGCCCTGATCCTCGCGTCGCTTCTGACGGTCTGGTGGTTTCTGGCGGCGGCGACATCGGCGGAATATTTCGCCATCGCGGATGCGGTGATCACCAGCTGGTTCGGTGATCTTGTCATGTTCGGCTCCCTTTGGGCGTTGTGGTATCACACGCTGGCCGGGGTCCGGCATCTGATCTGGGACAATGCCAAGATGCTCGAAATCGAGACCGCCGAAAGACTTGGCTGGGGCGTGATCGGCGGATCTGTCGTTCTGACACTCATCACAGCTTTCATAATCTGAGGGGCGGGACATGCGTTATCTGACCGACCGCAAACGCGCTATGGGTCTTGGCGCGGCCAAGACCGGGGTGCATCATTTCTGGGCGATGAAGGTGCAAAGCGTGGCGCTTCTCATCCTCATTCCGCTGTTCGTGTTCACATTCGGTCCGATGCTGGGCGAACCGCACGCGGCGGTCACAGCCTATTTCGCGCGGCCCTTCCCGGCCATCATCGCGGCCCTGACCCTTGTGGTCGGCTTCAAGCATTTTGCGGATGGTTGCCAGGTGCTGATCGAGGATTACGTGCACGGGCTCGCGCAGAAGGTNACGATCATCCTTGTCACCTGCCTCAGTTACGGTGCCATGGCGACGGGTCTGTTCGCCATCGCCCGGCTTGCCCTTTGAGATCGGAGTAGAAAAAGAATGGCTGCTTACGAATACGAGACGCATGACTATGACGTCGTTGTGGTGGGTGCCGGCGGGGCGGGTCTTCGGGCCACGCTTGGCATGGCCGAACAGGGGCTGCGCACCGCCTGCGTGACCAAGGTGTTTCCGACCCGGTCGCACACTGTCGCGGCGCAGGGCGGCATTGCTGCCAGCCTCAGCAATATGGGCCCCGACCATTGGCAGTGGCATATGTATGACACCGTCAAGGGATCTGACTGGCTGGGGGACACGGACGCGATGGAATACCTCGCGCGTGAAGCCCCCAAGGCGGTGTACGAACTGGAACATTACGGCGTGCCGTTCAGCCGCACCGAAGAGGGCAAGATCTATCAGCGTCCCTTTGGCGGACATACCACGGAATACGGTGAAGGCCCGCCCGTGCAGCGCACCTGCGCCGCCGCCGACCGGACCGGCCACGCGATCCTGCACACGCTTTATGGTCAAAGCCTCAAGAACAATGCCGAGTTCTACATCGAGTATTTCGCCATCGACCTGATGATGAGCGATGATGGCGTCTGCACCGGCGTTGTGTGCTGGAAGCTGGACGATGGCACGATCCATGTGTTCAACGCCAAAACCGTGGTTCTGGCAACGGGCGGCTATGGCCGGGCCTATTTCTCGGCGACCTCCGCGCATACTTGCACCGGCGACGGTGGCGGCATGGTGGCACGCGCTGGCCTGCCGCTTCAGGATATGGAATTCGTGCAGTTCCACCCGACAGGCATTTATGGATCCGGCTGCTTGATCACCGAAGGCGCACGCGGCGAAGGCGGCTACCTGACCAATTCCGAGGGCGAGCGTTTCATGGAGCGCTATGCGCCCCAGTACAAGGATCTGGCCCCGCGCGACTATGTCAGCCGTTCGATGACCATGGAAATCCGCGAGGGGCGCGGCGTGGGCGAGGGGGGCGATCACATCCACCTGAACCTCAGCCACCTGCCCACCGAGGCATTGCAGCTTCGCCTGCCCGGTATCTCGGAGTCCGCCCGCATCTTTGCCGGTGTCGATGTCACCAAAGAGCCGATCCCGGTTCTGCCCACCGTGCATTACAACATGGGCGGCATCCCGACGAATTACTGGGGCGAAGTGCTCAACCCCACCAAGGACGACCCGACAGCCACCGTCCCGGGCCTCATGGCCGTGGGCGAGGCAGGTTGTGCATCCGTGCATGGCGCGAACCGACTTGGCTCCAACTCGTTGATCGACCTCGTGGTCTTTGGCCGCGCCGCCGCGATCCGGGCCGGCAAGGTGGTGGACCGCGAAAGCGCCGTCCCGGAGACGAACACCGCACAGGTGGACAAGGCGCTGGAGCGGTTCGATACGTTGCGTCATGCCGACGGCGCGGTGGGCACAGCCGAATTGCGGCTTGAAATGCAGCGCACCATGCAGGCGGACGCGGCGGTGTTCCGCACCTCCAAGACGCTGAAGGAAGGCGTCGACAAGATGGATGCCATCGCCGCCAAGATCGACGATATCAAGGTGACGGATCGCAGCCTTGTGTGGAATTCCGACCTGATGGAAACGCTGGAGCTTACCAACCTGATGCCCAACGCGCTGGCGACCATAGCCGGAGCAGAGGCGCGTCAGGAAAGCCGGGGTGCCCATGCACATGAGGATTTCCCGAAGCGCGACGATCAGACATGGCGGGTCCATACCATTGCGCGGATCGACGGCAAGGATGTCGATCTTAGCTATCGCCCCATCATCGAAGACCCGTTGACCACAGAGGAACAGGGCGGCATCGCGCTCAAGAAGATCGCGCCGAAGGAACGGACGTTCTGATGACGCAAACCAATGCCGCCCCATCCGAAAAGGAGCCGCGCCCGGACGGTTGGCCGCGCGCGCGCGGGCGGCATTATCTGGATGTGCTGGAGCATCTGCACAGCGCATATGCGCCGGATTGGTACCTGGAAATCGGCAGCGGGCGCGGGCATTCACTCATGCGATGTCCGGGCCGCGCCATCGCGGTCGATCCCGACTTTCGCCTGTCAGGCGATGTGATGGGGCAAAAGCCCGAATTGCATCTGATCCGGCAGACGAGCGCGGCGTTCTTTGCCAGCGGTGCCGCACAGCAGTTGGCGCCGGCGATTGATCTGGCGTTCATCGACGGTATGCACCTGTTCGAGTATGTTCTGGACGATTTCATCGCCACGGAGCGGTTGTGCCGCCCCGGAAGCACCATCCTGTTGCATGATCTGGTGCCGTTTTCCCCGGCTTCGGCAGAGCGGGAATGGGACACCTCCCGCACCAAGGGTTGGTCGGGCGACGTTTGGAAAATGACGCTGATCCTGCGCGAATATCGCCCTGACCTGACCTATACGGTGCTGAATCCCCGTCCCTGCGGATTGGGGCTGATCACGGGGCTGGACCCGGACAACACCGTGCTGTCCGAGGCGCGCGACAACATCGTGGCGCGCTTCATGGATCTGACGATCGAGGATTTCGGACCGCGCAAATTCGGGCGGCTGATGAATATGCAGGATGTGGAAAAGGTATTTCCCACCCTGCAACAGACAGAGGCGGCGGAATGATCGCCGTGACCGCAACACAGGCCCCTGCACCGGATCTCGCAGGCAGGGCGACAAGACAGATGGGCGCGCTTGCTTGGCAAAACAGCGCGTTCTGCGCCGACACGACATCGGACCCCAAGGAGGTTTGACATGGTACAACTGACGCTTCCAAAGAATTCGCGGATTACCAAGGGCAAGACATGGCCCAAGCCCGAAGGCGCCAAGACCGTGCGCAAGTTCCAGATCTATCGCTGGAACCCGGATGACGGGCAGAACCCGCGCGTGGACACGTATTTCGTCGACATGGACAAATGCGGCCCGATGGTTCTGGACGCTTTGGTCAAGATAAAGAACGAGATCGACCCCACGCTGACCTTCCGTCGCTCATGCCGCGAGGGGATTTGCGGCTCTTGCGCGATGAACATCGACGGCATCAATACGCTGGCTTGTATCTATGGGCTTGATGAGGTGAAGGGCGATGTCAAGATCTACCCGCTGCCGCATATGCCGGTGATCAAGGATCTGATCCCCGACCTGACGCATTTCTACGCGCAACATGCCAGCATCATGCCATGGCTGGAAACCAAGACGAACCGCCCGGCGAAAGAATGGAAACAGTCTATTGATGACCGTTCCAAGCTGGATGGCCTGTATGAATGCGTGATGTGCGCCTGCTGCTCCACATCCTGCCCGTCCTATTGGTGGAACGGTGACAAGTATCTTGGCCCCGCCGCCTTGCTTCATGCCTATCGCTGGATCATCGACAGCCGGGACGAGGCGACGGGCCAGCGGCTTGACGATCTGGAAGACCCGTTCAAGCTGTATCGCTGTCACACGATCATGAACTGCACCAAGACGTGCCCCAAGGGCCTGAACCCCGCCAAGGCGATCGCCGAAATCAAGAAGATGATGCTTGAACGCGCGATGTGATCGGTCGGGTCAATCGTCCTGCGGTTCTGTACCCAAAAGCGCAAGCAGATGCGCCATGCGTTCCAGCTGACCGGGCTTGGCGCGTGGCGCAAGAAACGCGGCAAGCGCAGCATTGTAGGCGTCTAGCTGTGCTTGAAAAACGTCCCGGCCCGTGTTTGTCACCGTGATCGTCTTGGATCGCTGGTCCTGCTGGTTGATGCTGCGCGCAATCAACCCGTCGCGCTCCAGGCGGTCGAGCAGGCGCGACACGGCATATTGTGGCAGGCTCAGATCCGTCTCCAGCGTTTTTGCCGTGGACGGCCCACCCACAAGCGCGTTCAGCGCCTCGTATATTTCCAGTGATGGAAGGCCCTTTTCCCTCAGGGTGCGGTCGATCTGTGCGCGGCCATTTGCATGAGCGCGGGAAATCGCCTTCCAGGCCTGCGCGTGCTGGGGTATCTCGATTGACATGCGCCCGAGTCTGCAAGCCACTGCATGGAAACGCAAGACCACGATCCGGGGGGCTGTCGACGCGGTGGACCGGACATGATTGTCATTGTCGGCCTGATCGTGGCCTTCATCCTGATCGTGATCTTTTCCAATCGCGGGACACGGCAATGCCGCTGGCGCGAAGATCGTTCCGGTGACTGCGATGGTATGAAGAAATTCCGTTGCGCGGCCTGTGGCGCGCAGGCATTCACCAAGACTGGCCGTCCGCCGACGATCTGTCAAAGAGACATGTGAAGGAGCGTTCAACCGTGAGCCATGCACCCAAGGACGCCGCTGCCCGCCGCGCGGTTCCGCCTGTCATCTGCTATCCAACCGAGACATTGCCGCAACCCGATCTTGCGCTTTACGCGGCGGTCCGTGACGGTGCCACGAAACAGGCCGAACTGCTGGTAAAGCCGCGCGACGCGGCCTGCTTCCGTGTGGGCGCGGGGCAGTTCTTTCGCATCACCAGTGTCGAGGGGCCACAGGTGGGCGACCTGAACCTGTGGCACGCGGCGGATATGTCAGAGCGGTTTTACTCTGGCAAGACGCGGGCCTTGCACGGCACCCATGTCACGACGGGCGATCGGCTGTGGTCCAGCTTTCCGGCGATGCGCCCCTTGGCGACCATCGTGGCCGACACGCTGGACTGGTACGGGATCGACGCCTTTGGCGGCTCTGTGCACGACGTCATCGGCACCCGCTGCGATCCCTATACTGGCAATCTTCTGGCCGGGTCACAGTATCACCATTGCTGCCATTCCAACCTGACCCGCGCGTTGGCGGATGACCTGGGCATCGCGCTGCATCAGGCGGAACGCCATGTGCATGACGTGCTCAACGTGTTCATGTGTACTGGCTTTACCCGCGACACGGGTCAGTATTTCATGAAGAAAAGTCCGGTGCGGCCCGGCGATTACCTGGAGTTTTTTGCCGAGGTCGATCTGCTGGGCGCGCTGTCGGCCTGCCCCGGCGGGGATTGTTCCGCCGAGCATTCCAGCGATGCGGCGGCGTGTTTTCCGCTGTTGGTCGAGGTTTTTGCGCCCCGACCGGGCCTTTTGGCGGATTGGACGCCGCCGACCCTGAATGGCTATGATGGGAGCCACGGGCGTTGATGTCCCGCTTGTCAGCCCTTGCGGGCTGCCGCGCGCGGCACATAAAAAAACCCCGCACAAGGCGGGGTTTTTCAAAACGGGTTCAGCGGCGTTTCAGCCCTGACGCGCCTTGAAGCGCTTTTGCGTTTTGTTGATCACATAGACGCGGCCTTTGCGGCGCACGACGCGGCAATCGCGGTGCCGGTTCTTGAGCGAACGCAGCGAGTTCTTGACCTTCATCGGTCGTCTCCTTTGTCGCGGCGCGGGCCAGCGCCTGAGTTGCGGGTGTCCCGGCCCGTGGGTCGAGACAGTGAATTCATGGTGGGCGATACAAGGTTCGAACTTGTGACCCCTTCGATGTCAACGAAGTGCTCTACCGCTGAGCTAATCGCCCATGAATACCGAGACGAAACAGCCCCTAACAAATAGGGGCGCGGAAATCCGCGCCGGTAAGGGCGGTCTATAAAAGGAGTCGGGGGGCGGATCAAGGGCTTTTAGAACGCCAATTTCAGTCTATGATACCCGACAGGAGGCTCCATGTCCAAACCCGCCTTTACCCTGACGCGCCCCGAGCGGCGCACGACCTCGGTCGTTTTCGCGTCGCCGCATAGCGGGCGGGCCTATACGTGGTCCTTTCTACGTCGCACGGCATTGAACGAACAGGCGATCCGCAGTTCTGAAGATGCATTTGTCGATGAGCTTTTCGATGCCGCACCGCGCCATGGCGCACCGTTTCTGACGGCCACAGCGCCGCGCGCCTTCGTGGATCTGAACCGCTCTATCGAAGAGCTGGACCCCGCCCTGATCGAAGGGGTTCGCAAATTGGGGCATAATCCACGTATCGCGTCGGGCCTTGGGGTGATTCCCCGTGTAGTGGCCAACGGCAAGGCGATCTATTCCGGCAAGCTGACCATGGCAGAGGCGCGTCGGCGCATCGACGCATACTGGACCCCCTATCACGATGCGTTGCGCGCGCAGCTGGATCAGGCCCATGTGATGTTTGGCGAAGCGATTCTGGTGGATTGCCATTCCATGCCGCATGAGGCGATGGACAGTGTCGCCCGCACCGGCGTGCGCCGCCCCGAGGTGGTGTTGGGTGACAGGTTCGGTGCTGCGGCCAGCGAAGAGGTGGTTGACCGGATCGAGCAGGCATTCAGCTCTGCCGGGCTGGTTGTCACGCGCAACACGCCCTTTGCCGGGGCGTATATCACGCAGCACTATGGCCGTCCGGGGCAGTGCCGGCACGCCATTCAGGTCGAGATCGACCGCGCACTTTACATGAACGAGCGGCTGATCCGCCCGAACGGCAATTTTGCCGCGTTCAAGCGGCTTCTGGACGGGGTGATCGCGCAGATCGCTGAAATCGGCCGGTCGGAGGTGGTGCCGCTCGCGGCCGAGTGATCCTTACCGCAGGGACCGTCCCTTGAGGATCGCATCCGGGCCAAAGCGTGCGCGGATCCGGTCGGTGGCGCGTTCCGCCTTTCCCCGCTGCCGCGCTTGGGGGTCAAGCAGGTCGCCCGACACCTCCGCTGTCGTTTCGGGCACGAGCTCTGAAATCCCGACACCCAGCAGGCGATAAGGTGCCTTGTGATCGACCTGATCGAACAGCCCACGCGCGGTGCGATAGATCGTGTCGGCCAGTTGCGTGGGCTCGCGCAGCGCCTGCCGGCGGGTCAAAAGCGAATGATCGCCGCGCTTGAGCTTGAGCGTGACGACGCGGCCCGTCATCGTCTTGGCCTTGGCCCTGTCAGCCACTTTTTCGGACATCCGCCAGATATGCCCGTCAAGGATATCCGGCGTGGCGGTGTCGATGCCGAATGTGGTTTCGTTGGAAATGGATTTCACCGGGGCATTGGCGGCCACGCGGCGCATGTCTTGTCCGCGCGCCAGATGCCAAAGCCGGTCCCCCATGGATCCAAACCGCGCGATCAGGTCTGTCCGGTCCCAGCGAAGAAGATCCGAAAACCGCCGGATGCCCGCGCGCTCCAGCGAGGCTTGGGCCGCCTGACCCACACCCCAGATCAGGGACACCGGCTGATCGTGCAGAAATTCCGGCGTTTCCGCCGCGCCGATCACGGAAAACCCGCGCGGCTTGTCGAGGTCAGAGGCGATCTTGGCCAGAAACTTGTTATGGCTCAGCCCGATGGAGCCGGTCAGCCCGAGCTCGTCACGCATCCGCCGGATCAGGCGGGCCAGCATCACCGCGGGTGGCGCGCCATGCAGGCGGGCGGTGCCGGTCAGATCCATGAACGCCTCATCCAGCGACAGCGGCTCTACATCCGGGGTCAGGTCAAGCATCATGGCGCGGATGGCGCGGGACATTTCTGCGTAAAGATCCATGCGCGGCTTGATGATCACCGCCTCGGGGCACAGTTTCAGCGCCTGAAACATCGGCATGGCCGAGCGCACACCGCGAATCCGCGCAACGTAGCAGGCTGTCGAGACCACGCCGCGCCGCCCGCCGCCGATGATCACCGGCTTGTCGGCCAGATCGGGACGGTCGCGTTTTTCGACGCTGGCGTAAAAGGCATCGCAATCCATATGCGCGATGGACAGGGTGAACAGTTCGTCATGCGCAACAACCCGCGGGCTGCGGCACGCGGGACAGCGCGCGCCAGCATCGAAATCTGTCAGGCAATCACGGCATAGGGCGGGCATGGTGTATAACGCTCATGGTATGGCATGGGACAGTCTACGGAATTCAGGGGCGAAGCGGAAGAATGACTGAATGTCTTGATTTTCAAGGGGCGAAGCTGGCGCTTTTCATCGGTGATCGCCTTGCGGTGATCCGGCGCGATGACAGGCCCGGTCTGGCGTGGGCGGGGTGCCTTGATCTGCCGGGCGGCGGGCGCGAACCGGATGAGGCGCCGGAAACCTGTGTCATCCGCGAAACGCAAGAAGAGTTGGGGCTGCATCTGACGCCGGATAAACTTGTCTGGCGGCGGCATTACGCAACGCCAGCAAGCGCGTGGTTTTTCGCGGCCCATCTGCCGGAGGATCGCGCGGCCGCCGTCGTTTTCGGCGATGAGGGGCAGGGCTGGTGCCTGATGCCCCCGCAGGCGTTCATCACATCGGAGACCGCGATCCCGCATTTCCGCGACCGGGT
>P_2C_Liq_1_UnCtyDRAFT_1001097_pt1 | contig 10573 bp, 11 predicted proteins | sample Pon2CUnioCityCA_2_FD_10234 | JGI IMG/M metagenome (IMG submission 10234)
AAATCTTACAAATCACTCAAATATTTACTCAAACTTGGAGTAAAATCTCTCTATTCTTAAATAATTTCTTATTAAAAGCTCTAAACAACTTACTCTTATTTAAAAGGAGGATGTATTAGAGATTTACCACTAAGAAAAAAATAAAAAATAAAGAATAAGTATTCTAATTCGCCAGAATTAGTTAGGGTTTTTCAGGGATGATTATTACACAATAAAACAAAGAGGGAATAAATCCCTCCTTGAGTTTATCCAAAGACATTATGCCTTTGGATATAGGTACTTTAATTGAATAGTCTCAGGATTACCTGCCTCATTAATGATTTCATAATCTTTAGAGATTACATCAAAGAGGCTAATATCCATTTGAGCTTTAACACCTTTGTTATTAGCTGTTTTGGTAAACAGGTAATAAGTAGATTGTCTTTCCTGTTCAACTACTCCAAAAGCAGTTTGAACAGAAATTACAGATTTTGCAACAAGCTTATTGCAGTAGTTTCCATTTTTTGTTGGGTTTGATGATTCAACAGTTAATTCTAAGTTCATAATAATACGTATTAAATTAAGGCATTATTGCCAATAAATAGTTAGGGTTTTTCAGGTATATCATAGCAAGTCCTTTAGTATCTGTGGACTTTTATAAGTATGATATACTTAGATAGATATTATAGTATTCAATCTTGTTAGCTGTGAAATGATTACAAAGAATTTACCTACATTAGTTGTAGTACTTTAACACAGTTTATCATCTATGGTTGGAAGAACAAGATTGAATATATAATAGGAGCCTGAAAATATTCCCAATTTAGATTTAGGTGGGGGGTATTCAGATTCCAAAGATTAGTAGGGGTCTTTAATGGGGGTAGCTTGGACATTCACTATTTTTCAACTTTTAACTCCCCTAAAAAAATTTTATAAAAAAATTTTTCCTCAAAACACACTTATTATAACTCCAAAAATAAAAAAGCTCCTTATTTCTAAGAAGCTAATTAATTCAAATTAAAGTAGTTACAAATTCAAAACTCAAACTTTTTCTACAAAAGAAAAAGTACCAAAAAGAAAACTATAGTTATCCTATGATCTCTTTGAGATTGTAGGTTATTTACACTGTCATCACAGATGCAGTAGTAGAAAACTACTTGTCAAAGGTACATGTTTTTTTATTAAGAATCAATATAAATAAGCATATTTCTAAAACTTTAACATATAGGGTTATTTTCTCCAAGTTTATAAAATTAACATAAATCTTAATTGTTTGTATTAATATTTTTATTAACTTTGCTTCAGAAATATATTAATTATGTGTTGGATAGAAAAACAAGAAAAAGAAGTAGAAAAAAATTTCAACAAAAAATGTTAGATGTTGTCTTAGCAGACCCTTTTGATTTAGTAGATTTAAAAAGTGTAAAGTTAGAGACAGGGTGTAAAGTTAAAAAAGTAGATAAAAATATTATAGAATGAAGCCAATACAACAAGCTCTTAAATTAAAAGGGAAATTTTTTTACGAGAAGCACTTAACTATTGTGAGTTCTTTGCTACCAACAAATCTTACTCAGAAAGAGATAGAAGTACTTGCATGCTTTTTAGCTTTAGATAAAGTATTGATTGAAGAGGACATGTTTAATACTATTGCTAGAAAGAAAGTAATGGATGAGTTAGGATTACAGGCTGGTGGTTTAGGCAATCATTTAAAGTCTATGCTAGAGAAGAAAGTTTTAGTAAAACATGAAATTACTAAAAGGATTACTATAAGAGAGTTTTTATTACCTCAAGAACCAATACAAGGATATCAAATTAAATTAGTGAAGTTATGAAGCTAGATAATATGACTTTAATGAAGGAGTTTTATGATAGGGAAAAAGAAAAATATCCTACTCTTTCATTTGAACAATTTAAGGAAATCTGTTTTGGCCCTTGGAGGTTTGTAAAACATGAGATGGAGTCAGGAAAACTTCCAAGTATTAGATTAAAGTATTTTGGTACTTTTCAAGTTTATCCAGGTAGAGCAAAGAGTATGTTAAAAACTATTAATGATAGGTTTAAGTATAATAAAATTTCAAGTAAACAATACTTTCATTTAAAAGAAATGTTAGAAAACTATTTAAAAGATGAAGATAAAGATTAAAGATGTTTGGCATTATATAGTAGGGAATGTAAGGTATAGGTTATTTTATTCCAAGTTTAAAATTTTAATACCTAAACATATTAGAGAACAAATTGAGTATAGAATAAATTCTATGAATCCAGAATGTTATTATCAGGGTTCTTGTATTATGTGTGGGTGTAAAACTACAGCTTTGCAGATGGCCAATAAAATGTGTGATAATCCTTGTTATCCTAAAATGTTAAATAGAGAAGTTTGGACTTTTTGGAAAGTTATGGACAAATGTTTTATTAAAGTTAATGAGTTTGATATTTTATGGAAGTTAGATTTAGAGAATAAAAAATTTGTAAGGAATGAGTAATTGGCAGACAATATTTAAAGATCTAGGTAGAGTTAAGGTTGGTACCAGTAAGAAAATTAAATTTAAAATGATTAATATTGTAGAAGTCAAAGAGTTTAAAAGTTCTTGTGGATGTACAAAACCAGAATTTAATAAAAAGACTGGTGAATTAACTTTAACTTATAAAGTAGGAAAGTTTCCTACACATTTATTACATCAAGATTCTTATCAGAGTGTAAAATGGGTTACAGTAATATATCCAAATGGGGTGCAAGAAAGATTATCATTTAAAGCAACAATAATTAAATAGTATGGCATTTTTATTTATAGTAGAAAACAAAGTTGTGGCCCCTAATCCAGAGACACTTTTAATTGAGCCTTTTAAAAGTATTTGGGAAAGAGACAAGACTCCAAATAAAGTTTATGCTACTGAAGACTTTGCATACATAGAGTTTATTACTTCTTTAAAAAAGTCAAATCCTTATAGGCAATATCCAGAAAATAAGAAGCATGATATTTTAGTAGAAGAAATTATTACTAGAGAAGATTGGACTCCAGATGGGTTAGTTCAAGAAGCTATAAGAAAGTTAGGAACATTTCAAAAAGAAGCTTCTACTACTTATAACTACTACATGGCTGCAAAAATAGCTGCTGAAAAAATGCAAGAGTTCTTTAGAGATGTAGATATAAATGAAAGAAATGAAAAAACAATGAATCCTATTTACAAACCTAGAGATGTTACTTCAGCTTTAAATGATACAGAAAAAGTATTAGCTAATCTAAAAGCTTTAGAAAAGAAAGTAGAAGAAGAGATTTATGAAACAACAAAAAATAGGGCAGATAAACAAATCAGTCCTTTAGCACATCCAAGTAGTTTATGATAAATTGGACATATAGAAATAGAGAGATTACCTCAATTGAAGATTTACCAAAAGATGCTTTTGGATTTGTTTATGAAATTGAGTTTGATAATGGTATGAAGTATTTAGGACAAAAATACTTAATTCATAAAAAAACTTTACCTCCTTTAAAAGGATATAAAAGAAAAAGAAAAACTTTTAAAGAATCTGATTGGTTAACTTATACTGGAAGTATTAAAGACCCTGCAGTAAAGGAAAAAATAAAAATGGGAACTATAAAACCTTTTTCAAGAACTATATTAAAGGTGTGTTATCATAAAAAACAATTGTCTTATTTTGAAGTAAAGTATATGTTTATTAGAAATTGTTTAGAAAGAGGAGATTATTATAACAGTAATATATTAGGTAAATTTTTTAAAAAAGATACTAAAAATTAATGCAAGAATACCTAGAAGGAAAATTAGCATCAATAAGAAATCCAGATGGAATTTGGATTAATACTTCTGTGTTTCAGGAAGAAGGTAATCATTATATGAAGCATGGTTACTATATTTCTGATCCTTGGGGTTCTCCTGCTTGGTTTGAATATTGGAAAGAGCAAAGAAAAAGAATTATTAAAGGATATTCTGTAGGGGGAGTAAAAATTACAGGAGACCACTACTTATATCTAAATTTTTGCCCTATACAAAAAGTTGCTGATGCCTCTGGACACAAGTCAAAAAAGATAAAAGGTTTTCCAGATTTTTGGGATGGGGACTATAATTATTTTTGGGTTAGGGAGATTGCAAGAAATGGTTTATTTGATGCTTATGTAGAAGGGGAAAAAGAAAAAAAAGCTTTTATTCAATTAGATAGTTTAGCTCAAGCTTTAGAATTAAAAAAACTATTTGAAGACTTACACTTAGAAGTAAAAATTGAAGTTGACTATCTTAGAGGAGGTTTTAATTTAATTGTAGGTAAATCAAGAAGGAAAGGATACTCTTATAAAAATGCTTCTATTGCTGTTAGAAATTACTACACTAAACCTAACTCCCTTACTATCTTTAATGCTTATGAAAAAAAGTTTTTATACCCAAAAGGTATAATGACTATGGCCACAAACTACATTAACTTTATTAATAATAATACAGGATTGGCAATGCCCTCTGATGTAGTTAATAAACAAGACCACATTAAAGCTTCTTACATTCAATATAAAAATGGTATTAAAATTGAAGATGGTTTTATGTCTGAAATAACTGCTGTTACCTGTAAAGATAATGCAGATGCAAATAGGGGTAAGGATGCTGAAGATATTGTAGTTGAAGAGTCTGGTGCTTTTGGTACTCCTGGTTTATTAAAAGATTTGTATGCAGCTTCAGAAGATTGTGTAAAAGCAGGAGCAATTCAAACAGGCTTAATTACAATATTTGGTACTTCTGGGGATATGGAGGGAGGTACTGCAGACTATGCAGATATGTTTCAAAGACCTCAAGCTTTTGGATTACTACCTTTTCAAAATATTTGGGATAAAGATAGTTTACAACAACAAGTAGGTTTTTTCCATCCAATTAATTGGAATATGGAAGGATACTATGATAAGCAAGGAAATTCAGATCTTGAAGGAGCTAAAAATTTAGAACTAAAAGCAAGAGAAAATCTTATAAAAAATGGGGCAACCTCCACAGAGATTCAAAAAAGAATGCAGGAGAAGCCTTTATCTCCAAGTGAAGCTTTTGCTGCTGTTTCTGTAAATAATTTTCCTGTTGTAGAATTAAAACAACAATTACAAAAGATAAAAGCTCATGGTTGGCAAGAGAGTAAAGGAACTCCTGTAGAGCTAAGTTATGTTGATGGTGTAATTACAGCAAAACCAGTATTAAATGGAAAAATACAACCTATTACTAGTTATACTAATCTACCTACTGATAAGAGAGGTTGTCTTGTTGTGTATGAGCAACCAGTTGCAAATGCACCAAAAGGTTTATATAAGATTGGTTATGACCCTATTAGACAAGATGAAGGAACTTCTTTAGCAGCAATATGTGTTTATAAAGGAGTGCATATTGGTACCCAATACCATAGTATATTAGTTGCTGAGTATGTTGGTAGACTAGAATCTGCAGCAGATATAGATAGAATGGCAGAAATGATAGCTGATTATTTTAATGCACAAATTATGCATGAAAATGAAGTTACAGGTGTAAAAAATTATTTTAGAAGAATAAAAAGATTACATTTACTTGCTGTTCAACCAGATGCAGTAATCTCTAAAAATGTTAAAAGTTCAAGGGTAGCTAGAGTTTATGGTTGTCACATGAATGCCCAATTAAAAGATGCAGGAGAAAGGTATGTAAAGGATTGGTTACTTACAGTTTTAGATCATGATGAAAATGGAAATAAGATTACAGTTATTGATAGATTATATTCTATAAGATTAATTGAAGAACTCATAGCTTACACTAGGAAAGGAAACTTTGATTTAGTATCTGCTTTATTTATGTGTATGTTTCAAGTTCAAGAAGAAGCTATAGGGAAAGAATACAATGAAAAGAAAGAACATAAAACAGGGAAAAAACTTTTAGATATGATTAATGAAATGTACCAAAAGAATTAAATTATTATCTTTGTGAAATAACACTCAAAATGGAAACAAACAAACAAACTGATTTTATTACCAAAGCTTCAAAAGAAGCTGATGATAAACAATACTATAAAGATCAAATAGATAGGTTAGATAATGAAGATTCTTCTATAAATTACTCTTTTGGAGAAGTGTCTGAATATAAAAGAATGAAAGTCAATTATGACTTATTTAATAATGTTTTGAACTTAGCTGACTTTGAGTATGTTTGTAAGCCTTTTGGTTCTCAAGCTGGAGAATTACCAGCAACCATGGTTAATAGGGATATTGTATCTGGTAAGATAAAAGCAATGTTAGGCATGGAAATGAAAAGGCCTTTTTCATGGAAAGTAATTGCTACAAATCCTGAAGCTACTACAAGAAGAGAAGAAGAAGAGTTCAATAGAATAAGAGAGTTTGTTATTAATGAGACTATGCAACCAATAAGGGAGCAAATTGAAATAAAGTATCAACAAGAGCAAGGTAAAGAATTGAATGAAGAAGAAATTGCTCAAATACAACAACAAATTGCTCAAGAAACAAAAGCTCAAACTCCAGAGCAAGTTAAAAAATACATGCAGAGAAAATATCAAGATCCTGCAGAAGTGTTATCCCACCAACTTTTAGAATACTTAACTCAGAAATGTGATTTAAAAAGAAAATTTAATGATGCATTCAAACATGGAATGTTATCTGGAGATGGAGTTATGTATGTAGGAATTTTTAATGGGGAACCTGATGTTTTAAATGTAAACTCTTTAAGATTCAAGTCTGAACAAACTGCAGATAATGTTTTTATTCAAGATAGAGAGTGGGCAACTTATACACATAAGTTAGGGCCTTCTGAAATTATAAAATATTTTGGAGACGAGTTAACAGATGAAGAAAGAGATAGAGTTTATGCAGAATGGAGAATAAACAATGACTATGAAAATGGGAATTTGTTTGATATGTTTGATAGAGAGAATGATGTTAATGACACTTCTTCTATTTCTGTGGTACATGGAGTTTGGAAAGGATTAAGAAAAATAGGATTTCTGACTTACTTAGATGAGAATGGAGAAGAACAGTTGATGTTAGTTGATGAAAATTATGAATTGAATGAAGATGTTGGAGATATAGAAATTGAATGGGAAGTATTACCTGAAGTCCATGAAACTTGGAAAATAAAATTGAATGATCCTATTTATGTAAAGATGCAACCTGTACCTGGACAATTTAAAGATATTGATAATTTACACAATTGTAAATTGCCTTATTATGGTGTGACTTATGATGCTATAAATAGTCAAAAAACTTCTTTAATGGACAGATTAAAAATCTATCAATATTATTATAATATTGTAATGTATAGGTTAGAATTGATTTTAGCTTCTGATGATGGCAAGAAAGTTCTTATGAATATAAATGCTATTCCAGACAGTGCTGGTATTGGTGTAAAGCAATGGCAGTATTTTATGAAGAGCACAGGTATTATGTGGTATGATCCAACTGAAGAGGGAAATATGTCCACAGATGCAAATACTGTTGCAAAAGTTATTGACTTGTCTTTAATTTCTGATATTCAAAAATATATTGAGATTGCAGAATATTTAAGACAGCAATGTGGTAGAAGTGTGGGTATTACAGATTCAGTTGAAGGACAAATTGGACCTAATGAGTCTGTTAGAAATGCACAACAAAATTTAACTCAGACTTCTCATATATTAGAGTTGTATTTTGATTTACAAGCTCATCTTAAAAAAGAAGTGTTACAAGCTTTATTAGAAACTGCAAAAATTGCCTATCATAATAGTAATAAAAAGAAACTTACCTATGTTCTTGATGATATGTCAAGAAAGATTATAAATCTAGATATGGGTCTTTTAGATAATTCTACTCTAGGTTTATTTATTAGTAATTCTGCAAAAGCACAAGAAATTTTAGATACTTTAAAACAATTATCTCATGCAGCCTTACAAAATCAAAAAATTGAATTATCAGATGTTTCTGCTGTATTAAGACAAGAAGGAGTAGTAGAAGTTGAAGAAACTTTAAAAGTTGCTGAAGAAACTAGAAGAGAGCATGAAATGAATTTACAGGCACAGAAAGGAGAGCAACTAAAAGAGTTGAAGAAAATTGAAGAAGCAAATGCTGAGAAAGAGCATGTCAGAGAGTTGGAGAAAATTGTAGTTAAAGAAGAAGAAAGGAGAAAAACAGAAGTTATGAAAACTGCAATGATGGGAGCCTCTTTTAATCCAGACCAAGATAAAGACCAAGATGGAGTGAATGATTTTATTGAATTAGCAAGAAATGGACTTGATGCTGAAATTAAACAATCTCAAAAACAATTAGATAGAGAAAAGTTTGAACATCAGAAAGAAGTAGATAAAATTAAACTTAGCCAACAAGATAGAAAGCTAAAAAATGAGGAAAAAAAGATAAAAGTTAGTAGCTCAAATAATAAATAATTAAAAAAAGCTATTACACATAGATTACTAAAAAGTTAAGATTAAAATGGAATTTTATTAATATTAAATATTAAATTTGTATCAAATGGGTAAAACAATTGAAAATAATGGTTTAGAAAACTTCACTGGTTGGCCAGGAGAAGGGGTAGCAGAAGAAGACTTTTTTGCAGAAGTAGAAGAGACTTCTGAAGAAGATATTCAAGAAGAAGTAGAAAGTAAAACTGAACCTAAACCAGAAGAAGAAGAGGAAGAAGGGCAAAAACCAGAGGATTTTTTTGCACAAGTTGAAGAAGAAGAAGATATTCAAGAAGAAGAAGAGGAAGAAGAAAGTACTGTTTCTACTACTAGTATTTCCACATTAAACTTTTTAAAAGAGAAAGGATTTGTTGATTATGAACTTGAAGAAGGGGAAGAATTAACTGATGAGTTGGCTGAAGAGTTAATTGAAGATAGTATTGAAGAAAGAGCAAATGAGAAATTAAAATCTTTACCTGAAAAAGCTCAAGATATTATTAGGTTTGCATTAAAAGGAGGAAATGTAGAAGACTATTTAAAAGTTGTTGGAAGATCTGTAAATACAGGAATTAATAAAGATTTAGACTTAGAAGAAGAATCTAATCAAGAGTTAGTAGTTAGACAAACTTTAAGAGATGCAGGAGAAGATGAAGAAACTATTGAAGCACAAATAGACTTTTTAAAAGATTCTGGAAGATTGCAAGCATATTCAGAAAAGAAATTTGAAAAGTGGGTTGCAAATAATCAAAAAGCAGAGGCTCAATTAGCTAAACAAGTTGAACAAAATAGAAAAGCAGAGAAAGAAGCTATTAAAAAAGCTAAAGAAGACTTATCTGTTTTTATAGAAAAAAATCCAGAAGTAAAAGGATTAAAATTTACTGCAGAAGATAAAAAGATTTTACCTTCTTATGTAAATGATAAAAGCATAAAATTGCAGAATGGGGCTCAAATAACTCAAATGCAAAAAGAGTTATTTTATGATATCCCACAAAATAAAGAAGCCTACATACAATTAGCAATGCTAATGAAGAATAGAAATAAAGATGGCACTTTTAATTTTAAAAGTATTATTAAAGACACAACAACAAAGGTAGTAAAAGGAGTTAGAGAAAACGTAAGAAGAAGTAAAACAAGTATTCCAGGGAAGTCTGCTGGAAGTAAATCTACTTCAAAAACAACAGCATTAGCAGACTTATTTAAATAAACAAAAATCATATAAATTATGGCACAATCTATTAACAAATTACAAGTTAGACAGGCTAGATTTGATTCTACCAAAATGACTGACTTAAATCACTGGAGTAAAAATCTTGCTCTAAAACCAACTGTATTTGAAGCACCACAAAGAGCTTTGTTTTCTTCAAAAACAAACAGTTTAAATTTAGCTGGTGGAAATATCTTAGAAGGTATTTTTGGCTTAGGAAAAACAAAATACATTGATGACTTAAACTGGTCATGGAAAATGAAAGTGAAAGGTTTTAGACCTATTACTATTCTTGAAAACAGAACTTCAGGAGACACTCCAGGTAAATATAGACAACCTATTAAAGTTTTAGTAGATGTTGATTTAGCTGCAATTGGAGAATCTTGGGGACCAGGTTCATCTGACAAATCTCAAGTTGTAGTTGTAGCTTCTAAAAAGAAAGAGGCAAGAGGGTATGAATATACTTTAAAAACTTATACTGAAAATTCAGATCACTTTATCAAGAAAAGTTATTTATCTCCAGGTACAAAGTGGACAAGAATGTACACAATGAGAGGTGAAGCTGCTGAGAGTGGTGGACATGGAGAAATGTTTACTAATGTAGAGTACAAAAACTCTTTAGTAAAATTAAGAAAAGAATTTAAAGTTTCTGACTTTGGAGCACAAGCTGTACTTGATATTGCTTTTAGTGATGATAGTGGAAAAGTACATAGATCATGGATGGATATGCAGGAAGCTGAATATCACATGAAAATGAATAAAGAATTAGCTATGCATGCAATGTATAGTAGAATTGGTGATTCTCCTTTAATTGACCCAGACTCTGGATATCCAATTAACCCTGGTGCAGGTATGGAACAACAAATTGGTTTTGGTGGAAATGTAGAAAGATATACTACTTTATCTGCTGAATTAATTGAAGCTTTCTTTGACAAAATAGTTTACTCTAGAATTAGTCCAGGTGACTTAGGAGAAGTTATTGGTTATTCAGGACACTATGG
>P_2C_Liq_1_UnCtyDRAFT_1001098_pt1 | contig 10565 bp, 6 predicted proteins | sample Pon2CUnioCityCA_2_FD_10234 | JGI IMG/M metagenome (IMG submission 10234)
CGAGCCAATAGTAGCAAAGGCCAAAGAAGAAAAACCAAAAGTTGAGCCAGTCAAGTCGTCGGATGAATTATCAGCAAAACTTGATAGCTTGTTCGATGAATAATCTGTAGAATATTTTAAGCCCTGCAATTGTGGGGCTTACTTTTCTATAAAGGGGACGTCGTGAATACAGCAGAATTCTTAAAGAGAGTGTGCAGCGATAAAGACGAAGTAGTCATAACACAGCTAAACACTGCCAAAGGCATCTTTTGGAACAGACAGTCATTTACTTACAACGAATTTGATGAAGCTGAATCTCTCATAAAACAATGGGACCAACAGAAAGATGTAACAATTTATTTCAGTGTGGGGTCTTTTGCAAACCACATTGAGCAAATCGAAGGCAAGTCTAGGATAAAGCGTACACAAGATAACGCTACATTTTTTAAATCACTTTGTTTCGATTTAGATTGCGGAGAAGATAAACCTTATAAAACACAACAAGAAGGTTTGGTTAAATTAGTAGAAGTAGTTAAGGCACTTGGTTTACCTAAGCCATTAATTATTTCGTCGGGCAACGGTGCCCATGTCTATTGGCCTTTAACTCAGAGCATTAATAAAGAGTTATGGGTACGAGTGAGTAAGATGCTACGCAATGCGTTGTACTCAGCTGACTTAGAGATAGACACAAGTAAGATACATGACCCATCCATGGTGCTACGACCTGTTGGCACATTCCACAAGAAAGCTGAGTGGAAGCCAGTAGAAGTATTACTTGATGGCGGTGCCGAGCATGATATTGCATTGCTCATGGGTTTACTTAAAGACTATGAAGTAGAAGAAAAGCAAGTAGCTGAGCGTCCTAAAAACGCAATGCTAGCTGCGATACTTGATGACGACACTAGCAACGATATTGATATTATTTCAGTAGGCGCGCAGTGCAGACAAGTCGGTGCTTTACTAGAGTCAGGTGGTGTTACAGACGCAGCGGGCAACCCTGTCGAAGAACCATTATGGCGTGCTTCTTTAGGTATGGCTAAGTTCACACCGAGCCCCGAAGATACTATCATCATGTTAGCTGGCGAGCACCCTGAGTTTGACCTTAAACTTAATATGGATAAGCTCGATGGTTGGAAAGGCACTGGTCCTACTACTTGTAATAAGTTTGAAGAACTGTGTCCTAAAGGTTGTGAAGGCTGTCCGTTTAAAGGACAGAAGACTTCGCCCGCACAGCTTAGTGTTGTGAAAGAAAAGACAGTCATGGTAGAGAATGACGAGGGTGAAAAAGAAGAGCAGAAGATTCAGATGCCGGAAGGCTACGTTATGCGTAGTGGGTTTATCTGGAAAGAAGTGCAGACCGAAGACGAAGACGGCAACATTGTAAATGATACTGAAATAGTTAGTGACTATATGATGTTTATTCGTGGTGTGTTTTTCTGTAGAAAATCTAAAGTTACTTCTTTTACATTAGTAGTTAAGCGTCCTATCACTGGTTGGGAAGAAGACGACCATAATATTAAAGTGTTATCTGCAAATGGTAAGGACTTTTCTGAATGGTTGTTGAACCTGCAAATATACGGGTTTAAAACTCCAGCTAGGTTAGAAAAGCTAAGAGGTTATTTCATGGACTATTTGAAAATGGTACAGGCTCAGTCAGCTGTAGGGTATGATTACTCTAACTTCGGTTGGCAAGAAGATGGCTCATTTTTATGTGGTACACAGATTGTGAACCCGCCGAATGGCACAGAGAGTAGAAGAATAGTTGGTGAAGCTGGCGCAATGAAAAACGTCGTGGCGCCGACTGGCACACGTGAGAAGTTTGTTGAAGCAATGGCGTTGCTAGATAACCCGGGTACTGAAACAATACGTGCGACTGTGTTGCTAGCTTGTACAGGTATCATCGCTAAGTTTATGGGCAATGGTTCCAGTATTATATCTATCTACTCAACGGTATCTGGCACAGGTAAATCTATATCACTTAGAGCGGCTAGTGCTTTGTATGGTAATCCTAGTGAGTTAATGCGTGGTAAGAATGACACTGCAAACGGTTTGTATAAGCAACGTGGTGTGTTGAATAACTTGCCTATGTGTATTGACGAACTAAGTTTAGCAGACGCAGAAGCTGTATCTCAGATGGCATATACATTCTCTGAGGGTAAAGAAAAACTTTCTATGAATGTTAACCGAGAGCTACGTACTCCTGAGACTTGGGATGGTCCTACGTTTATGTCTACTAACACATCATTGATGACTAAGTACGACCAGACTATGGCTAATAGTGAACCGCTACGCTTACGTACTTTAGAGCTACCACAGCACAATAAAGTATTCGTAGACTTGCGTGATGAGCATGGTTCGGTTGCAAGACGCTTCGATGAAACGCTACAAGAAAACTATGGACATGCAATGGTAGAGCTAGTATCTGCTGTTACTACTATGGGTGACTTGAAAGAGTTTACTCGTAAAGGATCTAAAAACTTTGATTCTAAGTTCGGTTTTCACTTCGAGTCGCAAGAACGTTTCTTCGAGTCTTTAGTTAAGTCAGCATGGATAATGGGGCGTATAGGCAACAAGCTAGGTCTATTCCCATTCGATATTGACGACACAATTAAACACTTGCTCAAAGTAGTCAAGTCACTACGTAAAGACGCCAAAGAAGCTCAGTCAGACGCACTAGATGTTATCGGTCAGTTTATGCAACAGTACAATGACCAAATGATTTCTGTTAAGCAAAGATACAAGAGCTCTGAGAAACCTGTACTTACTGACTATGATGTACCTAAGAAAGCCGTTATGCGTTTAGAGCGTATGTACGACGATAACAATCCGATAATGCCGGGCAGCATTCTTGCTATAAACAAATCGGCGTTTAGTAGATACTTAGTACAAAACAACGATGCCTCAGACAGAATCATTCGTGAACTGCAAGATATGGGTGCGCTAGTGGATGCAAATAAACGTGTTACAATGTTTAAAAATTGCCCCGGTAGAAACCCCGGTCAAGCATGGTGTATAATAGTTAATGTTAACCACCAAAGATTCATAGATGCCATGGCAGATACTTTTGATGAAGTAGAAAGCAAAGTTGTGAAAGACTTTTTAGATGGCTTAAAGGAGAAACCTAATGCCTAGAAACTATCGTAAAGAGTATGATAACTACCAAGGTTCGGAAGAACAGAAGAAAAAGCGGGCGGCACGCAACAAAGCGCGTCGTCAGATGGAGCGTGAAGGCAAAGTTAGTAAAGGCGATGGCAAAGATGTGCACCACAAGAAACCTCTTGCTAAGGGTGGTAAGAACACCAAAGGCAATCTTGCGGTAGTAGATAAGTCAAAGAATCGTTCTTTCAAACGAACATCGAAAGCTAAGATGAAGTAAGGGGCTTAAAGCCCCTTTTTTATTTCTTCATTTGGTTTCTAACTTCCGTCATAGGGTTACGGGGTTTACCGTTTGCCCATGTTGCTGAAGGCTTACCATACTTTTTTACATACTTATTATAGAGAGCTCTATCTGTAGCAGATAGGGTCTTTGGATCAAACCCAGCACTTGCTTTTTTAGGTGCAGCTTTCTTAGCCGCTGGCTTTTTCTTTGCAGCTCTAGTTTGCTGGTCAAGAGCCGCTCTTTCGTCGGCGTTACCAACTTTTTTCATCTTGCTAAAGTCTAATTTTTTAGGCAACGTAGCCTTTTTCTTAGCTGTAGTCTTTTTGTTGGTAGCGGTACGTTGACCACGTTTAGGCATATTAGGCATTGTTACTTCCTCTTGTATTGACGTTTTGCTTTAGTAGCTGGTTTCTTTTGTGGTGCTTTCTTAGCAGACTTTAGGCATTTACCTGCCTTCTTGCACTTAGCTGGAGTTGGGCACCCTTTGCATGGTTTAAACATAATCACTTCCTCTTTTTGCCACTGGCAGTAGTAGACCATTTAACACGCTTTGGTCCAGTTTTCTTAGACGCTTCTGATTTACTAATCTTAGACGCCACCTTCTTTGGGCGACATGCGGGGTAGGCGCGTTTGCTATCTTTGGCTGACTTACGACCGCAAGTTTTGCCAGTTTTTACGTCTGTCCACTCTTCGCCGAACCATTTACCTAGACCACCTTTCTTGGTGCTAGGCTTTTTTGCTTTTGCTTTTGCCACGTTTAGCTACCTTATTGTTACCGCCTGACCAGCCGCCACCTTTCTCTTTATACCACTTAGCAGCCCAAGCGTTTGCATACGCACTAGGATAAACTTTAAATTTTTTCTTGGCCGCTGCTTTTGCACGTGACCATAATGCGGAGTTAGTTGGAGTAGCTTTGCTCATCACCACTTCTCCTTATTCGCCCAGTACGCTGCGCTCATTTTTCCTTTGGATATATTCGACGCATGACGTGCTTTAAACGATTTACGGCGCGCAGCATTGGATTTGCTCTCACCCTTTGTTTTTGGCGAGCCTTTAACTCCTTGCTGACCAAATCGTATAGTCTTAATCTTGTCGCCTTCTTTTGCAACGACGACGTGGCTTTTTGTGGGGTGGCTAGGTGTTCTTTTGGGTTTGTTATAACCACTGACACCTGCACGCTCTAATCTTGGGTCTTTTTTAGCTGGCATTATTCGTCCTCTATCTGATAGATTTCGTTAATCTCATCTTGGCGTCTTGCATATAAATCAAGAATCTCAGCATCTAACGCCTCAAAGTCTATACTACCTGTTTTTAGAGCGTCTCGTCTAGCTTTAGATATAGCTTGGTCGAACTCACGCATTACTTTGCTTGCTCTTATCTGACGTAAAGTAGCTTCTTTAGCATCACTGTGCTCAATAATCTTTAAGCCGCCCACTTTAGCTAGTGCAAGATATGTCCAGCTTAGCTCACGACCCATTACGTCTTTCTTACCACCCTCGAACGCCATGTCATACATAGTGCTTAGGTTAGTAGAGCGTAACGCCGGAACACCCATAGTGTCGTACAGTGCATACATCCGCTCCATAAAAGCATCTGCTGTGGTATCTGTAGGTCCAGACAACTTCTGCCCTGTGTATGGGTTAACACCACCAATCAAAATAGCAATACCACTTAGCAAAGGACCACTCGGGTTAACCGCTGAAGGCCACCAATCTATACCAGCAAACCCATTAGGTAAGCCGTTGAATGAAGTTGCAAGCGGGAAGTAATCACCGATACGATAATATACAGCTTCGTCACCGTCGCCCAAGAAAGGTATTCTCATGTGCATGTTAGGTCCAAAGCCTAGTAGTCTGTCTTGTAGTTTAGGGTCGCCAGCTTTACGACGTTCTTCGTCATCGCCAGCCATACCAGCCATAAGTGCATCTAGCATAGCCCACATAGTTAGTAGCTTAGCTAGTTTCCAAGGTTTAGTAACAGCCAACTTACCTACAACTTGTGTAGCACGGAAGAACCAAGAAACAAAAGGAAGTGCAGTGGCACGTAGATAACGAACAGCTTTTTCATCTATGTCGTAATCCATGAAACCTTTTTTAGATACTTCAGCAGCTTCGTTGTAGTCTGCTTGTGTAATCTCTCTGCCCTCAGTATTCTCAGCGATAGTTTTCATAAACAAAGCTAGGCGGAAAGCGTTATCGCCAGCTGCATACATATCAACAGCAACTTTATCAGCTCTGTTGGCGAAGTCGCCTAGCTTGCCTAGCGCTGCACCTTGTGCGAATTGAGATTTAACTAGCGTAACTAGTTGGTTATACACAGACTTATCTGAGTCAGAAGTAATATTCTCCTGCATAGAAGTGTGCATAGCTTTAGTGACCTCTTGCGCAGAGAAGTTACCTACGATAGCACCTGTAGACTCGAACTGTCTGATTATTTCACGCTCCATTTTGCCCATTTTCTCAGGGTTAAACTGGTAGTTGTACATAATCTTAACAGCGTCCGCTAGAGTACGGATGCTAATATCGTGCATCATAAGCAATGCTACGTTTGAAGCAATGTTAGTAATCTGCGTGCCTGGGTTATATACAGTTTTTGTCTTCTTGTAGATACGGGTAATTTCAGCGATTTCTTCAAACGGCACAGATCTGTCAGTTGAGTCAGTTATATGCGCCCAAACTGGCCCGTGAATAATTTTGCCACTAAGCTCACCATACCCAGCAGGTACTTCTACCCAATAGGTGTTCGCACGGAACTTCTCTGTAAATCCTTGTTTAGCAGCTTCAATGTCACCACTTTTGATGAGTTTGTAATCAACTCGTTCTTTGCCCTCTGCTACACGTTCTTCATTCGTAGTAATTTTCCACGCCTCAAACGATGCCTCATCATTAAGAAGGTACCCAGCGTCATACCCATCTGTCAGCATGGCTTTCGCAAAGTTACGAGTGGCATAATTGTGCGCGAGTGCATGGATAGTGTTCTCAATCGCCGTGGCGTAGTCTTCAGCCTTGGCTTTGTCCATTGCTTGCTTATAGTTGCGGTTAGCACGGAACACGGCTTTGTCTTTAACTTTACCAGAGAAACGATACTCTGTATCTAGGTCAGTATTGTACATGCCATCAGTAATTGGTAGCTCACCGTTAAGTTGGTCATATACATCAACATCTACGAATACGCTATACGAGTCTAAGTTAGTGCGCACTTCTACTTTGTAGAACTTGCCGCTGTAGTCTATACGACCGTCTTCAAATCTATATAGGTCAGGGTTACTCTCAATATCTACAAGGTCAACTGAATCAGATTGTCTACCTATTAATGAAGATATTCTATCCGCACGCAATCCAGACTTAGCGACATCAGCAGATGTACGAACGAATAGTAGCGAGTCAGTAAAGTTACCTTCTTGGAAAAACGCTTGCTCTTCTTCTGGCAGTATGCTGATAAATTCGTCTATATACTCTCGTAGTTTGGATGCCATGTCCTCTAATCTAGCATAGTCTTTAATACCCTCAATAGCGCCTTTATCACCGTCTAGATATTTCAATATAGCAACGACGTTTTCACTACTTTCGTACTTAAGTTTATCTGAAATATAGTTAGCCGATTGCTGAGGTATCTGAATATTGCGTTTCAGCTCACGTATATTTCTAGTTGCGTTGTCGTTAGAGTTAAACTGCGTGTTGAAGTACGATATTACACGTTGCGCACCGGGATACTCTTCTCTTATTTTATCTGCTACCGCGGTTAGCTTACTACCTACGAACTCAACGCCTTTATCCCAGTGGATGAGGTCAAAAAACGCTTGGAAAGTAAGCACTTTATTGCGGTTCTTACGACTGTAGTTAGATAAGTTAATGTCACCATTCTGGTTGCCGCTTGGCGTGGTAGGCATTGCGTCAGACTGCGGGTCGTAACCATAGTTTAACTTATCGCTCTTTCTTGTTTGGTTGAACGAGTCTACGTCAGCATCAGCGATTACATTGTCCAAAATCCAGAAAGTGTTATCAACAACAGACTGCGCTACTGACTCAGGCGCACCGATAGCTGCACGGATTACTTGTATTAGTCTACCCCACAACCTACCAAGAATCGTATAGAAAGCTCCAACTTCAGGTTTAGAATCAAGTGCGTTAATGCCTTTAATTACTTTCTTAAGTGAGTGCATAGTAGAGCCGTATGACACTAATTCTAGCACCGCAGCGTTTTCTTTGCCTTCGTCACGTAATCTACGTAGTAACTGAATAACGTCTAACGCCTCTTGTTTTTGCCAAGTAGGCAGGTCGATATTTTCTAGCACACCATCGTCTACAGCGTCGAATATTTCATCTAGCGCAGAGCTTAGGTTAGATACTTGCTCGCTATCAGGGTTAGCAGTTACCCACCACTGAGTTACTGCGTGAAGACCTTCGTGCAAGATTTCTTCTTTTGAAGCGTTTTCGCTAATCGTAATTGTATGAGTGACAGGGTTGTAGTTAGGGAATTCGTCCTTAGTATCTTCTAGGAACTTAACCTTAACTTCTTTAATCCCTTCTTTTCTCATAGCACGCAATGCTTGCTTTATACCACCAGCAATAGTTTTTTCATACAGCGTATCTGTGCTACCTGCGTCTGTGATACTTTCTAAGATAGCTTCAAAACCTTTAAAACGTAACTTCTTACCACCTGCATCTCTAAAGTAACCTTTAGTCTTGTATTCGCGTAACTTCTTAGTAACTGCTGGGTTAGCTTCTTTCTTCTTGTTGTAGCGCGTTGCACGGCTACCAACTACATCAGCTTCGTCCAGTAAGTTATTCTTATAGTCAGCAAATGGCACAGATAATAAAGTATCTACGGCTTCGGTTAGACCTTGTGTTGATTCTATTTTAGTCCGACCAATGCTCTCAGCAATATCGAAGAATCTGTCAGGGTTAGACTTTTTAGCACGCGCGTCATTTAGTTCCGCACGAGATTTAAACGCTTCGATGATTGCTTCCGCGTCTGTCTCTGAACCAGCAGCTTTGATAAACGTCTCAACTTTATCTTTGAGTTGTAAACGCCCTTTGATTGCACGGCGTGCTGTTTTAAGTTGCACACTAGAATCCGGCTTATCAGGGTCAACTGACCTAACAGCGTTCTGCTCGTCGTCATATAACTTTTTAGAAGCTCTAACAACATCCATCGCCGCAGCATAGATTAGCTCCATCTGCTCAGCATTTTGTGCAGTTGCTTCAGTATCAGTCTTATTAGTCTTAGGCACGGTAACACGCGCTTTAGGCTCTACTGTATTATCGCGCAACATACGCACGACGCCTTGTATTACACGTTTATCTAGATTTAGTTTACCACTAGCCTTGCCTTGTTCAGAGCCGTAACGAGCATCTAGTTTTTCCATAGCTGCTATAAGGGCCGCCTCGTCAGCATTAACATCCATGTCTTCGACTTCTTTGGATGCTTCTACTTCTTCTTTGACTACTTCAGCTTTCTTATCAGACTGCTCTACAGCCTCGTTTTCTATTTGCTCAACCGCATCTAGTGTAGACTCTGGCTTAGGGTTAAGAGAAGCAATGGTTGGAGAAACTTCGCGTAGTAACTCTTGCTGCTCTTGGTTTATATTATCGAAGCCAACACGGCCATATGCCTTAAACGCACTTTGAAGTTTCTTACGGCGGTCAGACGCGGCAGTTCCAGCCTCATAGGAATCAAGCGCGGCTTTAGTTGTTTGTTGTACTTCAAGCGCTTGAGCTTCTTTTTTCTGTGCGTTAAGCAACGCTCTTTTCTGCCTAGCTTTACCTTTGCCACTTTTAGATGGGCTAGACTTTATAGCTTGGATGACTTCACGCGCTTCAAATAAATCTTCTTCTGCCTTCGCAAGTTTACGCTCCGCTATTTTGCGTTGGCCTACAGGCAGTTGCTTAATGCCGGCAATACTTTGCTTAAGGGCGTCGTACTCTTTACTTACTTCGTTATCTATTAGTTCGTTGCCAGTAAAGTCTAAGTCCAACTGCTCAACATCATCAATTTCTAAGTCAGCTTGTGTAGGCGCATCTTTAGGGGTTGTAATGACAGGCTCACGTAAGCCAGTATCAGGCGTACCTAATTCGTCCTGCATTTCTGTTTCTAGCACAGTAGGTCGGCCTAAATCTAACTCTTGTTGCTCAGTAGGAGCTGCAATTACAGGAGCCACTTCCTGCTCAACGACAGGTTTATCACTCTTAGCTAAATCAGTTTCAGTAGGGCCAGCAATAGCTCCGACTGTTCCGCCTATAGCACCACCAGATAAACCACCAGCAACAGCTGCGTTTAGAAGCTGAGAATATTTTTCTTCCTCAGACAAGTACGGGTTCATAGAGATTTCTAACCCTGTCTGTGCCGTCTCAGTAATAGCTTCAGTAGCGAACCCGCCACCTATACCTTGTAGGGTTGCTTGACTTCGTGTAGCCGCTGTAGGTCTTAGTCCAGCTTTAGTAACCGTGCCAGCAACTGCTGTAGGCAAAACCATCTCAGCTGCGGCGTAAGGTAGCGCTTTAGCAAAAACTTCGCCTAAATTTGGGCGCTGACCATCTTCACGGTATGCGTCGTATGCAGACCCATATAAAGAACCAACACCTGTGCCATATGAAGCTAAGCCTGTGCCAGCCATAGTAGCGGCTCTAGCCGTTAAACCAGCCGCAGCACCAACGCCACCAGTAATTGCGCCAGTAGCAGCTATACCACCCATTATAGGTAGCCCTTTCGCTATTTGGTATGGGATGTATCCTGCAAAGTCACCAATAGATTCTTGGTCTTCTATACGCTCGTACTCTGGTTTGCCTTGTAAGAACGCTTGAGCTTGTTGCCCCTCTGCTTGGTACATTAGTCTATCAGCTGTGTCTTCCGCACCGAACGCTTCTGCACCAGCTGCGAGAGTACCAAGTCCAATAGTTTGCAAGGTGTCTAAACCAGCACTTAAACCTGCCCCTATAGCTGAGCGGTCCCTACCAGTCTCTACGCCGAAATAATCAGCGAGCTCCATCGGGTCTTCGCCAATCTCTGAAGCATATTGTAGGATAAGTTGCTCGTCGTTAGCGCCTTTCTCGACGAACTCAGGCATCTGCGAACGCAGGTCTTCAATAGTAAAAATTGGCATCGGTAAGGAGACTCCCTAGTACATGTTTTCGTAAGGAATAGGCGCGTTAGCGTTATGTATTTCTCTTGCCCTTTCAACGGCATCGGCTAGCGCCCGCTTTTCCGT
>P_2C_Liq_1_UnCtyDRAFT_1001099_pt1 | contig 10548 bp, 7 predicted proteins | sample Pon2CUnioCityCA_2_FD_10234 | JGI IMG/M metagenome (IMG submission 10234)
ATACATCAACACTGGGAGAGGGCGACCACAAGGGTTCGCCCCTACGGCCATCTATGGCATGAATTTTGAAAAATGGTATAACTTTTTTTAATCTAGCAAGTGAGGGAGATTGCTATAGTCCGTTTCTGGTGAAAGTCCAACGGGATGGAACGAGCCGTGACAAGAAAGCCACACCCGTTCAGGTGAGAACGAGCATGACTTGGATTAAGGAACTGACGGCGGGGGATTGGAGTAGCGATCGCACATCCGGCGAGACTCTTGGTCCATCAACTCCCGCAAGCGAGGTGGTGAGACGATTTCACAATCTGGGCCATAGCGGCGAATCTCTCGCATCAACCAGAAGGGATTGGCCACTTGACGCACCACCCGGCGAACATCACCAATCACTTCATCCTCAATGTCAACCGCATTACGGGGTTCATAGGCTTTAACCAGTCCGCCATAAAAGTGTAAGTGTACTTTTATGAGGTCTAAGCCCTCCTCTCGCCAGGTAACATCGGTGGGAACGATGGACTGAATGCGATCGAGTCGTAGACAGCGGTTGTGATTCAATTCCGGGAAGTCGCTATCGCGGACATCTTCGGTTTCGTCACACCAAATTTGCAGATAGTAGCGTTTCTCATGGAAGTCGAACTGGACGTAACGAGCAGTGTACGTGTGTTCGTCTCCTTGGGCATTGCAATAGAGAACCCGGAACGGTTGACGTTTTTGGCGATAGTCGTCCACAAGAGTGCGCCAGGCTTGCCCTGTTTTGCTGATTGTTCTCATTAACTCCTGACGGCTGGGGGAATCCAGGTTGCCGCGATCGAGCATCAGTTGTAAGAGGGTTTCGGCTTTGTGGATGAATCCCTTGTCAGTCAAGAGTTTAGTGGCATGGTCTAACACATCCACCTGCTCAGGTGTCAGTGTAAATTTTTCGCCGAGTTCATACTCTTCTTCGGCGATCGCCACGATAAGTCCTGAAATACTGGGGGATTTGCCCCACATAATCCCGAGACGACGGGCGATCGCCTCCAATTTGGCCTTGGTTCCTGGGGGGATTGACAGTGTAATTGTCTCTTTTTTCCGTGACATCCACTAATTTATACGTACAGTGTTGACAGTTTGGGTCGTATATGCCATTATAAATCAAGTGCAGTTACAGATAAAGGAGTTTTAAGAGATTGTACTGAAACTTGCAATCTAGGGAGACCTAAACTGATGGCATATTTATGTGACGACATTGAGGGGCGATCGCCCGATTTGGAGAAGCGATATTTCAAGGAAATTCGCCCCCGACTCTATGAAAACCACGGCAAACACGCCCAATATGGCAGTCGCGCCCGGCGCAGTCTGGCTGAACATCTCGATTCCGCCTGTCAGTTTGTTCTCAGCGTCAGCAAACTAGCAGGGTGGACTGAGGAGACGCGATCGCTCATTCTGGCCGCCACCGCCGTTCACGACCTCAACAAACTCGATAACCAGGGGCGTAACGTCAAAACCTTAGCCCGCGATCGCCCCTTTCTGGAGGCACAACTCCATCGCGCCTGTGTCGCTGAGTTTATCCGCAGCGATGACGACTTAGAACTTGTCCGTCGTCTCATTGAACGCCATTCAGGCCATAGCGTCAGCGATGGGATGCGGTTTTTACCCGAAGACCCCGACATCAATCGCCAGGCCGCCCTGTTGGTGGCGGGAGACTTGTTTGACTTGGGCATTGAAGAACACAAACGGATTCGCAAAGTTGAAACCGAATTAACCGTCGCCCTGCAACGGCCCTATCGTTTGTTCCAAATCAGACTCACCGAAGATCGCGGCTACTTCACCGGCCTGTTGTTGGGGGCTTGCGAACAAGTCCTGGTGACTAAAAACCTCATCCCCCTGGCCATTAACCCCGATGGCCAACTGTTTTTAGGCGAAACCTTCCCCGAGGAGGATCTCGCCCCCGTTATTGCCCGCCAATGGCAACGTCAAATCGATGCCGTCTTTGGCGCGAATGTCGCACAACTGGTTAAACCCAGCAAAGACGGTATCAAAATTGATAACCAAGCCGTCCAACAAAACCCAGACGACGCCCTCGAACAAATCAGCGCCCTTTTGGTGAAAAAAGCCAACGGCTACAAAGCCGAGAAAGTCGCCCAAGATATTGCCAAATATAGCAGCGATGCCGAAGCCGTCCACGCCGCCGCCAACCTGGGATTACAACCGGTCTCCAACGCCGACGAATTTGCCCAGTCCGAAGCCTTGAAATGCGCCTATCTGAGTTATCGCCAAGCCGGTGTGTCTCCCCAGTTAGCCTGGGATGCGATCGCCGAAACCGTGGGACTTTCCCCCGAACAGCGTCAGGCCCTCGAACCCTTTAACGCCCAATATGGCCGCTGTTTATTTGCCGCTAAAGCCGTCAGAGGAGGCTTAGAGACCATTGAACGGGCGATCGAGGATTCCTTTGAACGGCGTCGCAGCCAAGGGGAAGAAACCGTCTCCGAGGATCTCATTCAAGCGGTCAGAGAACTGCTAAACCTCCCCCAGACTCAGCCGTTCAGCGGATTCAACCAACTCAACGCCTACATCCAAGCCAACCCCCGCAAACGCTGTTCCCTGGGCAGTATGACCGGCGAAATTGGCGAACTCAAATCGCCGCAAATGCCCCCTGAGACTAAGGTTCAATCCTTTTCCAACCGTCTCCCTGGTGGCATGAGTGGCGACCCCAAACGGCGAGGCAATGCCCTCTCAGCCTTGGGTTATCAACTGATGGCGGTGGGATCGAATTTCCCTAAAACCGTGAAACGCGATCCTCTCTATTTACAGTTTGCCCTCCCTCCAGGATCGAGTTGGGAACTGCGGCGAATTTGGCGGAAGTTTCTGGAACGGACGGCGCAAATCAATGAAGGTGGAACTGTTAGCGTCGATGAACTGCAACTGTATCGGGATAATACGGTGATTTTCCAAGCCAATAAAGTCGTGGGGTTCGCGATTCCCAAACGTCCCCAATTTATCCATGGAACGGTGACGATTCCTATTCTTTGGGGAGATGTCAATTCGTCTCTGGCTTTATTGAAATCTCTCCGCTTAGGGTTGGAACTGAGTTTAGCGTTGGATATGGGATTTCCCATTGTGGTTAGTTCTAACTTGGAACTTAAACCCAGTTGGGAGTATTTTGCCACAGTCGATGGGGTTCCTTCATCTCTACATCCGTTGTTGGGAGATGGGCAGTATTATCGCCAGGGCCAGTTGTTAGAGTCTGAACAGCATCAACGCCTAACGGCTGAGACGGTTTTGCTGCGATTGCGCTGTTTAGGGAAGTTGGCGATCGCCGTGGCCAGTTTACGCAAAAAAGATGACTGTCTCTATCAGCTTGCCCGAGCCACAGTCCGACCCATAACACTCTATTACGTCCTCTTGCGCTGGATTTTACGAGAACAAGATGACCCCCATTTAGAGCATCTATGGCAGAAAATTTCCACCCCTCTCAATCAATTACTGGAGAGCCTTATGTCCGACGAACATCAACAGGTTTCTGACTACCTCAAACAAGCCGCTTATCTGGCGGAGTCAGCCACCCTACGGGGAAGTTCCTTTCGCCGCACTGCTCAAACCGAACCCTTTAGCGATTTCCTAAAAGCAGTGCGGTCTAAAAAATCACACATGGACTGGGAAACCATGTTTGCTGCCTTGGTTCAGCAATACTTTAATCGTCTTGATCGGATTCGTGAGTATCAAGTGGGTGCAACAAAGTATGAGCAAGTTAAGGCTTTTTACGATGTCCTCAAGCAGATGTTTGAAGATGTCTATGATTGCCGTCCTGAACGATTATTAACTGATGGTAAAACCTTGGAAGCAGCCTATCTTTTCTTCTTGCAAGAGGCGCGTCAGCAGATTAAGGCAGAACAGGAGAAAAATCCCCAAAAAAAGTCCCCTGAATCTGTTTCAACCTAAGAAAATGATACCCTCATTTCCCTCATTACTTCCTCATCTCCCTCGTTACTTGGCTCTGCCAAGTAATGCTCTACCGGAGGCTCTGCCTCCTTCCCCCTGCTTCCCGTAAACTGGCGGCAGAGCCGCCCTAAACTGTGCCACGGCAGAGCCATGGCACAAGAACAAATGGCAGAGCCATGGCACAAGAACAAATGGCAGAGCCATGGCACAAGAACAAATGGCAGAGCCATGGCACAAGAACAATTAACTTCAAAATTGGAGATTTCATCATGTCTATCGAACGTTTAACCCCATTTCTAGCTCAAGAGTACGAAAACTTTCCCAAAGGACGTACTATCGGCGTTGTCGTCTTGCGAACCACCAAATCTGAGACCATTTTTCGCACCGAAGGCACTGGAGAACCCATGTGTAGTGAGTATGTTCAAGCAGGCTTAGAAGACACCACTTCCATTCCGCGCTTGTTGATGACCAAGCGTAAACAAGTTGCCCCAGAACGGCGGCGGGGACGGGAGTTTTTGCGTAACCATGAATTGCTTAAAACTGCGCCTAAAGGCGGTACTATCTGTTCTTTGAATACCAACGCCCCTTGTGAATTGTGTATCGATTGTTTTCTCTATGGCTTTGCTGCTGGCGGTGAAGGAGCGCAAAAAAGTCGCGTTTGGACTGAGGATGCCTTTACGGTTTTACCGGCGACGGACTTAGTGGGCGATCGCACCATTAACGCCATTTTTGAAAACGGCACGATGCGCGATGAACAAAACAAAGCCTCCACCGCTCTCAACACCAGTGAATATATCAAACCCGGGACTCACTTTCTCGACATTTTGACCCTAAAAGATGTCACCGCCGACGAGTTGCGCTACGCCCTAGGCAACCTCCTTCTCACCACTCGCTACGGGGCAGTTTCTAGCCGTGTAGGACGGATGGATAACCAGATTTTGGGAGTCTTTGGCGGTATGGTGGAACTCCCCAGTTCCTTGGAACTTGTGCAAGGGGTCTATGACCATCTCGTCGCAAAAAACGCCACCCTAGAACATCCCTTAGACAGCAAGATTTTAACTCAAGCGACCGAGGCAATTCTCGACACCTGGACTCAGAAACGCGGTATTTCCATGAAACTCTCCTCCGACGAACTCAATAACTTGATTGAGGATATCGATCGCCATTGGTCTTTAGAAGAACAAGCCAACTTCCTCCAACGCCTCGATGAGTCCTACGAACCCTATCGTCAGATTAAAGCTAAAGCCAAAGCCAGCAACAAAGGACGTAAGTAACAGCCAATCCTAAAAGCAACTGCCATCATGACCCAAGTTAACCACAGTTTAGCCAATCCTCCACCCCCGGTTTCCCCGGTTTCCCAGGCCCGTTTAGTGGAACTCTGGTGTGCCGAACCCATCTTTTTCGCCTCGCGGGAACTCTCGGATACCTACTACACCGAAGGAGTTATTGGCAATTATGCCCTGGCCTACGCCCTCGGGTGGGCGCGATCGCCCTATCGCCTCCAGGGTAAAGACACGGGACGACCCCGCTATATCGAGGATTTAACCCCTCTCAACGGACAGCGGTATATCCTACCCGCCTGGCCCCTGGATCATCGTCCCAGCTTCCGTTTTGAACGGTTTAACGCCCTCTCCGACTCCTACTGGTATGCCATGACCAACAACCGAGTCGCCACGGCCCGGGAAGATCTGCCCCTGAAGCGGACTGGGAAGAAACCCAACACCTATCGTCCCAGTAATTTTCCCCAAACCGGGCGCTTGCGGATGTTGGAACGGGGAAATCGCTTGCAAACCTTGGTTTTTGGCGAGGTGGAGTTACCTGAGTATATCCGGGTGGGTAAGTTTATGAGTAAGGTGCGCCTGGAGGTGGGTCCCCCCTTACCCGTTCAAAGTCTCCCCAGGGACATCTACTGCTGTAACACCTATCTCAATTCCGCCGATTTACCCCCATCGATCGACCTCGTACGCTTTGATGTGATGTCGATTCCGCCGGCCCCCCTTCTCAAACATCTGCAATTTCACGGGCCAGCTTGGCAGGTGGGGGACTGGATTTGTCCGGCTAATTTAGCCTTTTGTGGAGGAAATTCCGATGAAACCCCTTAATGTCACCCTCGAACCCGCCCAAATTGCCGTAGGAACTGATGCTGCCTTTCCTGAAGCCTTGAAACGGGTGTTTGGGGGCAAGGTCTTACAGCATCAACAGGATTTATATGAGGCGGCTAAAAGCCATGATCTTTTGTTGGATTTAGCCCCCACGGGAACGGGGAAAACCAACGCCTCGTTCAGTGTTATTTTAGAAAATCCTCAGGGCAATGTGGTCTATATTGCCCCCACCAATGCCCTGATTGACCAACAAACAGCGGCAGCGGAAGCGTTTGTGGCGGCGGCTGGACTCCCTCATGTGGTAAAGTCTGCCTCAGCCCAACAGATTCGCCGTTGGCGGGATGATCGTGTGGGAAAACGATCGGGGGAAAAACTCTACAATGTCTTGCGAGAACCGTCGATTTTGTTTCCTGAATGTGGTGGGGGTCGGCCGCTGTTGTTGGTGACGAATCCTGATATCTTCTATTATGCGGCATTTTTTCAGTACAATCCTCTCGATCGCAGCAATCTTGCTAGTGTGTTTTATAGCAGTTTTGCCACGGTGATTTTTGATGAGTTTCATCTGTATGATGCCAAACAGTTGGTGAGTTTGCTGTTTTATTTGGTGGTATCCCAGGTATTTGGCTATTTCCAACATAACCGCAAGGTGGTTTTGCTAACGGCGACACCGGAACCCGCTTGTGATGAAGCGTTGAAGGTTTTGCAGCAGTCAGGGGTTCGGGTGTATCGGGTCGATGGACAGAAAAATGGGGGGTCATTAATCCCCTCTCAAACCGCTGTGGCGTTGCAGATTCGTCCCTATTTAGAGAAGGAGGAAATGATTGAGATGCTGGTTCAATATCTATGCGATCGCCGTCAACATCTTCCTCAGCAACAGGGGGCGGTGATTTTGGATTCTAAGGATACTCTCAACCGCATTCATGATGGATTAAAGGCGCGAGGCTATCAGGAGGATTGTGGAAAAATCACAGGAGATACTCCTAAGGAGATGCGTCATGAACAGGCACAAAAACCGCTGATTTTAGCCACCAGTACGGTGGATGTTGGCTTTAACTTTGAACGGGAGATTGAGGGCGATCGCCAAAACCTCGATTGGCTCGTTTTTTCGGCGCGCGATCGCTTTTCCTTTTGGCAACGATTGGGTCGAGTGGGACGGGTTTTAGGGAAACTTAAAACCGAGATTCCTTCAGAGGCGATCGCCTATTTACCCGAAGAGGCTTGGCCGGACGGATTACAGGAAGCAGCACCCATTGTCCAACGAGAACAGCTTGCCCAAACCCTCGAAATGCTGGACTGTTTACAGCGCCCATTTCTTGATATTTATTGGCGTTCTGAGGCATTTTTGGAAATTGCTCGTCCTCTCTTGGAACTCGAAAGCAGTTTAGAAAAAACACCGGCTGCTGACCTCATTGTTCTCCTCTATCAAACCTTACAACAGGTATTAGGAGGAAACCGCGATTGGCACTATTATCGTCAGCGGATGAAAATCTTGCAAGGGGCAGAAAATATCGCCCAAAAAGAAATTAGTAAACTTGCCAAAGATTGGAGATACATCAAAGGAGGTCATAATTTAGTCAAGAATTTCCTCAAAACTTACTACTTAGAAAGTTGGGAAGATCTTCAACAGGGTAATCAGTCATTAGAGACCTTAGAATCAACCATTCTAAACTCCCCAAAGGCGCTCAAACAACTCAAAGACCATGCCATTCTCTTGAAAACGAGCTACGCTCCCCTCTTTCGATTTCGAGATAGTCTTTTGCCTAATGTCACCATTAAAGACCCCCAAGGCTTTCTCTTAGATAGTTGTGGAGAAACTCAGTTAGACCCCTTGCATTTATTGCGGTTTTATGAGTTTGAGCCTGACGGCGATCGCATCGTCCTCACGCAACGCGCCCAGCAAACCTATCAACTTAAATTTCAATTACAAGTTGAGAGTTTGGAGAACTTCAGTAATACTCAACTGGCAAAACTTTCCGCCTTTGCCAACTGTCAAATCACTCGAATGATTGGAGACAACATTCGTCCTACTGCCCTATTATCTGACCTAACTCCCCCCTTAATGCCCGGAGTTATTGTCAAAGAACATCGCCGTAATCGTTGGGCAATTTGCAAACTACAAAAACAGGGATTAACCTCTTATCCTATTACCGTTGAGGATGTTTGGGGAGACACAGCAACCTATTGCTTTTTCCCGAGTTTAGATGGCATTTTGGCGATCGCCGCCGCTGGCTTTGCCTTAAAATGTCCCGATAACGAAGAATTTTGGTGTATTTAACCCATGCCTTACAGTCTTGTCTTTAATTTCGTCCCCGAAACCCTAATCCCCCCAGATTACGCCACAGGACGGCATCTAAATGCCCTCTTTATCACCGCCGTGAACGCCGTCGATCCTGATTTAGCCACAACTCTCCATGAACAAAAAACAACCAAAGCCTTTACTATTTCTCCCCTGCAAAAATTGCCTCCCACTCGTCGTGATGTTCCCCCTCGGATTCCCGAAATTCTACAAGCACAACATCAGCGTCCTATTCCAGCAAAAACTCCCTGCTGGTGGCGTGTTTCCCTCCTTAATGAGCAACTTTTTGGACAATTGAGTCAATTATGGCTCAATCTCAACCCTCGTCAACCCTGGCATTTGGGGGCGGCAAATTTACACATTACCAGTATCCTAGGAACCCCCCAATCCACGCAACCTTGGGCAAATGCTTGTTCCTATCAAGAACTCTACGAAACTGCCTCTGATTCTAATCGGCGATTGAATTTTCAGTTAGCAACTCCTGTCACATTTCGACAGCAGAAATACGATAGCGCTTTACCTAGTCCAGATTCAGTTTTTCGCAGCTTACATAACTCTTGGAAACGGTATAGTGGCATTGAGTTACCGGGATTTGCGACAGATAATATTTTTCCCTGTTACTTCGATATCCGCACCGATATTCTGGACTTTGAATTTCGGAAAAAAGGGAAATCCAGCAAATTTATTGGCGCAGTCGGTCGCATTGATTTTCGCATTTTAGGAGATGTAGAACCTGTCACCATTAAAGCCTTAAATACCCTGAGTAACTATGCCCTCTACTGTGGAATTGGTCGCAAAACCACCATGGGAATGGGCATGGCACTCGCCATTGAATCTCGGAGGTCATAATGTTAGAAATTCCTATTGCCGCGTTGAATCACTATGCCTATTGTCCCCATCGCTGCTGGCGGATGTTTTGCGCGGGCGAGTTTGTGGACAATGTTTATACGGTGGAGGGAACCACTGGCCATCAACGTATCCATACCGTCGGCGAGGGATTCCGAGAAGAAGCCTGGCAGGTTCGCGGGATTTGGCTGAGTTCCCAACGCTACGGCTTGGTGGGAAAGGCGGATTTAGTGGAGTCCGAGAAAGGGGAGTTGTATCCCGTGGAGTACAAGCGGGGAAAGCAGAATCCTTGGGAAAATGATGATTTACAGGTTTGTGCGCAAGGGTTGTGTTTGGAGGAGATGACCCGAACGCCGGTGGCCAAGGGATATATCTATTCCTTGCAGTCTCGGCGGCGGCGGGAGGTGGAGTTGTCGCCGCAGTTACGGGAGACGGCGATCGCCACCCTGGAGGCGGTACGTCAACTTCTCACCACCGGGAACTGTCCCCCAGCCGTCTATGAGAAGCGTTGTCGCGGCTGTAGTTTGTTCGATCGCTGTCTCCCCCAGGCGGCGACAAAGATGGTGCGATATCGCGAAGCCTAATTCATCTATATATATAAGGAGAACAAGTCATGGGTACGATGTATGTAATTCACGAAGATGCCTTTTTAGGCAAGTTGGATGAACGGTTGCAGATTAAGCATCAGGGGAAACGACTCCTGGATGTTCCTCTGTTGAAGTTGGACGGAGTGGTTCTGTTGGGACGGGCCACGCTGTCCCCCTATGTGGTGGATGAGTTACTCGAACGCAATATCCCCTTGAGTTTTCTGACTCGCTATGGGAAGTACCGGGGACGGTTGGAACCGGAGGTGACGCGCAATATCTTTGTGCGTCGGGGACAGTGGAATGCGGCGGGGGAAACCCCAACCTCGGTGGTGGCGGTTCGGGGGTTTGTGCGTGGGAAGTTAAAGAACTATCGCAGTTTGTTGCAACGGAAGCAGCGGGATAGTCAGGATTTGGATGTGACGGGGGCCATTGACCAGTTGCAGGGGGCGATCGCCGCCTTACCCAAAACCCCCACCATTGACCAACTACGAGGCTATGAGGGGGCCGGGAGTGCAGCCTACTTCGGTGTGTTTAATGAGTTATTGCAAGGAACACCGTTTGAGTTCAGTCATCGCAATCGCCGTCCGCCCAAAGACCCAGTCAACTCCTTACTTAGTTTAGGCTATGCCCTGTTGCGCCATGACGTTCAGAGTGCCTTGAACATTGTTGGCTTTGACCCCTATTTGGGCTATCTGCACACCGAACGCTATGGTCGTCCGTCCTTGGCGTTGGATGTGATGGAGGAGTTTCGTCCCCTGGTGGTGGATGCAATGGTGTTGAGTCTGCTGAAGAAGCCCAATGG
>P_2C_Liq_1_UnCtyDRAFT_1001100_pt1 | contig 10547 bp, 8 predicted proteins | sample Pon2CUnioCityCA_2_FD_10234 | JGI IMG/M metagenome (IMG submission 10234)
AGTGTTATGTCTAATGTGTTGTAAACGTTTGTCCACTCTGGATGGTGATTTAACGCCTCACACTCAAAAGCAATTCTATTCATAGCAGACATACAATCTTTAAAGTTGTCGAATTCAAAATCTGTATGTAAAGCATCATCATAGAAATCCCAATCTGGTAAATTTTCTAATTTTTTTTGAATTTCAAAATCTGTGAGTTTTTTCATAACTACATATGTTTATTTGTTGCTAAAATATAATCATTTTAAGAAATAAAACTTAAATCTTTAGAAATTATGTATTGATTTAACACTTTTCAAACAAAACCACAGTTTCTATATGACTTGTATGCGGAAATTGATCTACCAAACTAATTTTTTGAATTTGATACCCAGCTTCTCTCAATAATTCTGTATCTCTAGCTTGTGTTGCAGGATTACAAGAAACATACACCATTCTATCAGCATTTAAATTAATGATTTTCTGTAATGTTTTAGGTGCAATTCCTGCTCTTGCAGGGTCTAAAATAATAGTCTTTATTTTGTTTTGATATTTAGGGTGTTGTGCTAAGAATTTACCCACATCTGCAGCATAAAACTCCAAACTGCTAATGCCATTTCTTTTGGCATTTTTTTGAGCATCTTCTATGGCAGAAGCAACTATATCAACCCCAACTATTTTTGCATTATCACTTTTAGAAGCCACAATTTGCCCAATAGTTCCTGTGCCACAAAATAAATCCATCACAACAGTATTGTCTACTTTAGATTTATCTTCTAACACATATTCAACAACTTTAGAATATAATTTTTCTGCAGATTTAGGGTTGGTCTGAAAAAAGCTTTTCATACTAATTTCGAAGTTAAGACCTAACAATTCTTCTACAATTTTATCTTTACCGTAAATCAAATTAATACTCCCTGATGTAGCAATGGTTCTGTCACCAATTTCATCATTAATAGTGTGTAATAATCCAGCAACTCTATCACCAAAAAGATCTACAAGAAATTTTGCGAATTTTTGAAGATCGAACTTCGACAAATCATAAGAAGTGGTTACTAAATTGAATAACAATTCATCTGTCTTATAAGATTTCCGTACCACAAAATATCTAAAGAAACCTTCTTTTTTTGGCCCATGCCAAGGTGCTAAACCAGTGTCAAAACAATATTTTCTGATATTTTTTAGATTGTCTTCAAACTCTTTATCAAATAGACCAGAATCTTTTTCCAGATTATCTCCCATCCACCAAACGCCACGTCTTTTAAAACCTAAGGTAAATTCATCTTTATCAGTTTTATTTACCCTATCGTAACCAATAGCAGAGAAACCATACTCCATTTTATTTCTGTAGTGAAACACGTTTGGCGAGGTGATAAATTCATCAAATAAATCTTCGATATTGGCAACTTTCCCAATTCTTTTGTATAACGATAAGGTACTTTCTTTTTTATATTGATGTTGCAATTCAATGGGCAACTGAATGTAAGGAGCTCCAGGAATATCTTGAAAAGGAACTTCAACTTCATCAGGAGAAGGTTGTAAAACATCTATCAATTTAGCCTCAGCATATTTTTTGCTCGATTTTTTAATCTGTGCTTTTACCAATTGCCCAGGCAAGGTATTAGGTACAAAAACAACAAAGCTTCCTTCATCAGAATGAATTCTTGCAATTCCTTTTCCTCCAAAGGCATAATCTTCAATTTTTAACTCTAAAACTTGATTTCTTTTTACAAACTTATTGCGTTCTCTACGTGGCATCCTTAAAATTTAATGGAATGCAAAATTAGAAATATTATTGTAGGATTTGTTATGGATGATGATTTAAATAAATAAATTCCTATTTTTGCACAACTTCGGGGATGATTTCTTTCCCACGCTGAATTTCTGAAAACTCATCAGAAGGATAAAGGTAGACAAGGAATGGTTATTATTAATTTAAAAATTATTAAAAATGGCTGTTTTAGACCAATTAACATCGCAACAAGCGATTGAATTAGAGAACAAGTATGGAGCACACAATTATCACCCACTTCCTGTGGTGTTGAGTAGAGGAGAAGGTGTTTATGTATGGGATGTAGAAGGAAAAAAGTATTATGATTTCTTATCAGCATATTCTGCTGTAAATCAAGGGCATTGTCATCCAAAAATTGTGGATGCGATGGTAAATCAAGCAAAAACATTAACCTTGACATCTCGTGCTTTTTACAACGATATGTTAGGGAAGTATGAGAAATTTGCTAGTGAGTTTTTCAATTTTGACAAGCTTTTACCCATGAATACTGGTGCAGAGGCTGTAGAAACCGCATTAAAACTGGCAAGAAAATGGGCTTATGAAGTTAAAGGAATCGACGAAAACAAAGCTGAAATTATTGTTTGTGAAAATAATTTTCACGGAAGAACAACTACAATTATTTCCTTTTCTAATGACCCTGTAGCTCGTAAAAATTTTGGACCTTATACTAAAGGATTTATCAAAATAGAGTATGATAACTTACAAGAATTACAAGAAGCTTTAGAAAATAATCCTAATGTCGCTGCATTTTTAGTAGAACCTATTCAGGGAGAAGCTGGTGTTTACGTACCTTCTGAAGGCTATTTAGCTGCTGCAAAAAAATTATGTGAAGACTATAACGTCTTATTTATTGCAGATGAAGTACAAACAGGAATTGCAAGAACTGGGCGTTTATTAGCAACTTGTGGAAATTGTTCATGCACTGATAAAAATTGTTCTGATACACCAAATGTAAAGCCAGATGTTCTAATTTTAGGAAAAGCTTTGAGCGGTGGAGCATATCCTGTTTCTGCGGTTTTAGCAAATGATGACATTATGAATGTGATTAAACCAGGAAATCATGGGTCTACTTTTGGAGGGAATCCTGTTGCTGCTGCAGTTGCTATTGCTGCTTTAGAAGTGGTTAGAGATGAAAACCTTGCAGAAAATGCAGATAGATTAGGGCGTATTTTTAGAGAAGAATTATCAGAATTGTCAGACAGTACTGAGTTAGTGAAATTAGTAAGAGGTAAAGGTTTGTTAAATGCTATTGTTGTTAATGATGATGAGCATAGTAACACTGCTTGGAATATTTGTATGAAGCTAAGAGATAATGGTTTACTAGCAAAACCAACACATGGAAATATCATACGTTTTGCGCCACCTTTGGTGATGAACGAAGAACAATTAAGAGATTGTATTTCAATTATTAAAAAGACGATTATCGAGTTCGATAAATAAAGGTAGTTTTTTACAAAATTGTAAGCCACAAATTCAGTACTATTTAAATACGAATTTGTGGCTTCTTTTTTTATTTTTGGAAATAGAATGTAATTATAATCTTATGCAAAGTCCAATAACACAATTAGAAGAATTAACAATAACAAGTGCTTCAAAACGATTTTTAAAAGAAACTGCTAAATGGGCCTTTTTCTTATCTATTATTGGATTTATATTGATTTTTTTAATGCTGATATTTGCCATTTTTGCCAATACTATTTTTGGTATGGCAGCACAAATGCAACCTGGAATGCCAGATAATATTGGAATGATTATGACTGTTACGTATTTGGTTTTGGCGGTCGTTTATTTCTTTCCAGTTTATTATTTAATGCAGTTTGCTAACAAAATGAAAAAAGCAATAGCTACAAAGAATGATGAAACTTTGGCTAAATCTTTTGAGATGTTAAAATCGCACTATAAGTTTTTAGGCGTATTTACCATTATAACTATTTCTTTGTATGTTCTATTAATTATTTTCTCTGCTATTGGAGGTTTAGTGTAAAACTTTGTTGTTTAGGGTTAATTTTTTTTCTTGACTGTATCCTTTTTCTTTTTTCCAAAAAGACCACCTAAAACGTCTTTTACTTTATCTTTTACATTGTCTTTTTTAGTCGAATCTTTTTTGATGCCAATTAAATCTTTAAGTTTATCTTTTCCTTGATCTATTAAACTTTGTTTCTGCTTTTCAATTAAGTTTTTAACTAATGTTGATGTGGCGTTTTTAATATTTGAAGAAAACTTAGGGCTTCCAAAACTTCCTGTTAAAGTAGCGTTTACAGGAATGTTTTTAATTTCAGCAGCATCTTTTGGAGTTAGTTTTGATATCAAATTTGTCACTTCAGAGCCTAAATATTTTACAGGGACATCAAAAATAATATCATAATTCATAACGTTTTCAAAGTTGTGCGTTCCAGCAACTTCAATTTTAATATCCTTATAATTTAAAGGAATTGGTTTTACAGTAACTTGTCCTTCTTTAAAAGAAAAATAAGCATTAATTCCATCTAGATTTAACTTGTTAACGTCAAGAAAATTAATTTTATCACCCAAAAGACTTAAAGCTTTAGAGTTTTTTCCATTTAATTTAGGATCTAATAATTTCCCAAATAAATCACCAGAAATGGTGTTTAAATTCGGAGTAAAATCATCTTTTAAAACACCAGAAAGATTAATTTTTGAGTTTATTTTACCACCAATAGTTTTTGCAATAGGAGCAATAGATTTCAACATTTCTAANGTTCCAAAAGAATCAGAAATATTGAGTTGATTTAAATCTAAACTCATCTCAAATTTTGGTGTTTTCTCTTTAGTAGAAACATTACCACTAAATGCAATATTACCACCAAAAACATCTGATTTTAGATTTTTTAAATCAACAGTTTCATCATGAATGTATAAATCTCCAGAAACATTACTCATGTTGATATTGTCATAGACTACATTTTTTGCATTTGCAGAAAATTTACAATCTAAAAAAGCAGGAATTTTTAAATTTAATGAAGTGTCTTTTTTATCTGTCTTTTCATCTTTGGCTAAAAAATCGGATACTTTAAAATTATTTGAATTTAAATTGAAGTTCCCTTTTAAGATTTCGTCTTTAAAAATAAAACCATAGAAATTATCAATTTGACCTTTAATATTTACATCTGAACTTCCTGTTTTAGCTTTAAATTCTTTTAATTGAATTGATGTTGTGTTAAAAGTAATTTTAGTTTCATCAATTAAAAAAGGATTTGCAACATCTTTACTATCATATTTAAAATTGTTTACAGCAATAGTTCCTGAGTTTTTAATATTCTGATAATTTTTCTTTTCTATTGCATTCATATCAAAATTAGTAGAAACATTGGCTGTTAGAATTCCTGAGAGTTCATTTTCTAATGCAAAAGGATAAACTTTGCTAATATTTTCTAAATTGATGGTTCCTTTTGCATTGAAATCAATTTGTGGATTGGTAGTGATTTTTTTGATATTTCCATTTGCAGAAAATTCATCTTCATCAATTTTAAAATTCAATGTATTTATAGCAACATAGGTATCTTTGGTATATCCTGTAGCATTAATAATTTGTGAATTGATATTAATATTTTGAACAGATTTTGGTAAATCTGCATACTTAAACATTGCGTTTTTAGAAGAAATATTGATGTTAAATTTCGGAATTGTTGTTGCTGACAAAGTTCCTTTTACAGTACCTTCTAAATCAAAATTTCCTTTTGTTTGAATGGTTTTTAAATTTCCAGAATATTTTTCTGGTATTAAGGCTAAGGCATTTTTAAATGATGAAGTAGGTGTTTTAAAATGAATGTCATACAACTGATTTTCTTCTACCAATTGTATAAAACCATCAAAAGCCAATGGCAATTGATTAATGTATCCTGTATTTTCTTTAAATGTATATTTAGAGTTTTTAAGGTCTATTTCTAAAATAGCATCCAAAGAAACTTTTACATTATTTATAAAGTTGGTTTTGTCTGATTTAAATGATAAAAACCCAGTAGATTTGGTGTCTAAATTAAAAATATCTTCCTTAAAATTTCCTTTTCCAGAATGATAAATACTGTCTACGCTCAGATTCATTTTAGTAGCTCTATCTATATAATTAAAATCAATATTGTTTAATTGATATTTATTTATATTAAAAGAAAAAGAACTTTTTGAGGTGCTGTTTACTGTTAAAGTTTCTTGTTTTGCAATGTCAAAGTTTCCTTTACCATCAGTAGTAAAGATGATATTTATTGTTCCGTTTTCTGATGCTATATTTTGAATCTCTATACTCTCATCTGGTTTTTTAAAAAGTTCGGTAATTTTCATGTCCAAACTCAGTTTTTTAGCATTGTACAAAGTGTCACCTAAAAAAGGTTCTTTGTTTGCAACCGAAACATTATCTACAGTTAAACTAGCTAACGGAAAATGTCTCAAAAGACTTAAATCGCTTTTTGTAAAGGTAACAGTTGCATTAATGTTGTTGTTGATGGTTTTGGTAATCATATCCACAATTTTATCCTTAAATAAATAAGGAATAGCAATAAGAGCTATCAATAAAACTAGAAAAGTTATTGAAAACCATTTTAGAATTTTTTTACCAATTGATTGCTTTTTTTTCTTCTTAGTCATAAATTTAAAATAGATAGGTTTTAAAACAAAACAAAGATACTTTAATGGTAAAAGTATCTTTGTTTATATGATGTTAAATGTAACTCAAAAGAATTACATTTTTAAATGTCTTTTTTATGAACCAAAAAGTTCATTAGCTCTTTGTTGCATTAATTCTGGGTCTTGTAAAGCATCCCAACCCAACTTATTTAACAACCATAAAATGGCTAATAAATACAATGTGTTTAAAATAATACCTATAATACCGGTAATTTTACCAGCTTTTGCATTTCCTTCTCCTTTAAAGTTTTCTGGAGCTTCTTGGTGTTCTTTTAAGGCTTTGTTTCCTAAAACAACAGCAATAATACCAAGAGGTAAACCTATAATTCCATAACATAAACAAGTTACAATTGATAATATTCCTAAAACTAAAGAAGTTGTTGCATTGGGTAAATTTTGTTTTTCCATATTTTAATTGATTAATAAAGGTTTTATTTTAATTATATAACTTACAACAATAATTAAAACGTTTATTGCTGCTAATTTAATTATTATTTTTTTACCGTTAATAAACTTATATTTTAAATTGATGAGGAAAAAAATAAAGAGAATCAATAATGTGTAAATTGCAGGAAATAAGAAAAAAGCCTCTTTAAATTCTCCATTAAATACTAATATTATTGCTCTCTGTAAGCCACATCCAGGACAATCAAGACCAAATAAACTTTTGTTTAAGCAGGGTAGTAAATAATCATTAATTGCAGCAAACATCCTTTTTATTTAGAATCCCATTCCTGGTATATTTGGCATTCCGCTTTTTGCAGCTGCAGCCATTTCAGTTTCATTAATTTGAGTTGCTTTTTCAATAGCTTTGTTTAGCGTAATTACTAAATAATCTTCCAATTCTTCAGCATCAGCAAGTAAAGATTCATCTATAGAAATCGATTTTATTTCTCTATTTGCAGTTAACGTAACTTTAATCTTATTGTCAGAAGAATTTTCGTCCACCAAAACAGTATTTAATCTTGTTTTTGTTTCTTCAACTTTTTGTTGCGCTTCCTTTAATTTGCTCATCATTCCTCCTAAATCTCCAAACATATCTTTAAATTTTAAGTTTCTAAAGTACAAAATTACTGTTTTCATCACTAAAAATGAAACTTTACTTAAGTGATATATTTTCTTACAGAAATACTACATTTGCAATCGCTCAATAAAAATAGAACGATGACAAAGATGGATGCTAAAGTACCTGTAGCAGAGAAAATTCCTTTTGAAATAGAAAAACACGGAGATGTTAGAACTGACAATTATTTTTGGATGCGTTTGTCTGATGAACAAAAATTATCAGAAATAAAAGATGCACAAACTCAAAAAGTTATCGATTATTTAGAGGAAGAAAACGCTTATTTTGATGCAATAACTAATCCCACAAAAACCTTTCAAGATAATTTATTTGAGGAGATGAAAGGAAGAATTAAAGAAGATGATGCATCAGTACCTTATAAAAGTAATGGCTATTTTTACATTACGCGTTATGAAAAAGGGAAACAATATCCTATTTACAGCAGAAAAAAAGGACATTTAGAAGCCAATGAGGAAGTTATATTTGATGTCAATACAATGGCAAAAGGCTTTGATTATTATCAATTAGGTGGTTTAAATGTTTCGCCAGACAATAAATTGGCAGTTTTTGCAACAGATACCGTAAGTAGAAGGCAATATTTTTTACGAATTAAAAACCTGGAAACAGGTGAGATTTACAAAGATATCATCGAAAATACTACAGGAGGCTCTGTTTGGGCTAATGACAATACAACCATTTTTTACACAAAAAAAGACCCAGTTACTTTACGAAGTGTAAAAATCTTTAGACATGTTTTGGGTACACCAGCTTCAGAAGATGTTGAAGTCTACCATGAAAAAGATGAGACTTTTGGAACATATGTAACCAAATCAAAATCTAAAAAATACATTATTATTGGTTCTTACAGTACTGTTTCTACAGAAGCACAATTTTTAGAGGCCAACAATCCAACAGGAAATTTTAAACTATTACAGCCAAGAGAAAGAGATTTAGAGTACAATGTCTCTCATTATGGAGATTCTTTTTACATTCTTACTAATAAAGACAAGGCAACCAATTTTAAGTTGATGAAAACTCCAATTTCTGCAACTGAGAAAGAGAATTGGACAGATGTAATTCCGCATAGAGAAGATACTTTATTAGAAGATTTTTCAATTTTTAAAAACTATTTGGTTATAGAAGAACGTAATAATGGTTTGAGTAAAATACGATTTAAAAGTTGGGATAACACAGAAGATTATTACCTGCCTTTTGATGAAGAAACCTATTCAGTAAGTGTGTATGCGAATCCTGAGTTTGACACCCAGGTTATTCGTTATGTTTACAATTCTTTTACTACACCTAGTTCTGTGATCGATTTTAATATGAAATCACAAGTGAAAGACATCAAAAAAGAGCAAGAGGTATTAGGAGGAAAGTTTGAAAAAGAAAATTACATTAGTAAGCGTGTTTGGGCAACTGCAAGAGATGGTAAAAAAGTGCCAATTTCTTTGGTTTATCATAAAAATACCAAGCTAAACAGTGAAACTCCGTTTTTGCAATATGCGTATGGTTCTTATGGATATACAATTCCTGATAGTTTTTCTACAACACGATTAAGTTTGTTAGACAGAGGTTTTGTTTATGCTTTAGCGCATATTCGCGGAAGCGAATATTTAGGAAGAAACTGGTATGAAGATGGTAAAATATTGCATAAAAAAAATACGTTTTATGATTTTATAGATTGTTCTAAATTTTTGATTGAAAACAACTACACTTCACCAAAACATTTATACGCAATGGGTGGTTCTGCAGGAGGTCTGCTAATGGGAGCTATTGTGAATATGAATCCAGAATTGTACAATGGAATTATTGCAGCTGTTCCTTTTGTAGATGTAGTTTCTACCATGATTGATGAAAGTATTCCATTAACCACAGGAGAATATGATGAATGGGGAAACCCAAATGATAAAACCTTTTATGAGTATATAAAATCGTATTCACCTTATGATAATGTTACTCAACAAGAATATCCAAATATGCTAGTTACAACAGGTTTTCATGACTCTCAAGTACAATACTGGGAACCAGCAAAATGGGTAGCAAAATTAAGAGCATTAAAGACAGATACCAATTTGTTATTATTACATACGAATATGGAAACAGGTCATGGAGGCGCTTCTGGTAGGTTTGATTCTTTAAAAGAAACTGCAAGAGATTATACGTTTTTATTGAATCTTGAAAATAAATTAGTGCCTATAAAATAGCGGAATCTCTTTTCTGATTTCATTATTAAATGTACTTTTGCATGCGAAATCGGAACACAATACTTTTGTATTATTTTCGATTAAATAGTTAGAATGACCAGAAATCAAGGAATCACAAATTCGATTTTAGAACTAGTTGGAGAAACACCACTAATTCAGCTTCATAAGATTACTAAAAATCTACCTGGAACGTATTACGCAAAGTTTGAGGCTTTTAACCCAGGTCATTCTGCAAAAGATAGAATAGCACTTCATATTGTTCAAAACGCAGAAAAAAAAGGAATTCTAAAAAAAGGTGCTACAATTGTAGAAACTACTTCTGGAAATACTGGTTTTAGTTTGGCAATGATTAGTATTGTAAGAGGCTATAAATGTATTTTAGCAGTAAGTGATAAATCTTCTAGAGATAAAATCGATTTGTTAAAATGTATGGGAGCAGAAGTTCATGTTTGTCCTGCAAATGTGCCGCCAGAAGATCCAAGATCGTATTATGAAGTAGCCAAAACAATACATAAAAAGACAAAAAACTCAGTTTACATCAATCAATACTTCAACGAATTAAATATAGAAGCACATTACAAATCTACTGGTCCTGAGTTATGGAAACAAACTGATGGTAAAATTACGCATTTGGTAGTAGCAAGCGGAACAGGAGGTACAATTTCTGGTTCAGGAAAATACCTGAAAGAGAAAAACCCGAATGTTAAAGTGTTAGGAGTAGATGCTATTGGTTCTGTGATTAAAAAATATCACGAGACTAGAGAACTCGACCTTAATGAAGTAAGTCCTTACAAAATTGAAGGTTTAGGAAAAAATTTAATTCCTACAGCTACAGATTTTGATGTAGTTGATATTTACGAAAAAG
>P_2C_Liq_1_UnCtyDRAFT_1001101_pt1 | contig 10535 bp, 8 predicted proteins | sample Pon2CUnioCityCA_2_FD_10234 | JGI IMG/M metagenome (IMG submission 10234)
CGAATTGCCAGATTTACAAGCAAGAATTCAAGTTGCACTCTTTAATATTTTACAAGAAGGCGATATTCAAATTCGTGGTTTTAAATTACGATTGCCTTTAGATATGCAGTTTGTTTTTACGGCAAACCCAGAAGATTATACGAATCGAGGAAGTATTGTTACGCCACTAAAAGACAGAATAGGGTCACAGATTTTAACACACTATCCAGAAGATATAGAAACAGCAAAAATAATTACCCAACAAGAGGCTAGAAATAGTCAAAAAGAATTTATTAAAGTGCCAGAATTGGCAAAAGATTTGTTAGAGCAAATTGTTTTTGAAGCCAGGGCAAGCGAGTATATAGATGCTAAAAGTGGAGTGAGTGCGCGTTTAAGTATTTCTGCTTTCGAGAATTTATTAAGTACAGCAGAAAGAAGAGCGTTATTATCTGGAGAGGCAGAAACAATGATTCGTTTGAGTGATTTTGATGGAATTATTCCTGCAATTACGGGTAAAGTAGAATTGGTATACGAAGGTGAGCAAGAAGGTGCTCAAGTAGTTGCAGAAAATTTGATTAAAAAAGCGATAAAATCATTGTTTCCAACGTATTTTCCAGAGATTAAAAAATTAGAAAAACAAACCGACGAATCTCCATATGACGAAATTGTTTCTTGGTTTTTTAATGCTGATGAAGATTTTGAATTGTTAGAAGAATTTACAGATGATCAGTATAAAAAGGAATTAGATAAAATAAATGCTTTAGAAGTTTTCTTGCAAGAACACCAACCAAATATGAACAAAGCCGATGCGTATTTTGTAAAAGAATTTTTATTATGGGGCCTTGTAGAATTTAAAAAATTAAGCAAATATCGATTTGCAGAAGGTACCCAATTTAAAGATCCTTATGGTAATTTTATAAGTGGATTGTAAGTCTTACTTTCTCAGAAAATAACCTCATAAATAGTAAGTTTATGAGGTTTTTTTGTGTCTAAAAAGGCCATTGCGAAATCTATAGTATAAGTATGTTATACTTATAAATATGTATTATGGCTAGACTATTTTTATTACTCTCGTAAAAATAGTTTTAAAACTAAAAATTCATTGATGTAGAAAAGGGGAAGTGTTTTTTTTTTAGTATTTTAGGCTAAACACTGTTTTTAAATACTAAAAATTAAATAAAATATGGATAAAAACATTGATCACGAAATCAATATTAAACTACTATCTTTTGATATAGACAATACATTAATAGATTTTGATACATTCAAAAGTAACTTTGGCAAAATTTGGAATCAATACAAATCTCAAACAAATACATTACTCACTTTTAACACAGGGCGTTTAAAAGAGGATGTATTAAGCCTTATAGAAAAAGGTGTTTTGCCAGAGCCAGATTATATTATATCTGGAGTAGGAACACATATTTACGATTATAAAAATAAAAAACTAGTAAAAGAATTTAATGATGTTTTAGACGAAGGATGGGACATAGAAGCCGTAGAAAAAATCATTACAAATATAGATCATCCTGTTAGTGAGCAACCCAGCAGGTTTCAGCATTCTTATAAAAGAAGTTACTTTTTTCATAATGCCACAGTCGATTTAATAACAGATATCGAAAATAGTTTTATGGATGCAGGTATGCACGTAAACGTGATTTACTCGGGCAATAAGTTTTTAGATATTTTGCCAAAATTTGCAAATAAAGGAAATGCTTTACAGTGGCTATTAAAACGACTAGGTATTAAAACCTATGAGGTTTTAGTAGGAGGAGATAGTGGAAATGATTCAGCAATGTTCGATTTAAAGGACGTTTCAGGTATTGTAGTGGCAAATGCCCACGAGGAATTGTATCAGTATACAAAGCATAAAAAGGTCTACCACTCTGAAAGAGAAAAAGGAGATGGAATAATAGAAGGATTGGTTTACTATAACGTGCTTCCTGAAGAGGCAATTATTCATAAAAATATAGACCATTCAGAAGATTTTTTTATTCAACAAGAATTAAGCAATATTGCTTCAGAAGATGATAATGAAAAAATAGCTTTAATTCAAGAAGGATATAAAAAAGCCGTCGAAGCATTAAAAAAGAACATCACACCTTTAGGTTTTTCGGCATGCTCAATTAAAGACAATGTTGCACACGGAACAGATGAAAATTATTATAGTGTCTGGGCAAGAGATGGAGCCATAACCGTAATAGGTTCTTTGTCTTTAATAAATGATAAAGAAATTCATAGTTGTCAACGACAAACGTTGTTAACCTTACTAGAACACATCACAAGAAATGGTCAAATTCCATCTAATGTTCGCATAAAAGACAATACTCCTGATTATTCTGGAGTAGGAGGTATTTGCTCTATAGACAGTGGAATATGGGTGGTAATCGCTTTTTATGAATATGTAAATGTAACCAAAGATATAGCCTTTTTAAGAAAATACTTTCCCGATGTTAAGGAAACTATGCGCTGGCTGGCTGCTCATGATAGTAATAATGATGCTCTTTTAGAAATTCCAGAAGCAGGAGATTGGACAGATCTTTTTGGTAGAAGTTATAATATTTTATATGATGAAATACTGTGGTATAGAGCCAATGTTTGTTTTGGTAGAATGTTAGAAATGTTGGGGAATAATGAAGAGGCAGGAGAATATATTAGATGGTCTCAGGTTATTAAAAAAGAGATAGTTCAAAATTTTTGGCCATCTACAAAACAACAACTTTTTTCTTCTGTATCTTTTGCAGAAAAACAATTTACGTTAGGGGATACTTCTTATTTAATTGCACAAACTACACCTTTTGATTTTAGCTGGAGGTGCGATGTTTTTGGAAATATTTTGGCTTTTTTATTTGGAACTTTAGATGCTGAAAAAGCCCACCAAACTTTTAAGTTTATGTTAGGAGTTGGCGTTAATGATCCTTTTCCTGTAGCTAATGTATATCCAGTTGTAAGCCCTGGAGATCCAGATTGGAGACCTTATTACACCGTAAATCTACTCAACTTGCCTAACCATTATCACAATGGAGGTATTTGGCCATTTGTTGGCGGGTTTTGGGTGAAATTTGTAAATAAACTTGGATTTAAAGAAATGGCAATTTCAGAATTATACAAGCTTGCTTTAATTAATAAAGAAGGTATAAATGAAGAATGGGAGTTTACAGAATGGGCACATGGTACAACTGGAAAACCAATGGGTAAAGCATATCAAGCTTGGTCAGCAGCCCAATTTATATCTGCATGTCACGAATTAAAAATAATCAATCAAAAATAAAATTATGAAGTCAATATTAATGATCTCTTTACACGGTTATGTAGCCGCAAATCCTGAACTTGGAAAACCAGACACAGGAGGGCAAGTAGTATATGTATTAGAGTTAGCAGAACGATTTAGTAGGCTTGGTAAAAGAGTTGATTTGGTAACACGTCAATTCGAAGATCAACCAGAATATGACGATGTAAATGAAAATTACAGTGTTTGGAGAATTCCTTTTGGTGGTAAAAAATTTATTAGAAAAGAGGATATGCATGATCACCTTAAGAAATTTGTAACCAATGCTTTAGCAGCAATAAAAAAAGAAAATAAAAAGTACGATGTGGTTTATTCTCATTATTGGGATGCAGGTTGGGCAGGTCAAAAAATTGCAGAAGAACTAGGAATTTGTCATGTACATACACCTCATTCTTTAGGATGGTGGAAACAGCATACCATGGGTAGTGATATGGATGAAAAAGAAATGGAGCAAACTTACAGATTTAAAGAAAGAATTAGAAAAGAATACTTTGTTTATCAAATGTGTAATTTTGTTATTGCTACAACTTTGCCTCAGGTAGATTTACTTACACAACAATACGATGTTTTGCCTAGAAACTGTTCTATGATTCCTCCTGGAATTGATGAAAATAGATTTTTTCCAGTACCATCTAAAGAGAACGATAAAATACGTTTAAAGTACGATATAGAACCAAGTGATGTTTTGGCATTAGGTAGAATGGCACACAACAAGGGGTATGATTTATTATTTAATGCCTTGCCAACGCTTTTTGAATTGTGTCCAGAAGCAAAGTTAGTCGCCGCAATTGGTGGAGATTCTCAACAAGATAGAGATGGAATAGAAAAGCTAAAACAAGTTGCTTCTGAAATGGGGGTAATGGATAAAATAAAATGGAAAAACTACATTGCAGATAAAGATTTGGCTAATGTATACAGGTCTGCTAGTATTTTTGCAATGCCCTCTCGATATGAACCGTTTGGAATGGTTGCTATAGAAGCTATGGCCTGTGGTACACCAAGTGTAATAACGGTTCATGGTGGTTTATGCGATTTAATAGATTTCGGAAATCAAGGTTTATTTGCAGACCCTCATAGACCTAAAGAGTTTGGTGCAATGATGGCAATGCCTCTCTTATACCCAACACTTAGAAATGAAATGTCGGTAGAAGGTGCACGCTTTGCAAGACGTAATTTTGGTTGGACAGGGATTGCAAAAAGAATGTTGAATATTTTTGCAAGTTCTATAAATCAAAGAACCTCAGAATCTAATATTTATTAGAATGCATAAATTTGTTTGTTTTGGCGAAGTTTTATTTGATGTTTTTCCTGATGAAAGAAAAATTGGAGGAGCACCATTAAACGTCGCCTGTCGATTAAGGTATTTGGGCAATAATGTTGCAATAATTAGTGCTATTGGTGATGATGAAAATGGTAAGATTATTTTAGATTATTTAAAGAATAAAGCTGTAAACATACGTCATATTCAGACTTTAAATAATTTAAAAACAGGTGAAGTAAAAATAACCTTAAACAAGAAAGGAAATGCTAGTTATACGATAAATCAACCTGTTGCTTGGGATAAAATAGCCATAACTAAAAACGCTGAGAGGTTAACTAAAGCTTCAGACGCCTTTGTTTTTGGGAGTCTGTCTTTAAGAGATGAGATTTCTAAAAAGACATTATATCATTATATCAATTTTGCTTCTTATCCAGTTTTTGATGTCAATCTTAGAGCACCTTATTATACAAAAGAGATTTTAATTGATTTAATGAATAAGGCAAAATTTATAAAATTTAATGACGAAGAATTGTATGAAATAGCTGGTTTTTTAGAATCTCCCTATCGTAATTTAGAACAAAATTTAAATTTTATATCAAAAAAAACAGCTACCAAACACATTTGCGTTACCAAAGGAGAACATGGAGGTGTTTTACTTTATGACAATGAACTGTTTTATAATAGTGGTTACCAAGTTAAAGTAAAAGATACTGTTGGTGCTGGTGATTCTTTTTTAGCAACTTTACTGAGCAATCTTTTCAATAATAGTTCTCCTCAAAAAGCTATAGATACAGCTTGTGCTGTTGGAGCTATGGTGGCATCGAATAATGGCGCAAATCCTTTGGTTACATTAAAAGATATAGAGTGTTTTATGTACCCAAAAGAAATAGACCGTAAATAAACATTTTCATCATTTTAAAAATAAAATAATCACGCATAAAAACAGCTTCTTTTCAGTTCATAGAAAGGTTTTTATTTGACACTTTATAAATAAGTAGATACACTTCTGGAGATACATTGTAGTTTTTTTTGATATCCAATTTTGTCGTACAGTATCATTTTTAAACAAAGTTGTGCTAAGGTCTTTTTTATAGAACTAAAAAAAATTGACACCCTAAAAAAATTAGGATGCCAACTTATCAATCAACCAAAAATAATAAATAAATAATATTTTAAAAATTTACAGCCAGCAAGTTAAGGCTGTTTTGCAATGTTTTATCTAATTCTGTTTTTATCGTTTTATTTAAATAAGGATAAATGTCTTTACCAATTTGTAGTTCAATATTTTTATACATAGCATAACTCACAATCAACTTATTTTCTAATTCTAAATAACTTCTATACAAATCAATATTTCTATCGCCGTAAGTTAAGGCGTCTTTTAAATGCATATACTCTTCAATTTCTTTCGCTAACTTTTTTAGAATTATCTTATTGATAAATTCCTTTTTTACACTTGAGCTTATATTTTGATCAAGTTTTACCTCTTGAACCTTTTGATTTTGATTAAAAATAGTAACAGATGTCGTTGTTTTATCTGCTACAAAGTATTTTTTATTTGAGTGGTTTAAATTGAATTTACCCTCAGAATTATTTTTTATATTTTTTATGTTCAAGTTTACTATTTCTGAGGAAAATTTTTTAGCATCTTTCTTTGTTAAAAAATCAAGAACTTCTTCCTTGTTTTCAAAATTTAAGGTACTTAAAAATAAATCATCACTTTTTTCAATTTGAGAAAAAGCAATATTACAAGTCAAGGCGAATAATATATAGATTGATTTTCTCATAATTAATAGTTTACACTTCAAATATAAAAGTAATACTATTAAAAAAGAATAAAAAGCTATTGATTTATCTTATTTATTTATAATGAAGTCTTATGATAAATTTTTAAATTAATTATGGAGTGCAAATTTACCCTTCACATATTTTTTTGTGTGAATAGAGTCTAATAGATATGGAATAGATACAAAACCTTTAGCGGTTGCTTTAAATACTCCAAAATGTAAATGGGGTTCCGTACTCATACCAGTATTACCTGAATAGGCAATAGGTTGCCCTTTTTTTATAGAATCTCCCAAGGCTACCATTACCCCATCTTTTTTTAGATGCACATATTGGGTAAACAACCCATCTTTATGATAGAGCATTACATAATTGCCATCATTTAAGTATTTTTCATTTCTACCACCTATATTCGAGTCTTCTTTAATAGCAACCACCACACCATCTCTCATAGCGCAAATGGTCTGTCCTATATTCATTTTAAAATCAATAGCGTACTTCGATCTAGCTCCTTTATGGGTAAAATTTGTGCTTTGCCCTTGTAATATTTTATACCTTTTTCCTTTTAAAAAAGGTAAATTATAATTGTATAGGGTATCATATTCTTTAAGAGGCATGGACGAACCATAAAGCATGCGAAATGAGTTTTCTTCTAAAATCTGTAAAGTATCAGCTTTTGTTGCAAACAACTGTTTTTTATCAAAAGGATTAAAATCAATAATTTGTTTTCGATTTCTTTTTAGATCTTTTAAGATTAAATGTGTGGGGCAAGCCAAATTATTTTCTGCAAAAACAATAATGCTATCATTTTTATATTCGTAATGTATAAATTTTGGTGTACGTTTTTGACCTTCAGCACAAGCGATACAAAATAATAAGACCAAACTTAAATAGCGCACTTATCTCATAATTTTATTGGGAAATACAACTACACTCTCGTGTCCATTTTCTCCAACAGCTGCAACCCCAAAAAAGAAATTATCAATAACAATTCCATCTAAAGTAAATTCGGTGGTTTCTACATATCTTGAGTTATCCCAAGTAGGAGAAGTAGTATCTCTCCAATAAATTTTATAGCCTTTTGCGCCATCTACTTTGTTCCATTTTAACTTTGCTGATGGTGCAACAATGCCACCAATAGCTACTTCTTTTGGAGCTTCTGGAGCCCAAGCTAAAGCGGCCAAATTAATTGCATTTACAGCCGTTAATTTTTTTGCATACGGAAAGTTTACGTGTTCAAAAGTATCACCATATTTAATACCATTTTCAGTTCTAATATCTTGATGCTGTTGGGTGTAGTTTTCATGTGCTTCCATAATTCGTATGCCTGCAAAACCCAAGTCGTTAAAAGGTCTATGATGTCCTCCACGTCCAAAACGATCCAATCTATAAATCATCATCGGATTCATTTCTGGCATATATGTTTTTGTAGTTTTATGAATATATCTAGCGAGTTGACGCGAAATTCCATCTACTTCTCCACCATAAAAACGACGCATTCTTCGTTGTCTTTCGGTTTCATTAGCAGGCACAGGTTCAGAAAAAATTCTAAAAGCTCTATTATCGATTACGCCATCAACTCCAGTAATATTACCAATCATATCGTTATTTAAAACTCCTATAATATCCCAACCTTTGTCTTTTGCATATTTTGCTAAACCTTCACCACCAAAAAGCCCCTGTTCTTCACCAGATAAACCTACGTAAATAATACTACTTTCAAATTTATATTTGCTTAAAACTCTTGCAGCTTCTATGGTTCCTGCCATTCCAGAAGCATTATCGTTTGCACCTGGTGCATCTTTAGTAAAGTTAGATCCATCGCTATTTCTAGAATCGATATCTCCACTCATAATTACGTATTTGTTCGGGTATTTTGTACCTTTTTGAATGGCAATAACGTTAACAATCCACGCATCATGAGGTACTCTTCTGTTGCCTTCTTTGGTTACAAAATCTTTCTGATAAAAGACGTTCAAACAGTTATCGCAATTGGTAGAAATAGCATCAAATTCAGCTTTTATCCATCTTCTTGCTGCACCAATACCACGAGTTTCAGAAATGGTATCAGAAAAGGTGTTTCGAGTGCCAAATTCGGTTAAGGTTTTTACATCGGCTTTAATTCTATCTGCAGAAACAGCATCAATAATATCATAAATTTTTCGATCTGTTTGCGACGATATTACTGTTGTAAAGAGTAAAAATAATAGTGTAATTTTTTTCATTGTTGTTATTTTTTAAATTTCCAGAAAGGAATGGTTACCACATTTAATAAGATGGTGTCTTTCTTTTTATTAATATACTTTCGATTGATTTTTAGTAAATTATTACCGTTTTTTAGACTATCGATGTTTATATAGGTTTCGAAACCTATTTTTTTATTCTTGTTTTGGGTAACAATGTAATTGGTTTTGTAATAGGTTTTATTTATTTTGGTTAGGTAAATTTCGTTGAATGTCTTGTAGTAAACTTTTCTTAAACTATCTTTTTTTTGAATTTCTTTGCGACTATTACCATTTGAAATGATGATACCAGAAGCCAAACCACGTAAATCATCTTTTGGTTTTAATGCGGGGTTGTAATCGAACAAACGGTTTTCTAAATTATCTGTAAAAACAATAAAAACCTTTAAATAATTGTCTGTAATTACTTTAGATTGAATTGTGGCGCGATTTATAAAATCATCTTCTTTAATTAGTAAATCTTCGTAATTGCCGGGGTTTGCTACAAATTCTGAGGATTTGTTTTCGGCGTCTAAATAGTTAGAGTCAATATATGTAAATGAAGTTAAATATAAAACTCCAATATATATAGGAACCAGAACAAAGCTTAATCGTTTGCCAAATTTATTATCTAGAAAATTATATACTAAGGGTCTGTATAAAAAGGATAACGTAATTATGTTAAACACCCTATAAATTGGGAAATACAATTTACTTGTCCATTTTTTTCTTTTTAAAAAACCTTGAGAAATAAAGTCTATAAAAGTAAGTAGCATACCCAGTAGCGTAAAAATTACAAGTGCTATTCCTGTAAATGTAAAAATGTTTTGCCAGATGCCATTAAAATCATTATCAATAAAAAGAAATACGATTAATACTATCGTTACTACACACAAAAAACTGGCAAAGAAATAAAATATGAAAAGAAACGAAACAGCAAAAAGAATACTACAATAGTCTTCTAAAGTTGCAATGTATTTATCAAAAGAGCCAATTCTTTTTTTTAAGTAATTTGTGAATTTTGGGGAATACTTGAGTTCTTCATAATCGATATCACCAGAAACATAACGTAGTCCCAGAGCACCAATCCAAAGTCCTCTTAAAATCACATGAATTAATAAATTAACAATTAAAATCCAAGAAGATATACCAACAGCAAACCAAATTAGACTTTCAACTAAATGGTCGTTATGCTGAGCAATTTTAAAATTTAAAAAAAGAGTGTCTGTTGCGGAGAATAGGCCTAAAATAGCAAAACCAGAAATAAGCAACTCTAGTTGCCAACTTTCTTGTTGCAACTTATCAAGAAGTTCTTTAAATGAAGATTTTTGATATTGACTACTCATTATAAATTTGTCTTTGATAAAGATACTGCCCTTTTTAAAAATAAAAAAACCGCTTGTAATAATTCAAGCGGTTTTTAACATAGTTGAGTCAGGTTGTTTAGTTTTCGTCTAATTTCTTGGTAAGATTAAAGCCAATAAATAAACCTACACCCGCCATAAAGAATATGGTTGCAGGGTAAATGGCATCGCTGTCTAAACCTGTGTAGGTTTCTAAAACGAGCGCTAAAAAAACGCCAAAGCCAATACCCATCAATAAAAGTGATAAATTTAAAATGAGTACTTTCCAAAAAGGAGCAGCGTTTCTAGATTGTCCTTTCATAAAAATACTGGCGTCTACACCTTTTTCTATTAAGGCCATTCTTTCTTTATTTCGAGTTGAAAAGAATAAATAAATGATTCCGAAAAGTGTTCCGAAAACTACGATTAATACAGCTACTTCTTGCATAATTTGTTATTTTAAAGTTTTAAATTGATGTTTGTTATTGTGTTGTAGCTTTGACGAATACTTTTAAATAAAGGTTACAAGAATTAATGTTTTTTTTAGTTTCTTAAAAATTGTTTCTGTATATCCGTAAGCACTAATAATTGATTATTATTTCTTATCTTTAAGAAAATTAAAGGTATGAATATTTTTAGATTTACAGCAGAGTTTG
>P_2C_Liq_1_UnCtyDRAFT_1001102_pt1 | contig 10528 bp, 9 predicted proteins | sample Pon2CUnioCityCA_2_FD_10234 | JGI IMG/M metagenome (IMG submission 10234)
ATTTTTTATAGGCTTCTATCTTAGATTTTTGCTCGGGAGTGGTAATGGTGTCTACTAGTTCGTGTTCGGGAGCCAAAACCATAAAGGAAACACCGAAGATCGTGTCCGGCCGGGTGGTGAAGACTTCAATCTCAGCTTCATGCTCAACAATACTGAAGCGAATACTGGCCCCTTTAGATTTGCCGATCCAGTTTCGTTGAATTTCCTTGATAGGTTCTGACCATTCCAGTTTTTCCAAACCTTGAAGCAAACGCTCGGCATAGGCACTAATGCGCATGCTCCATTGCTTCATTTTTTTACGCTCAACAGGGTGACCGCCCCGTTCTGATACACCATCTTTGATCTCATCATTGGCGAGCACAGTTCCTAGTGCCGGACACCAATTGACAAATGAATCGGATAAATAAGCCAAGCGGTAGTCCATTAAAATGGCAGCTTGTTGTGATTCGTCTTTTTGCTTCCACTCAGCAGCAGTAAAGCTAAGTTCACTATCAGTTTTAGCTTTAAGCGTATCTGTACCCTCTTTTTCAAAGTGTTTGATTAGCGCGTCAATGGATTCTGCTCGATCAGTTTCTTGATTATACCAAGAGTTAAAAAGCTGAAGAAAGATCCATTGGGTCCATTTGTAGTATTCAGGATTGCTCGTTCTAACCTCTCTCTCCCAATCAAAAGAAAATCCTATCTGATCAAGTTGCCGTCTGTAGGTTGCAATGTTTTCTTCAGTGGTGATCTTGGGGTGTTGTCCTGTCTGTATGGCATACTGTTCTGCGGGAAGCCCAAAAGAATCATAACCCATGGGGTGAAGGACATTGAAATTTTTGTGACGCTTGTAACGGGCATAGATGTCGGAAGCAATGTAGCCTAAGGGGTGGCCTACGTGCAGTCCTGCGCCCGAGGGGTAAGGAAACATATCAAGCACATAAAACTTCTCTTTCGCGGAATTATTTTTAGCTGCGAAGGTTTGGTCTTTTTGCCAAAACTCTTGCCATTTCTGTTCAATTTCCTGGAAGTTGTAATCCATGCTTAAAGCGTTTAAATGATAGCCAGCAAAAGTAATTCTATGCTAAAGAAATTGCTAATGCTATTTAAAATGATTGTCCTATGGTAAGGAATAAAATACCGAAAAACCATGAGAAGGATTTACGCTTTTACCGTGAGCCAAATTTGGTTTTGTCTTTTCAACTTTGAAGTATAAAAATTAAGCATCATGAATGTACTTAAGAAAATACCTCGCTATCATATGTTGATAGTTGTAAGCAGTATGCAAGAGTTTCAATTTTCTGATCAAAGTTTGTCAGAAAGTTTCTCTTTTTTCGATATTCAAAAGTGCTATCCCGGTATAAACCGAGAGGACTTCTTTATGGGTGAGGATTGCACTTGGCCCAATGTACTGGAAAGATTAGAAGAGTACCAATTGCTGGCAAATATTAAAGCGTTTGAACTCAATTTGCATTACTGCAATGCATTTAAAGGTCAGCTTGAATCTTACAACAGTGACTTAGACTGTGTGAATTTCTACGACAATTGTTTGAAACGAAAACAGCTAGACCGAGAGCTTAAAATCATTCAAGCCCTAAACGCTCATGTCTTGTGGAAAGAAATCGACCTAGATCAACTTATTCCTCCTGCAAAAGCACAAGCTCCAAGCAAAGAATTCAAGCTTTTGCGTCAAGAACCCAGACTAATGCTTGCTTGAACAGTAGAACAGTGATTACTAAAATACTAGAAAGTAAGTATTGTGGATTTCAGATTAGATTTTAATCTTTAGGGTCATGAAAGCTCACGCCATATTAGTTGGAGTTGATCAAGTAGATCAAGCGCATTATAAGCATCCTGAACGCTTAAAGCTAGGGCCAGCAAGGGAGAATGTCAAGCTTTTACAAACAGCTCTTCGTAATGAGTCAGACTTTGAGCTTTCAGAGCAAAATTGCTTGTATGCTGAACGGGCTAGTTTTGAGAATTTTACTTCTTCTCTTGAAGAGTTTAAAAGAAAGGAAGATCCCAACTTTTATTTATTGGTTTACTTCACTGGACATGGCTTTTCGTTTTATTTTGAGCAGGCGGGTAAGTTGAATTTGTACACCTTTTATGACAAAATGGTATTTTCACAGGAGCTGAGAAAGGCACTTTCAGGCTTCAAGAAGGAAACAAAACTTTTTTTAATTGTCGACTCTTGTTTGGCAGAGGGGATGCTACAAAATAAAATTCTTTCTGAACAGCTTTCGGATTTTGTGTTCGAAGAAAAGGACTACTTAGATCGACTGCACACCGTAGATACACATTTGCATTATGAATATGAGTTTTTGCAACTTTCTTCTGCCGTTCAAACTTCCTATCCGAATGGCTACCATGAACCAACACCCTTCTGCTTTTGGACAGTGAAGTATGGCTTGGAATCGAAGATCAAGCCCGGAATTAGGCAATTACATGCCTGTCTAGCCGAGCAGGTGGCAATCCAATCTAAACCGAGCTATGACTTTCATGGTAAAGAGCGATCTTTCTTTCTAAACTTTGCTTTGTTTAACCCAAAAGAATTTATTAACCCTAAATACACTTGTAAAATGAATTTTGAAATAGAACTTTTAACGCCAGATGCTAACCATGAATTGGTTGATGCCGAAATTACTGCTGATGTAAACTTTACCGTTGAGAACGAAAAAGTGCATTATTTGCTCAGAGAAAATGCTCCGGCTTACATTGAAAACTACTTATTAAACGACAGCCAGTATGAAGAGGTGGAGCACATCATGGCCATTATAGTTAGTGAAGGCGGCAGTCAAGATACTTTTCAAATTACCAAAGGAGAATCAGGAAACTCTACTTTGAAGTTTGATGATGTGAATGCAAGCATTGACAATGGAGTGGTATTAGTAATAGAAGATATGGAGCTTCAAACCAATCAGGTGCGAAAGGGTAAAAAAATTAAAGGAAAAGTATTGAAGGGGTATAAGTAATTTTTAGTTCCATGCGCTTTCTTTACAGGCACATTCTTCTAACTTTTCAGGCTAGAACGAAGTTATGCTTTGTTTTAGTACTGTTTTTGCCATCGCTTTCTTCTTGGGCTCAGCTTAGTCAGAATCAATGGGATAGTTTAGGTCATAGGTCGAAAGAGGTTTTTGAATTGATAAATGTAAACTTAGATTCAGCAGAACTTCTTTCAGAAGAACTTTTTGAGTTTGTATCACCACCACTTGATACTGTAGTTTATTCCAATCTCTTGAACTTAAGAGCAGGAATAGCTTTTGATAGGGGAAATATAGAAGAGGCTCTTAAGGATTATTTAGCCGCACTCAAATTAAGAATTTTAACAGCTGATTCATTTTCAATTGCGGAGAATTACAGAAATATTGCGAACTGTTTTTACTATTCAAACTCATTTGAGAAGTCTATTGAATATGCCAATAAGAGCGTCAAGTGGTTGGGGGGTCAAGAGGAGAGCAGAGGGGATAAAGCTGTGACCTATGACTTAATTGCCTTGAATTATCATTTTATTGAAGAGCTTGATTCTGCAGAGAAGTATTTTAAACTTGCCATAGAGCTTGCTAAAGATTTACCAAAAGAATATGATCAGCACAAGTCTGTGGTATATAGCAATTATTCTTCATTGTTAGAGGAAAAGGGTAAAATAGATCAAGCGATAGCTTTGTTATACGATGCTATAGCAATTGATCAGGAGTTGCATGATGTATCAAGTTTGGCTTGGTCTTACTATAAGCTCGCTTACCTAGGTTTAAATTACGATTCCCTTGATTGGGCTTTTGCCAAGCTGCAAATCGCTGATTCCTTGGTGGTGCTTTCTTCCACACTAGATAGTAAGGTGAACGTTAAGTATGGCTACTTTATGTATTATCTTTTGAAGGGAAAAAAGGACTCAGCTCTAAAATACAACGATGAGTATAATTATCTCTACGACTCATTGGTGCAATTACAAACTGAAGAAAACATTCAAAGAATGGAAGCTCAGTTTCAAGTGGAAAGAAAGGAAGCTGCCCTGCAATTGGCTAATGAAAAAGTAGAGAGGATCGAAATTGAAAATGAGAACAAGCGCTTACTTATTTGGATCATTGGAGTTGCCTTAACTGCCTTGTTGGTGGTGTTTTTACTCTACTACAGAAATGCATTAAGCAAACAAAAAATAAATGCCATGGAGCTTGAGATAAAAGATTCTAGGCTAGACGAATTGATGTCGCAACAGGAATCTAAAGCTTATGCTGCCATGTTGAAGGGGCAGGAAAAAGAAAGAGATCGGATGGCTCAAGAACTTCACGACCGTTTGGGGGGAACGCTGGCAGCCCTGAAGTTATCACTCAGACGAGAGGAAAATGTAGTAAGTGCTGAGGATATTGAAATATTGGATCAAGCGGTTGCGGAGGTGAGGAGTATTTCCCATAACCTTTCATCGGGTGCGATTCAGAAGTATGGATTTAATCAAGCCCTTCAGCAATTGTTTTCTTCCTTAGAGCGAAGTGGCGGACTTAAATTTAGCATTTACCTCCACCCAGATGTTGCTTCTTTAGGGCAAGCAGCTTCTTTAGAGCTTTATCGCATCGTGCAGGAATTAGTGGCGAATACCATCAAGCATGCTGAGGCATCTGAAGTTAGTTTGCAGACAAACTTTGAAGGTTCTACTTTTAATCTTATTTATGAGGATAACGGTAAAGGTTTTGATCTAAAGCAAGTGAAGCAGGGAATAGGCTTGGAAAACATTAAAGCCAGAGTTAAAAAACTAAGAGGTCAATTACACATTGATACTGAAAAAGAGAGAGGAACCATTGTTATTGTTGAACTAAATCGCAGAACATGATACGTGTTGTTATAGTAGATGATCATCGCTTGTTTCGCCAGGGTTTAGCTGTTATGCTTGCAGCCAAAGAAGATATAGAAGTTGTTGCCAAGTTTGAAAGTGCCGTCGAACTCTTAAAACAATTACCTGGTTTGGAGTTTGAAATTCTGCTGTTGGATATTGACATGCCTGAATTAGATGGGATAACTGCAGCACCTAAAATTCTAGAAGCCAAACCGGATACTAAAATCGCTATACTTTCAATGCATTTAAGCGGTATGAAGATACAAGAGGCGGTAGCTGCTAAGGTTAAGGGTTATTTATTGAAAAATGCAAGCGACACCGAATTGATTCAAGCTATCCGAGATATTAATAATGGCAAAGATTACTTTGCAAAGGAAGCCCAGGATGAGTTGATTGCATCTTACCGAAAAAAAGAAGACCCCACTTATGTTGAGTTAACACCGAGAGAATTAGACATTTTGAAGTTGGTTTGTGAAGAATTGAATTCACAAGAGATTGCTGAGGAATTATGCATTTCTGTTCATACAGCAGAGACGCATCGAAGGAATATTTTGAGTAAAGCAGGCTGTAAAAACTCTATAGGTTTGGTAAAGTATGCTATTGAAAATGAGTTGATCTAAGCTTGAAAGAATTGGTTGGTAGATTCGATCAAGTCGAGAATTTCGTCACGCCCAATTTTAGAAGTAGAAGAAGTGGCGATCATAGGTGGGAGCTCTTCCCATTTCTTAAGCATTTCTTTTTTATAATGCGTTAAATTTTTATTCCATTCGGAAGACGACAGTTTATCTAGTTTGGTAAATACAATCACAAAAGGCACTCTTTTAACACCCAGCATTTCCATAAAGTCAGTATCGACCTTCTGAGGTTTATGCCGTGCGTCGATCAGCACAAAAGTGTAAAGCAAATTGCTTCTACTAAACAGGTATTTTTTTATGAATTTGTCCCATTGGTTGCGGTCTTTTTTCGAAGCTCTTGCGTAACCGTAGCCTGGTAAGTCAACTAAATACCATTCATCGTTAATGTTAAAGTGGTTGATTAGTTGAGTTTTACCCGGAGTTGATGAGGTCTTGGCCAAGCTCTTACGCTCACAAAGCATGTTGATCAAAGATGATTTTCCAACATTTGACCGACCAATAAAAGCATATTCAGGTCTGTTGGGTTCTGGAGAGAGCTCAGGCTTGGTATTACTTATGACGAATTCTGCGGTTTTTATAATCATAGCTAGGCTAGAGGTTTATACTTTGCGAGACAACCACTCGTCTAAAATACGATTGAATTCGTGCGGATGCTCCATCATGGCTGCATGACCGCATTTGTCGATCCAATGCAATTCAGAGTCAGGTAAGTGTTCGTGAAACTCTTCAGCTACCTCAGGCGGGGTAATGTTGTCATTCTTACCCCAAATCAAGCAGGCAGGTAATTTGAATTTTTCAAGGTCCTTACCCATATTGTGTCTGATCGCCGATTTCGCCAGAGCCAATATGCGAATTAACCTATTCCGATCATTGATGATCTTGTGCACCTCGTCAACCAATTCATCAGTTGCAACTTCTGGGTCGTAAAAGGTCACTTCTATTTTTTTTCTCAAGTATTCTTTGTCGCCTTTTCTCGGATATGATCCTCCAAAGGCATTTTCATAAAGGCCGCTGCTTCCTGTTAAAACCATAGAGTGAATTCGCTCAGGACTCTCTAAAGCACAAACTAGTGCAACATGTCCGCCAAGAGAATTTCCTAAAAGCGTAACCTCTTTAAGTTCTTTAAAATCAATGAATTCTTTGATGTGCTTTGCCATATTGCCCACACTGGTCTTTACTAAAGGAGAGGAGTATAGCGGCATTAAGGGAACAATCACCCTGTATTTTTGAGAAAAGAAATCGATTACATCAGCAAAGTTACTCAGTGCCCCAAATAAGCCATGCAAAACAACAAGTGGGTGTCCTGAGCCTTTTTCTAAGTACTCAAACTTTCCTTCCTTTTTAATCTCATTTTCCAAACTCATAGCTTCAAAAATAGTTAAATCCAAATCGAAATCTTAACTCCTTTTGAGATTGAATTAACAAAGCAGCGCTCATAACCTGAGCAACTATCGCCCCTAAGCATTACCACCTTCTAAGTGACATTAAATGAATGTTTTATAAGGCTTATGCTTTTGTTTAGCCTAGAAGTTATTAACAATGTGGTAGAAAGTGGTAAAAAGTGGTAAATAATTTTCTACTTTTACATTTAAATTGCTGAAAGCCAAGCTGTATAAGGGTTATGACGAATTTTATTGGTGAGTTTGATTGTAAAATTGACGCGAAAGGGCGCCTGATGGTGCCTGCCGGTTTGCGTAAGCAATTAGATCCTGCTGCCAATGAATCTTTTGTGGTGAATCGTGGTTTTGAGCCCTGTTTGGTTTTGTATCCTAAAAATGATTGGGAACGCATCAGCTCGGAGGTGAATCAGCTTAATCAATATGTGAGGAAGAATCGAGAGTTTGTGCGTTATTTCTATCGTGGTGCAACAGAGCTGTCGTTGGACGGTAATGGTAGGGTTTTGCTGCCTAAGCGCTTGCAGCAATATGGAAAAATTGAAAAAGAGGTTGTGCTGTTTGCCTACTCAGATCGAATTGAAATTTGGGATAAGGATACTTACGAGAATCTATTGACCGATGAGCCAGAGGATTTTGCTAACCTAGCAGAAGAGGTGATGGGTAATGTTAATGCTCAAAATTCAACAAAGGGAGGGCAAGATGACTGATTATCACAAACCGGCACTTTTAGAAGAAACTTTGCAGGGTTTGGCTATAAAGCCTGATGGTTGCTATGTAGATGCTACCTATGGAGGAGGTGGTCATGCTCGTGCTATTTTAGATGAACTTTCTGAAAAGGGATTGTTGCTTGCTTTTGATCAGGATCCAGATGCACGGGCTAATCTGGTCGAGGATAAGCGCTTGTTGTTTGTGCCTCAGAATTTTATCTACCTCAAAAACTTCCTTAAAGTCAATCAGATTCAATCAGTGGATGGTATTCTCGCTGATTTTGGGGTTTCTTTTCACCAGTTTGATCAAGCAGAGAGGGGTTTTTCTTTTCGCTTTGATGGTCCTTTAGATATGCGGATGGATCAAAAGCGTGAATTGACTGCAGCAAAAATTCTCAATGATTATTCAGAAGAAAAGCTGCAAGCTGTATTGAAAAAATATGGAGAGCTTAAAAACCTTTCTGCTATTGTAAAGCGCTTGATGGCTTACAGAAAAGAGGGGGAGTTTACCACAACTACTGACCTTAAAACTGCTTTAGCTGATCTCGTTCCCGTTAAGCATGAGCATAAGTTTTTGGCTCAGGTGTTTCAGGCGCTTCGGATCGAGGTTAATGAGGAGTTGGTGGCAATAGAGCGCTTTTTGGAGCAATCTGTTGACTTGCTTAATAAAGACGGCCGTTTGGTCCTAATCACCTACCATTCTCTAGAAGATCGATTGGTTAAAAACTTTATCCGGACCGGAAATTTTCAGGCAAAACAAGAGAAAGACTTTTACGGGAATTTGATTCGGCCACTCGAGCCGATTAATCGGAAGCCGATTGTGCCATCTGATGATGAGTTAATGCAAAATAATGCAAAATAAGCGTGCAAGAAGCGCTAAACTAAGAATCGCAAAAAAGGCAGCATGAACCGGTTTAAAGAAGAGTCGCCAGAAGTAGAGGAAGTGAAGGTTGAAAAGCCTGCAAGAGGAGTTAAGAGTCTTTTGTCAGGTAGTTTTTTGTCTAGGGGGCAGGTAGTAAATGCACTACCTTATCTTTTCTTTTTAACCTTTTTGGGTATTTGCTACATCGCAAATGGCTACCAGGCAGAGAGGTTGATCAGAAGTCTGTATAAGACCAATAATGAATTGAAGGAGTTGCGCTCGGAGTATATTACCACTAAGTCAGAATTAATGTATGTCAGTAAGCAATCGGAGGTGGCAAAAGCAACGGCTAAGATGGGCTTGAGGGAGTTAACTGCTCCGCCAAAAAAAATTATCGTTGATCAAGAGGAAAAAGACAAGCTAGGCAATGACTGATATTCGAAAAGACATATCATGGAGGATTTACTTGGTCTATTTTGTGGTCTGTCTTTTTGGTCTTGCTATTCTTGGCAAGGCGGTAGCTATTCAAGTATTAGAAGGTGAAGCCCTCCAGAAAAAGGTTAAAACGCTAACCAGGGTGGATAAGGAGATTGAGGCTGTCAGGGGTAATATTTATGCCTCTGACGGCGGTCTCATGGCAACTTCTATTCCCATTTACGAAGTGCGATTTGATCCAAATGCAGATGCCATTACTCAAGAATTATTTGATGAAAAAATAGATAGTCTTTCGTTAGAGCTGAGCCTGCTTTTTCAAGATCGTTCGATGGCTGCTTATCGACAAAGTTTAGTTCAGGCAAGGCAAAGCGGGGCGCGTTATCATCTTATAAAACGCAATGTTCGATTTACTGAACTCAAAAGACTTAAGAAGTTTCCGCTTTTTAGAAGGGGTAAATACAAGGGTGGCCTAATCATTCATCAGCGAAATAAGCGCGAGCGCCCTTTCAAGCTTTTAGCGGCAAGAACGATTGGTTATGAAAGAGAAGGGGTTGCCCCAGTAGGATTAGAAGGGGCTTACAGCAAGGTTTTAAGTGGAGTCGATGGTCAGCGACTAATGCAAAAGATATCAGGTGGAGTTTGGATGCCTGTTGGGGATGAAAATGAGATAGAGCCAGAGGATGGCAGAGATATCTACACTACTATTGATGTCAACCTTCAAGATGTTGCCGAAAGCGCTTTGATGAAGCAATTGCAAAAGCATGGAGCCGACCATGGATGCGTGGTATTGATGGAGGTAGAGACTGGTGCTGTAAAAGCTATAGCTAACCTTAAACGAACAGAGAGTGGCTCTTATTACGAAGGGTATAATTATGCTATAGGTGAAAGTACCGAGCCTGGCTCAACTTTCAAATTGCCTGCGCTTATGGTTGCCATTGAAGATGGCTATGTTGATATGGGTGATATTATAGATTGTGGCGATGGATCAAGAAGGTACTATGATCGAACCATGTATGATTCAAACTTTGACGATGGAGGATGGGGAAAGATAAGTGTTAAGCGGGTTTTGGAGGTTTCTTCTAATATTGGAATGGCTGAGATCATAAGCCGAAACTATACTGAAAACCCCAAGGAGTTTATTGATGGTCTGGCTGAAATGAACTTGCGTCAGCCACTCGGAATCGAAATTGCCGGTGAAGGCAAACCTTTTATCAAGAATTCTGATCATGAAACTTGGTCAGGAATATCGTTGGCTTGGATGGCACATGGTTATGAGTTGCAGCAGACTCCTCTTCAAATATTGACCTTCTATAATGCGGTTGCCAATAATGGCAAAATGGTTAAGCCAAAGTTTGTTGATAAGATCACTAAAGGAAGAAAAGTAGTTGAGGAGCGTCCTACTGAGGTGATCAATCCTAAGATCTGCTCGCAAGCAACAATAGAAAAGGTTAAAGAGGCTTTAGAGGGGGTTGTAAGTAATGGAACAGCTTCCAACCTAAAAAATGCCAATTACAAAATAGCCGGAAAAACGGGTACAGCACAAATAGCCAATTTAAATTACGGATACAGCTACCAATCTAAAGTGAGCCACCAAGCATCTTTTGTCGGTTACTTTCCTGCAGATGATCCACAATACTCTTGCATTGTAGTGGTAAATGCACCAAGTCGGAATGTTTACTATGGAA
>P_2C_Liq_1_UnCtyDRAFT_1001104_pt1 | contig 10521 bp, 7 predicted proteins | sample Pon2CUnioCityCA_2_FD_10234 | JGI IMG/M metagenome (IMG submission 10234)
TCTCATCTCGGGTTGCATTGTTGTCTCTGCTAACTGATCTGCATCCATTTCACCTAAGCCCTTATAACGCTGAATGGGTTGCTGATACTTGAGACCCTTCTTTTCCAGATCTCCCAGCAAACGGTCTAGCTGCTGCTGGCTGTATGTGTAAACGGTATCGTTTGGCTTACTGCCTGGGTTGATGATGACAACCCTATGAAGCGGAGGTACAGCTGCATAGATTCGACCGGCCTCCACCAGTGGCCTCATGTAGCGGAAAAACAGAGTTAGCAACAAAGTCCTGATGTGGGCTCCGTCCACATCGGCATCGCTCATAAGGATGATTTTTTCATAGCGGACACTGGAGAGATCGAAGCTACGGCCGCTTCCGCCACCAATAACCTGCGTAATGGATGCGCACTCAGCATTTGCAAGCATGTCCGCGATAGAGCTTTTTTGAACATTGAGGATTTTTCCACGGATTGGAAGTAGTGCCTGAAACTCGCTATCCCTAGCTAGCTTGGCCGTCCCCAAAGCGCTGTCACCCTCAACAATAAATAACTCACTGCCAGTGCCGGAACTTGAACGACAGTCGACTAACTTAGCCGGCAACGACGAGGACTCCAGTGCATTTTTTCTTCTCTGGTTTTCCTTGATTTGTCTGGCACTTATACGCGCCTTGCCCTCGCTTACAATCTTCTCGGCAAGCGCGACAACTGCCGCTTTGTCCTCCCGCTTAGTGGATTTGGTCAGCGACCTAAACCACTCAACCGTTGACTGAGAAACTATTTGTCTTATCGGCGGTGTTCCCAAAACTTCTTTAGTTTGGCCTTCAAACTGGGGCTCGGAAATGCTGACTGTCACAACTGCACTGAGGCCTGCTAAAACATCCTCTTTTTCTATTTTTAGGCCACCGAGTTTGAATTTCCTGGAGTTTGACTCAATGTAGCTCTTTATGGCCTTTACCAAACCCTGTTCAAAGCCAGATAGGTGGGTGCCGCCCTTGGGAGTGGAGATGATATTCACAAAACTTTTGACGCTGGTTTCATACCCCTGTCCCCACCTGAGAGAGATTCTCACTTGACACTCACGATCAACCTCTGTCGAAACCATATTTCCAGATTTCTCATCTAAAACCGGAACAGTTTCTTTGTAGCTACCGTGGCTATCAATGAAGTAAGTGGGGGTAAGTGCCACATCGGGAGCTAGAAACTCAACAAAGTCATTCAGTCCACCCTCAAAAACAAAGCTCTCTGGCTCATCATCCAGCCAGTGCAGGTTCAGTGCTAACCCAGGAACTAGAAACGCGGTTTGCCGAAGCCTTGAAATTANAGCATCACGATCAAATTCAGTGCTGGTAAAGATTTGAGCATCAGGCCAGAACCTTACCTCGGTGCCCGTCTTTTTCTTGGCAACCTTTTCAGCCTTAGCTAATTCACTGGAGTTTATAAACGGCGTAAACTTTTGGGTCTTGCCATCTGCGACAAAGTTGCCAGGTTCTCCCCTGTGAAAACTCATGTCCCATCGATACCCATCGCGATAGACCCTTGCATCTAACCTCTCGCTCAAAGCGTTTACAACACTTGCACCAACTCCATGCAGACCGCCACTTGCACCGTAACTACCTCCCCCGAATTTTCCTCCAGCGTGAAGCTTTGTGAAGATCAGTTCCACACCGCTAAGCCCAGTCTTTGCCTCGTTGTCAATCGGTATGCCACGGCCGTCATCGGTAACCATGGCCGAACCGTCAGAATTTATGCGAACATCTATGTTTTTGCAGTGCCCGGCTAGAGCCTCATCCACACTGTTATCAATAATTTCCCAAAGACAGTGCATGAGACCGCGGGAATCAGTTGAGCCAATGTACATGCCCGGTCTCTTACGAACTGCTTCTAGGCCCTCTAGCACGCTTAGGTGTCTTGCTGAATAATCACTCACCCGCATAATTTATCTCTTTATACAGCTAGCTAGTTGCTGACACTTCGCCCTTGGCGAAACAGGCCTGTTTTGGACTACCCCTTGAGTGTTCGTAGCGTAACCTTGGACTATGTCAGAAACCAGCACACTCAGCTCTCTAGATCGTTGCGATATATGCGGCGCCCAGGCTTACGTCATTGTGAAACTAGAGTCGGGAGAGTTACTGTTCTGTGGTCACCACGGAAAAGTCAATAAAGAAAAGCTGGAACCAATCATGATTGATTGGCAAGACAAGACCGACTCAATCACTCACTAATTTTCTGTAGTGATCAGTCAGGTCTTCACGAGAAGCCGTTTCAATATCAAAACAGTATTTTTCAAACCAAGGATTCACGATTCCAACTGGTCCCAATAGCGCGCAATTGATGAGTCGTCCCTTGCCAACAAGAGACTCCACAATCAAGTTGTCCAAATCGTACCTGCCATTGATAAACCCATATACGGGCTTGTCTTGAAACTCAGTGTTTACGTATTGGCTTTTTTGACTTCCAATGAAATGCTTCACGCCAATAATTTTTGAGATTATTTGCCCAGATCTACCGATGGCTAGGACGGTCAGCCCATTCTCAATCTCAGAAATAAGCCAATGATTGGCCAGTAGTGATTCAAGCACTGCTGAACCCTGCTCAGAGACATCACCAACAACCAAGCCCGCTAGGCCCGTTGGGAGCTCTCCTTCTACCACACGGGTTGAAACTCCATTTATCTCCAGCCAATCCTTATACCCCTGATCACCTTGCTGATTGCAAACCTCGGGGAACAAAAAACCGATCATGAGCTGAGCTCCAAACTTCGTTTCATGCGCCTAAAGGTGTCAGCGGTAACCATGAAAATCCGCTCGCCAGACACTGGTTTTTCTAACTCGATAAAGTTCTGCAGCGCCTCATCGAAATCGCTTATCAGAGTTTTAGCCTCAACCCCACAGCTTTGCAGTCGATATTTCATTGGGATTGCATGATGGCCAGTAAGAATATCCACCGGCCTGAGACCATTGAAATCAACCCCCCACAGCCATGATGGATCTTTTACGTCAGTGCCAATCGCCATAAATAACTGCTCGGCATTTTTTGCCCTAAGTAGGTTCAAACGAAAACTCTCACGGTTTTGAACGAGCAGAATCCTAGATTCAACACCATTTATGTTTTCCAAGCTGTCGCGCCCAAAAACGCCTTCCAAATTAGCTGCGGAGGTCGCCAGTTTTTTCTCATCAAAATTTTCAACCAGCTCAAGTGCCGCTGCCACCGCGGCTGCAAAATTTAACACCATGTGAAGACCTCGGTCAGGAAGGTCAAGCTCTATTTTTCTGGAATCTGTTTCTAGTGAAAACGGTGTGACTTGATTGATTTCATAATCCAATTTTGAAATGGGCTTTGCCACGGAAAACGCATACCTTGGAGCCGCCTCATTGTTAACTAGAGTCTCATCAAATCCAAAATATCGAACGTTATCGTTTGCAATGCTTGAAAGCTTTGGGTCGTTGCCATTTGCTATCACGCCAGAACTTTCCAGAGCTAGCCCCTGCAAAGAATTCAAAACATACTCGCTATCAATGAACCTATCCAACTGTTCATCCATCACATTGGTAAGTACGCTCAGTCGAGGTTTCAGCGGTGCCCCGATTTTGAGAGCGAAGGCCTCGTCCATTTCAACTACTGCAATATCCGCCTTTGGCAAAGCAAGGCCTCTGCCTCCTTGAAGCACTGCGCTAAAAAGCCCTTGCTTAATATTCGCAGTAGAGGGATTTGTAAAAACTTGTAGTCCCTGTTCCTGAAGTATTTGCACCAAGAACTTTGTGGTGGATGACTTTCCACTGCTGCCACTAATGACCACTAGACCCAAAGGGAATTTAGAAATCGCTTTTTGAAATAGTTTTGGCTGAATTATTGAAGCGACTGTTCCTGGAACCGCCGAGCCACCGCCGTGTCGAAATACCCTGATTAATTTCCGAACCGCCCGGCCAACAGCCAAAGCGATTATGGTCCTCATGACTGGTCCAGGTAGTCCCTAAGTAATTGAGACCTTGAAGGGTGACGAAGCTTAGACATAGTCTTTGACTCAATCTGACGAATTCGCTCTCTGGTTACACCAAACTTCTCGCCGATCTGGTCCAACGTCATCTGAACACCGTCTCCCAAACCAAAGCGGGAGCGAATCACTCCAGCCTCTCTTGGGTGAAGGCTGTCTAGGACTCTTTCCAATTCACGCTGAAGCATCGTGTAGCCAACGGCATCGGCGGGCACCACTGCTTCGGTGTCCTCAATCAGGTCACCAAACTCACTGTCGCCATCTTCACCCAGTGGGGTCGAGAGAGAAATTGGTTCACGCCCATACTTCTGAACTTCAACCACTTTTTCAGGGGTCATGTCCAACTCTGCTGCCAATTCTTCAGGGCTGGGCTCACGGCCAAGATCCTGAAGCAGCTGACGCTGCACGCGGGCAAGTTTATTGATGACTTCAACCATGTGGACAGGAATACGAATAGTCCTGGCCTGATCAGCCATTGCACGGGTGATTGCCTGTCGAATCCACCAAGTTGCGTAGGTGGAGAACTTATAACCCTTGGTGTAGTCAAATTTCTCAACTGCCCTGATTAGGCCCAGGTTTCCCTCTTGAATCAAATCAAGAAACTGCATTCCTCGACCGGTGTAACGCTTCGCAAGACTGACTACCAAACGTAGGTTTGCCTCCAACAGGTGGGCCTTGGCGCGCTGCCCGTCCTTCATCACCCAGCGAAGATCACTTCGCATTTCCGGGGAGAGTTTCTTTTCAGTCTTGAGCTTTTCCTCTGCGAAAAGCCCCGCTTCAATTCTTTTTGCAAGCTCAACCTCAAGCTCTGCATTCAGAAGCGCAACCTTACCGATTTGCTTTAGATAATCCTTTACGGGATCGGCCGTGGCTCCAGAAATTGTTGTGGTGGCAGAAGGAATGTCGTCCTCATCAGAATCGTTGATGACCAGAATTTCGCTTGTTTCGTCACTGACCTCATCAGCCAGGTTCACCGCATCGGTTGCCTCGGCCACGATTTCCTCAACCGCTTCCAGGTTTTCACCCTCTGCTTTCGGGCTTGCCTCAGCCTTAGGCTTAGCCTTTGAGGCGCTTGCCTTAGTGCTCTTTGATGCTTTTACAGCGATTTTTCTATCCTTCCCCGGGCAGAAATTAATCCCATGTCAAGTTCCCTTGCATGGGTAAGCCTCTAGTATGCCAGACTTCCCAAGTTTTTTCACTAGGCTGGGTGAAACAATTTATCGGAATTGACTATTCCTCTTTGAGTAGTTTTTGGGTCTTGGCGTTTTCCCTCAAAAACATGCCCAAACCGAATAGCAGAACCAATCCCTGCCCAATCATGGCCACCCTAAAACCCTCTATGGCAAACCGAGACTCACTTATGCCTGAAACAAGGGCAAGGTCTAACCCTGCCCCAACCGCAAAAATTATCAATAGGCCAGCAAAGAAGCCGCCTGTATTAATAAAACCATTTGCTGCGCCACGCTTCTTTTCAGGTATCAGCTGCGCCGAATACTCGAAAGCTAAAAATGACACTGGCCCACCAGGGGTGATTAGCAATAAAAAGACGAAAAGCAACCAGATGGGTATTGGTGCCGGAAAAATCAAAACGGTGCCCCATGCTGCGAAAATCAACAACATCTGGATCAATACGATTCTTCGACGGTATGCGGGGTGTCTGGCACTGAGTGGGCCAATTATGCCACCGGCAATGATGCCCCAAACCACCATAAAGGTGAGTGCCGCCGAGGCTATCCAGGGTTCAAACCCCTGAGCTTGAACCATAAAGGGGACCCCCCAAAGCAAACCAAAAGTAACCGGAGTTGGCTGCGCAGTGAAGTGAACCCAGAAAGACATTCTGGTGCCAGATTGAGAGATGGTTTCCCTCAGCTCAGCTACGGCAGTGCGCCAACTGACATTCTCAGAGATCTTCGCCTTATCTTGAATCATCAGCCAAGAAAGTGCCGCAATCAACGCACCAAGTCCAGCCAAGGCTAAAAAGGCACTTGTCCACCCTCCAATTCCAAGAAAGTAAGCAAACGGAATTGCACTCAGGATTTGCCCAAGCTGACCCAGGTTTCCGACATATTGCTGCAAAATCGCGCTTTTTTGGGAGTCGAACCAAGTATGGACAAGCCTCAAAACACTGATGAAGGTAAAGGCATCACCCAGCCCCAGCACTCCCCTGCCAATGACAGCAACCGACAAGACAGGCGCGATGGCAACCAGCAACTGTCCGATTGCCATCAACATGGCGCCAATAGTTATAAGCCTGCGAGATCCGTATCTGTCCAACAACAGGCCAACTGGAACCTGCATGCTGGCATAAACAACCAGTTGAAAAACTGCAAGATAACTCAGCTGGACGGCCGTTGTGTCGAACCTCTCGCTGGCCTCAATCCCAGCAACCCCCAAGCTGGTCCGCTGAGTAACGCTGACTAGATATGCAACACTTGCAAAAATCAAAACCCGCCAAGCGAGTTTGCTATTCATCGTCTTCGTTTTCGCCTCTACGCATTTGAGTTAAATAGCCTTCCAGTTCCTCGGCAATCTCATCCGCAGAAGGCACTTCTACATCTTTTTTGCCAATCGGAGCTCTCATTGGTCCCATGTTGCTGTTTTTATAACCAGCTTCCAAGTTTCCAATCATCTTCTGAAGCTCTTCATTCTCTTGAACCTGTTTTTCTAATTTTGTGAGGAATTTCTTGCCACTTTCACGCAGGCTGTCGCTTGGAAATACCAAGCCAGTTGCTCTGGAAACCAATTCAAGTGCTTTCAAGGCGGCTTGGGGCATCTCAGAGTCACCAAGATAATGCGGAACCAACATCACAAAACCAGCCACCGGCACCCCATAACCTGAAAGCTTGTATTCCAGAAGGTGCAGCACGTTGCCTGGCACCTCTGTCTGAGGCTTCCACTCGCTGTACTCCTCGATTAGGTCATGACGGTTGCCACTCACGGTCACGCCAATGTCCCGAGTGTGCGGAATTGGAAAGGGAATAGCGTGCATCCAGGTCAAGCTACTTACTTCCAGTGTCCTGCTGATTTCAAGCACTGACTCTGAGAATGCGTTCCAGGAGAAATCAGGCTCATAACCGTCGAGCAGCAAAAACTTCTTTCCAGCTTCATCGCTGAATTGATACAAAGCGAGTACGGGTGGCTCATAACTTGTTATGTGGTCTTTTTCAAAAAACATGCGTGGACGCCTAGAGCGGTAATCGAGCAATCTGTCATTGCTAAATTGCAAAACCAGCTCGTTGTCTAGGTGGCCGAATAGTTGATCCGAGACCTGTGTGATACAGCTTCCAGAGTCGTTGAATCCAGTCAGAGTGGCAATTAGAGGAAGGCCCGGCTCCACAAGATCCGACTGCACAACCCACTTATAAACATCTGACTCGGTCACGGCTAAATCCTACCTCGCATAAAATAATCCAATGATTTCTCTCACACTTTCAACACAACCCGAAAACGCATCCATCCCAACCATCCGCCAGTACCCCTCATCGCCAGATGAACAACTGCAGCAAACTGCCAAGCACAACAACTTCAAAAACAAAGCTGGCCAGGTTTTAGTGCAATCCCCTGATGTTTATGTTGGATTTGGTGATAGCGACCCTGATGAAACAGAAACCAGGAAACTCGCCGGAAAGTTAGCGCGAGCAATCTCGCATCTGGGCCAAGCCGTGATTGATCTCGACCTCAAACATCCGCAGGCCTTTTTTGAAGGATTACTGCTGGGTGGTTTTGATCAAAGGCTGTATGGGGCCAAGGAGATAGATCAAACCCAGCTACAGATCCCCACTAAGTATCAAGAACCCATGCAGAAGGCAATTCAAATAGCCGATGCCGTCAATCACACCCGAAAAATAATCAACACACCTGGAAACCACATGTATCCAGAGGCAGTTGCAACCCTTGCCTCAAGCATTCCGGGGTTAGAAGTGGATATCTGGGACGAGCAGAAGCTAGTGGAGGAAAATTGCGGTGGCATTTTGGCTGTTGGTCAGGGAAGTGAAAGACCTCCCCGACTTGTAAAGATCCGCAAACCGGGAAAAGGCAAAAAAATAGCGCTGGTTGGCAAGGGAATCACCTTTGACACCGGTGGCCTTAGCATCAAACCATCCGAGGGCATGGTCGGGATGAAATACGACATGGCAGGCGCTGCGACAGTGCTGGGTGTGATGCAGATACTGGCAAACACTGAGACCAGCGCAGATGTGACAGCTTATCTTTGCTTGGCGGAGAACATGCCCAGCGGTCGAGCAACCAGACCTGGCGATGTTATAACCATCAGAAATGGTAAAACCGTTGAGGTTTTGAACACTGACGCCGAAGGGAGATTGGTTTTGGCGGACGGTCTCTCCCTCGCTAGCGAGCAAAACCCAGACCTAATAATTGATGTTGCAACGCTAACCGGTGCCGCCGTCATTTCACTTGGTAACCGCTACGTGGGTGCTATGGGAGATGAAGATGCGGTGAAGCAGGTTCAGCGTGCAGCAGAAAAGGCTGGAGAGCTTGTTTGGCACATGCCTTTGCCTGAGGAATTGGCAGAACTTCTCGAAAGCGATATCGCGGACCTCATGAACGTAAAAATTGGAAATAGAGCCGGTGGCATGCTTATTGCTGGACAATTTCTTTCGCAGTTCGTCGCGAAGAAGGAAGACAAGCAGATTCCCTGGGTGCATCTAGATATAGCGGGTGCTGCAAATAACTCTTCCGCTGCTTACGATTACACCCCAAAGGGAGCCAGCGGGGTGATGATTAGAACTTTATTAGAGCTGATTATGCATAAAGAAAATCAGGAGTAAGCTGGAGCAAAATAACAACTCAATTTGGAGAATCCTTGGCAGAACACAATTTTGACTTAGTAATCCTCGGTGGCGGATCTGGCGGGTATTCCGCTGCACTGCGAGCGGCTCAGTTGGGCATGAATGTTGCCCTGGTTGAAAAAGACAAGCTCGGAGGCACCTGTCTACACCGCGGTTGCATCCCAACCAAAGCATTGTTACACGCGGCCGAGGTGGCTGATGTGACACGTGAGAGCGAGCAGTTCGGTGTTCATGCAGAATTTCAAGGCATCGATATGACAGCGGTAAACAGTTACCGCGACAACATAGTTGATCGCCTATATAAAGGCCTCAGTGGACTTATCAAGGCCAAAAAAGTGACCATGGTTGAAGGTGAGGGGCACCTAACGGGTCCCAAGTCTGTCACCGTTGGATCAGACGTCTACACAGGAAAAAACGTGGTACTGGCAACTGGATCAGTGTCCAAAACCCTTCCAGGTCTGGAAATTGGTGGTCGTGTTGTCAACAGCGATCAGGCACTTCAAATGGATTGGATTCCAAATAAAGTCGCAGTTTTGGGTGGCGGAGTAATTGGCGTTGAGTTTGCAAGTGTTTGGAGAAGCTTCGGAAGCGAAGTTGTGATTATTGAAGGCTTTGATCGATTGGTTCCAAATGAGGACCCATCAATGAGCAAGCAGCTCGAAAAAGCCTATAAAAAGCGTGGTATTGAGCTGAAACTCGGAGCCAGGTTCTCTGGAGTAACTCAGTCCGATGCTGGCGTTGATATTTCGCTGGAGGGTGCAGACAACATTCAGGCCGATTTGCTGCTGGTTGCAGTTGGGCGCGCTCCAAACGCAACGGGCTTTGGCTACGAGGAGCAAGGCGTTGCAATGGAGCGAGGATGGGTCACCACCAACGAACGACTCCAAACAAGTCTTGAAGGCGTCTATGCGGTAGGCGACATCGTTCCTGGCTTGCAGCTGGCTCACCGTGGTTTCCAACAGGGAATCTTTGTTGCCGAGGAACTCGCGGGACTAAATCCACAGGTAGTTGATGAAATGGGAATCCCACGTGTCACCTACTGTGAGCCAGAGATTGGTTCCGTTGGTCTCACCGAAGACAGGCCAAGGAGAAATTTGGCGCTGACAAGATTTCTACCTATGAGTACAACCTTGCCGGCAATGGCAAGAGTCAAATTCTAGACACCGCCGGAGTCATCAAACTCATCCGTGAGGTAAACGGACCCGTTGTCGGGTTCCACATGATTGGCTCTCGAGCCGGTGAGCAAATAGGTGAAGCGCAACTAATAGTGAACTGGGAAGCGCACCCCGAAGACGTAGCTCCTCTGGTTCACGCTCACCCCACCATGAACGAATCACTCGGCGAGGCTCATTTGGCACTTGCCGGCAAACCACTGCACGCGCACGCCTAGGAGAAAACAATGAGCGAAGTACAGCTTCCAGCACTTGGTGAATCAGTCACCGAGGGAACAATCACGCGCTGGCTAAAAAATGTAGGCGACACCGTCGCTGTGGATGAGCCTCTGGTAGAGGTCAGCACCGACAAGGTTGACACAGAAATCCCCTCCCCAGTTGCGGGCGTATTACAGGAAATTCGAGCTCAGGAGGACGACACCGTCGAAGTTGGTGCAGTGCTTGCCATTATCGGCGAGGGTGCGGCAACTGAGTCGACACCTACGGAGCCAGCTGCAGAACCAGCTAGTGAACCGGCAGTAGTCGAGGCGCCAGCGCCAGTTGCAGAAGCGCCAGCAGAA
>P_2C_Liq_1_UnCtyDRAFT_1001105_pt1 | contig 10521 bp, 11 predicted proteins | sample Pon2CUnioCityCA_2_FD_10234 | JGI IMG/M metagenome (IMG submission 10234)
AAGAAATAATGGAGGCGGATTTTACAACCACTCTTTATTTTGGACAGTTATGAATCCAGAAGGTAGAGGATATTTATCAGGAGAATTAAAAGATGCTATTGAAGCAGCGTTTGGTTCTAAAGATGCCTTTATCGACGCTTTTTCTAAAGCAGCAGCTACTCAATTTGGTTCAGGTTGGGCTTGGTTGTGTGTGCTTCCAGGTGGAAAAGTAGAAGTGTGTTCTACACCTAATCAAGACAATCCATTAATGCCAGGTGTAACTTGTGGTGGAACTCCTATTTTAGGATTAGATGTATGGGAACATGCTTACTATTTAAACTACCAAAACAGAAGACCAGATTATATTGATGCTTTCTTTAAAGTAATCAACTGGAATGAAGTTGAAAAAAGATACGCAGCAGCAAAGTAATTTCTTATTAAAAGAATAATCATATGAAAGCATCCTTTTTAGGGTGCTTTTTTGGGTAATAACGATATCGTAAACATTAAACTTATCACAAATAATATCGTTAAAAATATTAATTGATGTTCTACAGCTAAAATTACCCTTAAAAATTTAGCTTTTATTGCTCAATTAGATTTCATATATTTACTGATTAGTCTTTATCAAATTGTGTTTTACTATCCGTTTGATAATCAATATTTATGAATCCTAGAAGTTGTTTAGAACTGGTAATTTTATCTTGATAAATGATAATAATTGCAGAAATCTAAAAACCGATAATAATATATAATTTTACATGGCATGTGGAAGTTGTGGTACAACAGAAAATGGAGTACCTAGAGGTTGTAAAAGTAATGGTAATTGTGGAACAGGAACTTGCGGAAGTGGTAGCGAAAAACTAGCTGTTTTTGACTGGCTTTCTAACATGACATTGCCTAGTGGTCAAGAACGGTTTACCATTTTTGAAGTCCGTTTTAAAAACGGAAGAAAGCATTTTTACAAAAATGTTGATAATTTACCCTTAATAATGGGAGATATTATTGCTGTAGAAGGTTCTCCAGGACATGATATTGGTACAATATCGTTAGCAGGAGAATTGGTAAAAGTGCAAATGAAAAAGCACAAAATTACGGCTGATAGCGAAGAAGTAAAAAAAATATACAGAAAAGCTACTCAAAAAGATATCGATATTTGGCAAAAAGCAAGGGCCAGAGAAGAGGAAACTCAAAGAAAAGGGAGAGAAATTTTAGGTAAATTAGGCTTAAAAATGAAGCTTTCGGATGTAGAGTTTCAAGGTGATGGAAACAAAGCTACGTTCTATTATACTGCAGACGCAAGAGTAGATTTTAGACAATTAATTAGAGATTTAGCAAGTGCTTTTTCCATTCGTGTAGAAATGAAACAAGTGGGCGCAAGGCAAGAAGCTGCAAGATTAGGTGGTGTGGGTTCTTGTGGTAGAGAGTTGTGTTGTTCTACTTGGTTAACCGATTTTAGAAAAGTAACAACTTCTGCTGCACGTTACCAACAATTGTCTTTAAATCCATTAAAATTAGCAGGGCAATGTGGTAAACTAAAATGTTGTTTAAATTTTGAGCTCGACACCTATTTAGATGCTCTAAAATCCTTCCCAAAACAAGATGTGGTGCTCAGAACCGAAAAAGGTGATGCTGTTTTTATAAAGATGGATATTTTTAAAAAACACCTGTGGTATACTTATAAAGAAGAACGTTTTAAATGGTTTCGTTTAACTTTAGAGCAAGTTCAAGAGATTATCGATTTAAATAAAAATAACGAAAAATCGATGTCTTTAGAAGAATATGAATCTGATGTAGAAATTCCGGTTAAAGTTGATTTTGAAGACGCAGTTGGGCAAGATAGTTTAACACGTTTCGATGTGCCTAAAACCAGCAAAAGAAGAAGAAATAACAGAAATAACAAAAGAAAGAAACCAGTTGCATCTGCTGCAACGCAATCTAAACAACCTGCGCAAAAGCAACAGCAAAAAANAAAACCAAAACCAAATACTCAAGCAAAACCAGCTGCTAAAAATAAACAGAGTTCTGCATCAAGCAAAAAACCGAATTCTAGACGAAACAGCTCAAATACTAAAAGCAATGCATCGAATAATAGAAATAAACCTTCTGAAAAATAAGAAAGTTGTTTTTTTGGTTATGCTTTTAGGAATTATTGCCTGTAGTGATGGTATTGAGTTTATCAAATACAAATCATTACCAAATGCTTCTTGGGAGGCGAACGAAAATGTTTCTTTTGAGTTTGAAATAAGTGATACGATTTCTCCAAAAAATCTGTTCATAAATATCAGAAATACTAAAGATTATGCTTTTAGTAATTTATATGTAATTACAGCATTAGATTTTCCTAATGGAGATAGAATTATAGATACGTTACAATATGAAATGGCAGATAAATCTGGTAGGTTTTTAGGAAAAGGTTTTACCGAGATAAAAGAAAATAAATTGTTTTATAAAGAAAAAAAAGTATTTCCTGAGTCAGGAAAATATATATTTAGCATTCATCATGCAATGCGTAAAAATGGGCAGGATAAATCCAATTGCGTCTTTAGAAGGCATACAAGATATCGGTTTTAGCATAGAAAGTTTAAATTAGACTCCCATTTTTATGGGAAAGACAAACTAAGGAAATCTCAATAAAATTGAGAAGAAGTTTTTTATTATGGCAAAGAAACAAACAACAAGTTATAGAAAATACCTCTTATGGTTTTGGGGTGTTATTCTTGGAGTAGTATTCATAGCAATATTATTATTTTACACGGCTGCATCTGGAGGCCTAGGCGCACTTCCTACTTTTGAAGAGCTAGAAAATCCGCAAACGAATTTAGCAACAGAAGTAATTTCTGCAGACGGCGTAACTATTGGTAAATATGCTAAAGAGAACAGAACACCTATTAAATTTAAAGAATTACCTGAAAATATAGTAAATGCTTTAGTGGCTACAGAAGATGAACGTTTTTACGAACATTCTGGGATCGATTATAGAGGTACAGCAAGAGCAGTTTTAAAACCGGGTAGTGGAGGCGCAAGTACCATTACGCAACAATTGGCAAAAATGTTATTTACAGGCAAAGCCTCTAGAAATATTTTTAAAAGAATTGGACAAAAAATGAAAGAATGGGTTGTTGCTACAAAACTCGAATCGCAATACACCAAAGAAGAAATTATTGCCATGTATTTGAATAAATACGACTTTTTAAATCAAGCAGTGGGTATACGTTCAGCAGCAAGAATTTACTTTGGTAAAGAACCTAAAGAACTAGAAATTCAAGAATCTGCAATGTTAGTAGGGATGTTAAAAAACTCATCCTATTTTAATCCTTTAAGAAGAGCGGCAAAAGTAAAACAGAGAAGAAATGTGGTTTTACTACAGATGACTAAAAACGGTTTTATTACTGAAAGAGAAAAAATCAATTTACAACAATTACCATTAAATATTAATTATACACCAGAAAGTCACGACGAAGGTTATGCCACCTATTTTAGATCGCATTTGCAAAAAATGATGCGTAAGTGGGTACAAGATAATCCAAAACCTAATGGCGAAGAATATGATATTTTTAGTGATGGGCTAAAAATATACGTAACCATAGATTCTAGAATGCAACAATATGCAGAAGAAGCTATCTCAGAGCACATGGCAAATTTACAATCGTATTTTTTTGAAGAGCAAAAAAGCAACAAAACAGCCCCTTTTTACGATTTAGAAAAAAGTCAAATTAAAGGAATTTACGAAAGAGCTAAAAAAAATTCAGAAAGATATAAAAGACTAAAAATAGCAGGAAAATCATCCAAAGAAATAGATGCTATTTTTAAGAAAAAAACAAAGATGAAAGTCTTTTCTTGGAAAGGAGATATTGATACCATTATGTCTCCAAACGATTCCATCAAGTACTATAAATCTTTCTTGCGTTCTGGGCTGTTGTCTATTGAACCACAAACAGGTCATATAAAAGCTTGGGTAGGTGGTATTAATAATAAGCATTTTAAATATGATGCTGTTGCGCAACAAAAAAGACAAGTAGGTTCTACTTTTAAGCCATTTGTATATGCAACTGCCATTAATCAATTAAGAAAATCGCCTTGTGACGAATTGCCAAATACGCCATACACCATACCAAAAGGAAAATATGGTATTCCAGAAGAATGGACACCCAAAAATTCTAACGATAAATATGGAGGAATGCTGAGTTTAAAGGACGCCTTAGCTACTTCAACAAACGTAGTAACTGCTAATTTAATAGATCAAGTTACGCCAACAAATGTGGTGCGTTTGGCAAAAGCTGCAGGTATTGAAACAGAAATTCAAGCAAATCCATCCATTGCATTAGGTGCTGTAGATTTATCATTATACGAAATGGTGAGTGCATACTCTACCTTTGCTAATAAAGGTTTGCGTGTAAAACCAATGATTATAACACGAATAGAAGATAAAAACGGAACGGTTTTAAAAGATTTTGTACCAAAAACAGAAGAGGTATTAAGCGAAGAATCTGCTTATGTTATTTTAAATTTATTGCAAGGGGTAACCGAATCTGGTTCAGGAATTCGTTTACGGTCTAAATGGACATCTGGAGGAAAAACAGTTACTGGTTTTCCTTATGAATTCGAAAATGCAATCGCTGGTAAAACAGGTACAACACAAAATCAATCTGATGGTTGGTTTATGGGAATTGTACCCAATTTGGCAACAGGTATTTGGACAGGTGGAGAAGAAAGAGCAACCCATTTTGCAGGTATTACAAAAGGGCAAGGAGCTACAATGTCTTTACCTTCTTGGGCATTATTTATGAAAAAATGTTATGCAGATAAAACATTAAACATCAGTAAAGAAGATTTCGAGAAACCAGAAGATTTATCAATCAATATAAATTGCGCAAAAAAACCAGATGAAGAAGGAGAGGAGAAAAAACAACTCGTTAAAGAAGAAGATACAGATTTTTAAGTTTTTTTAAAACAGTCATTCTGAACTTTCACACAAGGTTTATGGAAGTGTAATTTCAGAATTTTATTATTTTTATTCATCATAAAACAGTAAATATGATAAACAAAAAAGTACCTAACGTTCAAGAAGCGCTAAAGGGAGTAAAAAGCGGAATGACATTAATGCTGGGAGGATTTGGTTTATGTGGTATNCCAGAAAATGCAATTTCAGAATTGGTAAAATTAGATATTAGAGAGGTTACTTGCATTTCTAACAATGCAGGTGTAGACGATTTTGGTTTGGGTTTATTGTTACAAAACAAACAAATCAAAAAAATGATTTCTTCTTATGTAGGCGAAAATGATGAGTTTGAGCGCCAAATGTTATCCGGAGAATTAGAAGTAGAATTAACACCACAAGGTACTTTAGCAGAAAAATGTAGAGCAGCACAAGCTGGTTTCCCTGCATTTTATACGCCAGCTGGCTATGGAACTGAAGTTGCAGAAGGCAAAGAAACCAGAGAATTTGATGGTAAAATGTATTTATTAGAACCTGCCTTTAAAGCAGATTTTGCCTTTGTAAAAGCTTGGAAAGGTGATGCTGCAGGAAATTTAATTTTTAAAGGAACATCAAGAAATTTCAATCCAAATATGTGTGGTGCAGCAACAATTACAGTTGCTGAGGTTGAGGAATTAGTCCCTATTGGCGAGTTAGATCCGAATACGATTCATATTCCAGGAATATTTGTACAAAGAATCTTTCAAGGTAAAGAGTATGAAAAGAGAATTGAACAACGAACTGTAAGACAAAAAAGCTAATTATGTTAGATAAAAACGGAATAGCGAAAAGAATCGCACAAGAAGTTCAAGACGGATTTTACGTAAATCTAGGAATCGGAATTCCGACTTTAGTAGCCAATTATGTAAGAGATGATATCGAAGTTGAGTTTCAATCAGAAAACGGAGTTTTAGGAATGGGACCTTTTCCTTTTGAAGGTGAAGAAGATGCAGACATTATAAACGCAGGAAAACAGACGATTACTACAATGCCTGGGGCAAGTTTTTTTGATTCTGCTATGAGTTTTGCTATGATTCGTGGCAAACACGTGCATTTAACCATTTTAGGAGCGATGGAAGTTTCTCAAAATGGAGATATTGCCAACTGGAAAATTCCAGGAAAAATGGTAAAAGGAATGGGTGGTGCTATGGATTTGGTAGCGTCTGCAGACAATATTATTGTAGCTATGATGCACACCAATAAAAAAGGCGAATCTAAGATTTTAAAACAATGCTCTTTACCACTAACAGGCGTAGGTTGTGTAACAAAAGTGGTTACTAATTTAGCTGTTTTAGAGGTTAAAAATAACGCGTTTCATTTGTTAGAAAGAGCGCCAGGAGTTTCTGTTGAAGAAATTCAAAATGCTACAGAAGGTACTTTAATTGTGAACGGAGATATTCCTGAAATGAATATATAAATGAGTAAATTAAAACATCTTATTCCCTTTCTTTTTCCTGTTCTAATTATTTTATTTGGATTAATTACCTATAAAATTTTAGGATTTGAGCCTAACGTTTACACAATTATAATAAATGTCGGTTTGGCTTATATACTCTCTCCAAAGTTTAAAGTTATTCAGAAGCAAAATGGAGAGGAAGAACAAATGAAATGGTTGTTTTTCAAAAAAGTCATCAATAAAAAAATATAGTTTCTCAAATGAATTATTTGGCTAAAAAACCGGGGTTGGTAATTTTCTTATTTACTTTTATTTTTGTTATGGTTTTAGATATTATCTTTAAAATAGATGATTCTATCATAAGAATTGTAATTGCTGCTCCTTTGGCGGTATTTTTATCACCAAGAAAAAAGAAGATTAAAACGCAGAATGGAGAAAAAACCCAAATTACTTGGATATTTTTAAAAGAACCAATTTTTATAAATTAACAACTAAAAGAATGCGTTTTTTTCTTTTGGGAAGCAGTAAAGAAGGGATTAAGGAAATTAAAAGAGGCTAATGAAAATAATATCATACAACGTAAACGGAATTAGAGCAGCTTTAAAAAAAGGTTTTTTAGATTGGTTAAAAGCCGCAAATCCAGATGTAATTTGCATTCAAGAAACCAAAGCGCATAAAGAACAATTAGATGTTGCCGAATTTGAAAATGCAGGTTATCCTTATCATTATTGGTTTTCTGCACAAAAAAAAGGCTATTCTTCTGTAGCTGTTTTTTGCAAAGAAAAACCCAATCACATCGAATATGGCACAGGGATAGAGACTATGGATTTTGAGGGTAGAAATCTGCGTGTAGATTTTGATGCTGTTTCAATTATGAGCCTGTATTTGCCTTCTGGCACGAATTTAGATCGCTTGAATTTCAAGCTAAATTATATGGATGAATTCCAAGAATACATCAATAATTTAAAACAGGAAATTCCGAATTTAGTGATTTGTGGCGATTATAATATTTGTCATGAAGCCATTGATATTCATAACCCAAAAATGAAAGGCGTTTCTGGTTTTTTACCAGAAGAAAGAACCTGGATTGGCAATTTTATCAATAGAGGATTTATCGATAGTTTTCGTTATGTAAACCCAGATAAACAAGAATATTCTTGGTGGAGTTACAGAGCAAATTCTAGAGCTAATAATAAAGGCTGGCGTTTAGATTATGCAATGGTTTCCGCCCCTTTAAAAGAAAAAATAGCCAGAGCTTATATTTTGCCAGAAGCCAAACATTCAGATCATTGCCCAATTGCTTTAGAATTAAATTTATAAAATGAAAAAAACACACTTAATTCTTTTGTGTTTAGTGTTTTTATCCGCAGAAATTTTTGCACATTCACAAACACAAAATACTGTAGTTAGAAACGGAATTGGACTTGGAACTGTAATAGCCGTTGTAATTTCGTGGAGTAGAAATGAATCGATCTTATTTGCCATTTTACACGGGGTTTTAAGTTGGTTTTATGTAATTTATTATTTCTTTGCCTTAAGAGAGAAATAACGTAATATTTAGAATGAAAAAAATCTTATTATTAATACTGATGAGCACTACAGTTTTTTCGCAAGAAAAAAATGATAGTATTTTAAAACCAAAAATAGACACGGTATTTATAGCAAAAGACTCCATAAAAAAGCCATTAAAAAAAGAATTTTATACGGATAAAGATTTAAAATTGATAGACAGTCTACTGGTTGATGCAAAGTTTAATTCGCCCTTAATAGATACGCTAGAATATGTAATTGATGATAAAGATATCATTGGCAATACATCGCAGGTTTTAACTACAGATTTATTAAAAATTCGGTTATCTGATTTAAACGAAAGCACTCCTTTTGATTTGGCTTACAATCCGGCTTTAGAAAAAGTAATCAATAGTTATTTGCGTTATCGGAAAAAATATTATCCAGCGTTAATGGCAAAGGCAAAATACTATTTTCCGATGTTTGAGCAACATTTAGATCAATATGATATTCCTTTAGAAATGAAGTATTTGGCCATTGTAGAATCTGCGTTAAGACCACGAGCAAGATCTGGGGTAGGGGCTTCTGGTTTGTGGCAATTCATGTATGGTACAGGAAAACAGTTTAATTTAAAAGTAAGTTCTTATGTAGATGAGCGTTTCGATCCTGTAAAATCTACGATCGCTGCTTGTAAATATTTAAGTCAATTGTATACCATTTTTGGCGATTGGGATTTGGCTTTGGCAGCCTACAATTCAGGTCCAGGAAATGTATCAAAGGCCATAAAACGTTCAGGTGGATTTAAAAATTATTGGAATATAAGACCGTATTTGCCAAGTGAAACAGCAGGATATGTTCCTGCATTTTATGCTACAATGTATATTTTTAAGTATGCAGAAGAACACGATATTTATTCAGACTTGCCTAAGTTTTTCGACTTTCAAACAGATACCGTTCGCGTAAAAAGAACCATTAGTTTCGATCAAATTTCAGAAATTATTAATGTTGATGAAGAAGAGCTCAAATTTTTAAATTCGTCTTATAAATTAGATATTATTCCGTTTATAAAAGATAGAAATTACGCGTTAAGATTGCCAAGTAATAAAATCATTGAATTTTTAGACAAAGAAAAAGAACTCTATGCTTTAGCAGATTCAGACGATGCTAAAAGAGAAAAACCGCTACCAAAATACTTTGAGATGGATAAAAGAATCCGTTACAAAGTTAAAAGTGGCGATTATTTGGGTAAAATTGCAAATAAATTCGGCGTAAGAGTCAGTAATATAAAAAACTGGAATGGCTTAAAAACCAGTAATTTAAAAATAGGACAACGCCTTTATATTTATCCGAAAAGAATTCAATAATCTTCTTAACTTTATAAAAATCAATTTTCTATTTTTAGAAAGTTAAAAATGGAACAATATTTGGTGGGTTAATTATATAACTAACCCAAATGATATAAAACTTTACTTATGAAAAAAATACTTTCAATACTTACCATTACAATTATGTTAACTTCTTGTGTTGGGAATGATAAAATGATTTTAAGAGAATCTATTGGCAAGATTAACAAAGTAATGGTAGTTACCAAAATAAGCAATTGGACAGGAGATGTTGGGCAAGAAATTAGAAATTCTTTTGGCGAATTAATGGTAGGTTTACCGCAGCCAGAAGCAATTTTATCGGTTTCTCAAGTCGCACCAAATGGTTTTAGTTCTATGATGAAGGCAAGTAGAAATATCTTAATCGTTACAGAAGGACAAACCGAGAATTTTTCTGTGAAAAAGAATATATATGCCAGACCACAAACTATCGTTTACGTACAAGCAAAAGATGATGCAAGTATTATAAAAATATTGCAAGAACGTAAAAACGAAATCAGAAGAATATTTTTAGATGCAGATATTGATTTTACACAAAATATTTTTAAAAAGGAGAAATTAGACGACCAACAATTTACCACATTAAAAAATTTAGGATTGTCTCTAACGATTCCTGATAAATTTAAAAAAGTAGATGACACAGGCGATTTTTTATGGTTACGTAATCATTTAACCAGCGGAATCGCAAAATCGGGTAGTAATAATATTTTAGTATATTCAGTGCCTTTAGTAGATAAAACTACGGTTGCAGATAGTATTGTAAGCGTTAGAAATGCAATAGGTAAAAAACACATACCCGGTTCTAAAGAAGGCATGTATATGATTACAGAAAAGGCCTACACTCCATTTACGTTTGATGCTATGATTGATGGCAAAAAAGCCTACGAAACCCGTGGAAAATGGGAAGTAAAAGACGATTTTATGGCAGGCCCTTTTTTAAATTACACGGTAATTGACGAGAAAAATAACAGACTAGTTATTTTCGAAGGTTTTACCTACGCACCTTCTGTAAGCAAAAGAGCATTTTTGTTTGAGTTAGAAGCTATTGCAAAATCGATGAAGATTGAATAAAGTGAATTTTGTTGGTCTTATCTTTAAAAGCTTGAAAGTTTAACTTTCGAGCTTTTTTTATAACAAATTAAAAATCAAAAAGTTATTCCTTATATTTGATATTCAACCAAAACTTTTTTATCATGGAAATGAATTTTTACATCTTTTTTTTAGCAGCATTAGTACCGATGTTTATCGGTTTTATTTGGTATGGTCCATTACTAAGT
>P_2C_Liq_1_UnCtyDRAFT_1001108_pt1 | contig 10501 bp, 8 predicted proteins | sample Pon2CUnioCityCA_2_FD_10234 | JGI IMG/M metagenome (IMG submission 10234)
GGGGTCATGGGTGATCCTGTTATCGGCCGGTCAGCCGTGCCGTCATGGCGGCAAGCTGCTCGGGCGTGTTGACGTTATCAAAGGCATCCCGGTAATCGCTCAAATCAACAATGCCGGTATCAAGGGTGGCATACCAGTCCTGCAGCCGTCGGCCATCGCCCGCCATGAAAGCCGTCAGGCGATCTGCCAGCGCGGTGCGCAATAGCGCATGCGCTGGCTGGATCCGCCGGCCATCATGGGCGATGGCCGCCTGCCGGTCGTCAACGGCCGCGGCCAGCCGTCTGGCGAGTGCCGCGGGGAGAGCGGGGGTGTCGCAGGGCACGCTCATCAGCCAGGGGCTGTGACACGTGGCCAGGCCGGCGGCAAGGCCCGCCAGCGGCCCGGTGGCCCGGGTGTCGAGATCGGTGATGACGGGATAGCCGAACGACTGGTAGGCGGCGATGTTGCGATTGGCACTGATGATCAGGCTTTCGACCTGTGCGGCGATGGCGGCGATCGTCCAGGCGATCATCGGCCGGCCCGCGATCGGGATCAGGCCCTTGTCCCGGCCTCCCAGCCGGGTTGCACGGCCACCGGCCAGAACGATCGCCGTGACCGGTAGCGTCATCCGGCGCACCCGGTGGGTGGATCGGTGCGGTCAAAGACCTCGATGACCGGATGGGCGGCGGTCATGGCGGTCAGCACCACTCGGTCCGGGGGGCAGCGACCGGCGAGCGCCGCCTCGGCGGCCTGACGCGCCGGGCCGAGTCGGCCGGCGTGATCCACCTGGTTGATCACCGCAATCAGGCGAGCGTGGCCGACGTGCTGGCGGGCGCCGGCCGGCTCGCTCAGTAGTCGACCGATATCCGCCGGCCTGATCGGCTGGCCCGGAGCCCGATCCAGCAGGTGCGCCAGTTCGGGCACCCGGTGGGCGGTCACCGCGTTCAGGGGTTGCCCCATCACGCTGGCGCCGACCAGAAAAAGCACGGTATGAGCGCCGGGCACCAGTGCCGGTTCGTGGGCGGCCGGGGCCTTGATACTGCGCATTCGCGCGCCATCCGCCTTGACCAGCGTCGTGTCGAATCCCGAGCGGGCGTGGAGTGTGGCGATGGCTTCGGGGCATACCCCCGCGTAACGGTCAAACTTTGCCCCCGGACCGGCAAACGCCACCCGGCGGGCGGTGCGCGCGACGGCGGGCACCTCGTCAATCAGCCGGTCGGGCCGGTTGATCGATTGTGCGTCGATCACTGCCGGGGGGACCGGGGTGAGGGCGGTGGTGGCCGTCACTGCGATGCGGCCTTCGAGCTGGCCGAGCAGACGATGCAAGGTGGTCTTCTTGCCCCCCGCACCGGTCGCACAGACGATCCCGCTGCGGGCCTCGAGGGCGTCGGGTAAGGCCGGGGAATGCCCCCTGGCTGAGGCGTTCATCGTTACTCCTTGGCGCGTCGCTACGCCGATCATAGCGGCTCGCGCCCGGCCCACCGGCGTGAGTTTGCGGTGACTTGTCGCAGATCAACCGGGGCTCGCGTGTGTGGTTTTCCACAATTCTCGCCGGCGCGATAAGCGGCGAGGGTGGGGGCACGATGACAACGGAGTCCCGCAATGGATGTTTCGCGCCGGCAATTTCTGGGCAAAGCCGCGGCAGTCACCGCCGGCGTTGCCGTGATGCCCCTTTCCGAGGCCGAGGCCGGCCTCAACGATCAGCCGCCCCGCCGCGGTGGCGATCCCAACAAGCGCTACGGCATGGCCATTGACCTGCGCCGCTGCATTGGTTGTCAGGCCTGTACCGTGAGCTGCTCGATCGAGAATCAGCCGCCGGTGGGGCAGTTCCGCACCATCGTCCATCAGTACGAGGTAACGGACAACGCCAGCGAGGAAACGGCGGCGGTGATGCTGCCGCGCCTTTGTAACCAGTGTGACAACCCGCCCTGTGTGCCGGTCTGCCCGGTTCAGGCGACCTGGCAGCGCAAGGACGGCATTGTCGTGGTGGACAGCGATCAATGCGTGGGCTGCGGCTATTGTGTTCAGGCCTGCCCCTATGACGCGCGTTTCATCAATCACGAAACGCAGGTCGCGGACAAGTGCAACTTCTGCGTGCATCGGCTCGAGGCCGGGCTGCTTCCCGCCTGTGTCGAGAGCTGTGTCGGCGGTGCGCGCATCATCGGCGATCTCAATGATCCCGACAGTCATATCAATCGCGTCCTCAGCGAGAACTACGATGACGTCAAGGTCCTCAAGCCCGAGCTCGATACCCGCCCACATGTGTTCTACATCGGCATGACGGACGCCTTCATCGAGCGCATCCAGGGCGAGAGCGGCCTGTGGTTCGATTCCGAACACGGCGGCGTAATGGGGGCCGTGTCATGAGCATTGCCGAAATCATCGTCCCGCAGCAGGAAGTGGCCTGGCTGCCCTGGGCGGTGCAGTACTTCTTTCTGGTCGGGATGGCCGCAACCGCGGCGATACTCGTGGGTGTCGGCGAGTTTGTCCGGGGCGGTCGCTGGCAGCGTCTGCAGGCCCCGGCACTGGTCGTTGCGGTCTCCACTGGTGTCATCGCGCCCATCGCTCTGCTGGCAGATCTCCATCAGCCCGGGCGGTTCTATCACTTCTACACCGACATCACCCCCTGGTCGTGGATGTCGCTGGGTGCGCTGATCCTGCCGGTGTTCATGACCGGTCTGCTCGGCTACTGGGTGCTCTGGCAGCGCGCGGTATTCAGGGCCGAAGGGGCACCGCGCTGGCTGTCGCTGTGGGCCGCCGGCAACTGGTCAGGACAGGCGCTGCGGCCGTGGCTTGCGGGGGTCATGCTGATGGGTGCCCTGGGGATTCTGGTCTACACCGGCTCCGAGGTGATGATCGTCAAGGCGCGGGCGCTCTGGCACACCGAATGGATGATCGTGAATCTGGCGCTGACCGCCTTTATGGCGAGTCTGGCCGCCATTGTCTTTACCCAGGCGCGGATCCTTTCGGCGGCGCCGGGTGATCAGCGCCTGACCCTGCGGCTTTTCGTGCTGGCGCTGATCGCCACGGGCGCCGGTGCGGTCGGCTGGGCGGTGAGTGGCTGGATCAATGGCTCGGTGTCATTCCAGGCGTTCCTGCGCCTTGTCGAGCAGTTTGCCTACTGGCGCATTGTGTTTGCCCTGTCGGTGGCCGTGGGCGGTGGATTGCTGATGGCGGCGCTGTGGATGCTGCGCACGCCTCGGGGTGTGGCGCGGTCGTGGTGGCTGGCGCCTCTGGCACTGCTGGCCGCCTGGTCATTCCGCTGGGCCGTATTGATGGACGTTCAGAGCGTGCCGAAATACGGAGCCGGTCTCTATCCCTATCATTTGCCGCTGGGCAGCGACGGGCTGCTCGGCATTCTGGGTGTATTCGGCCTGTGGCTTGCGGTGCTGATGGTCTTGCCGGGGATCATCGCCAATCGCGGCGCCGTCCACCCGACCCAATCAATGCGTGAGGTGGCCCATGGATAAGAATCGTCGCAATCTGTTGAAAGGCGGAGTCGCCGCCGGCGGCCTCGGCGTGTTCGGCGCGGGCTATGTGGGGCCGGTCAAAAAGGCAACCGAGGGGCTACTGAGCGGCAGCGCCGGCGAGCCGACCACGGATCGGATCACCGGCAATGCGCTCACTCCGGAGTTTCATATCGACGCGGATACCGGCGAGCTGACCCCGGCGGACGGGCAGGTCGTCAGCCTGACCCAGTGTCTGGGTTGCTGGACCCAGTGCGGGATTCGCGCCCGGGTGGATACGGTCAACAATCGTGTCCTGCGGATCGCGGGCAATCCTTATCACCCCTTGTCCCACGAAAACCCGCGGCCCTATGCCGATTCGGTGCGCGACGCCTACACGGGCCTGGGCGGTGACGCGGGCATCGACGGTCGCTCGGCCGCCTGCGCCCGGGGGGCGGCAATGCTCGAGCTGCTCGACAATCCCCAGCGCATTACCCAGCCGATGAAGCGGGTCGGCCCGCGGGGTTCGGGCGAGTGGCAGACAATCAGCTTCGAGCAGCTGATCGAAGAGGTCACCGAAGGCGGCGACCTGTTCGGCGAAGGGGCGGTCGATGGGCTGCGGGCCATTCATGACACCGAAACGCTCATGGACCCCGAGAATCCCGAGTATGGCCCGGTGGCCAACCGGCTGCTGGTCACCGATGCCGGGCCCGACGGCCGCCGCGATCTGGTCAAGCGCTTTACCTTCAACGCCTTCGGGACCCGCAACTTCGGTCACCACGGCTCGTATTGCGGTCTGGGGTATCGAGTCGGTTCGGGCGCTTTTTTTGACGACATGAAAGGGTTTACCCACGCCAAGCCGGACTGGGATCACGCGCGGTTTGTCATCTTCATGGGGACAGCGCCGGCGCATGCGGGCAACCCCTACAAGCAGCAGGGCCGTCAGCTGGCAAGCGCCCGCACCGATCGGCGATTCGAATACGTGGTGGTTGCTCCGTCGCTGCCCAACTCCTCGAGTCTGGCCACCCGAAGCAACAATAACTGGGTGCCGATTCGTCCGGCCGGTGATTCGGCGATGGCCATGGCGATGATCCGCTGGATCATCGATAACGAGCGCTACGACCATGCCTATCTGTCCCAGCCTGGCCCCGCGGCCCGGGATGCCGCGGGCGAGCCCAGCTGGAGCAATGCCACGCATCTGGTCGTGAGCACCGAGGAGCACGCCCTCACCGGCCGCATCCTGCGTGGCCGGGATCTGGGCTGGACGGATAATGCCGATGACTCGGTGGTGGTCGATGCCGAGGCGGGCGAGTGGATGGCCCACACCGCCCCGCAGCCGGCGGCGCTGTTCGTCACCCGCGAGGTAACGCTGGCCGATGGCAGCAGGGTGACTGTCAAATCCGCCATGCAGCGGCTCACCGAAGAGGCGCGGCGTTTGTCGCTATCGGAGTACAGCGCCGAGTGCGATGTCCCCGTGGCCACCATCGAGGCGCTGGCGCGCAAGTTCACCAGTCACGGTAAAAAGTCGGTGATCAATACCCATGGCGGCGTGATGAACGGCAGTGCCTTCTACACCTCGTACGCCATTGTCATGCTCAACGCCATGGTGGGTAACCTCAATGCCCCCGGCGGCACCTTCGTCAAGGGCCAGCCGTTTACCAATACCGGTGCCGGCGAGCGCTACGACATGGCCAATTTCCCGGGCAAGATCGGTCCCCAGGGGATCTTTCTCTCGCGCAGTCGCACCACCTACGAGGCGAGCAGCGAGTATCAGCGCAAAGTCGCCGCCGGGCGCAATCCCTATCCCGCGAAGGCGCCCTGGTATCCGGTGTCGCCGCCGCTGTTCACCGAGCATCTGTGCTCGGCGCTCGAGGGCTATCCCTATCAGGCAAAGGTCTGGATCAACCACATGGGTAATCCGATCTACGGCCAGGCCGGGCTTCGCAAGGCCATCGACGAGCGCCTCAAGGATCCCTCGCGGATTGGTCTGATCATCGGTATTGAGCCGTTCATCAACGAGACCAACGCCTATGCCGATTATCTGGTCCCGGATCTGGTGACCTACGAGGGCTGGGGGTTTTCCAAGGCCTGGGCGGGCGTCAAGCAGCGCATGACCAGCGCCCGCTGGCCGATTGTCGAGCCGCGGGTCGGCAAGACCGCCGACGGCGAGCCGCTCAGCATGGAGGCCTTCCTGATTGCCGTCTCGAAGCGCCTGGAGCTGCCCGGTTTTGGCGACAAGGCCATTCCCGATGCCGACGGCAATCTGCATCCGTTGAACAGCGCGGCGGACTGGTATCTGCGTGGGGCCGCCAACGTAGCCTGGGACGGCGGGCCTGTGGCCGAAGCCGCTGAGGACGACATGCGCCTGACGGGTGTCGAGCGCATCGCGGGCACGCTCCAGTCGCACCTCAAGCCCGAGGAGTGGCGCCGCGCCGCCTATGTGTTCTGCCGCGGCGGACGCTTTGGCAAGGCGCCGGCCAAGGATGCCGGTCCGGTCACCCATTGGGATCGTCCGGCGACGCTGTGGAACGAGATGGTCGGCAGTCAGCGACACTCATTGAGTGGCGAGTACTTCACGGGCTGCCCCACCTTTCATCCCCCGCGTTTTGCGGATGGCTCGCGGGTTGAACGTCACTACCCGGTGGATCAGTGGCCGCTGCGGCTGACCTCCTACAAGTCGCACCTCCAGAGTCCGCATTCGATTGCCGCCTCGCGCCTGCGCCAGATTCATCCCTACAATCCGGTCGGAATCAATACGCGGGACGCTCAGGCAGCCGGCATCGATACCGGCGATCGGGTGCGGGTGGTGACCCCCGGGGGATCGGTGGAAGGCGTTGCGATGCTGCGTGATGGCGTCAAACGCGGCGCAGTGGCCATTGAGCACGGCTTTGGACATCGTGAACTGGGTGCTCGTACCCATACCATCGACGGCACGGCGTTGCCCGGAGATGAGTCGATCGGCGCCGGGGTCAATCTCAATGATCTTGGGCTGGTGGATCCCACGCACAGCTCGGGCAATGCCTGGCTGGATTGGGTGACCGGTGCATCGGTGCGCCAGGCGCTGCCCGCGCGGATCGAGCGGGTCGCCTAACCGAAGGGATGCGGGTTGGTGGGCGGTGCTGGGATCGAACCAGCGACCCCTGCCGTGTGAAGGCAGTGCTCTCCCGCTGAGCTAACCGCCCAACTGGTTCNAAGTGTAGGAATCAGCCGGTGGGCTGTCAATCGCCGATGGCGCCCACTGGCCCGTGACCCCGGTCACTCGCTAGACTGTTGCCTTTACAGACAGCGAAGGCCGATATGTCCGTCACCACCCGTTTCGCCCCCAGTCCCACCGGTTATCTCCACATCGGCGGTGCCCGCACGGCGCTTTTCTGCTGGCTCTATGCCCGCCGGCACGGCGGTCGATTTGTGCTGCGGGTCGAAGACACCGACCGGGAGCGTTCAACGCCCGAGGCCATTAACGCCATCCTTGAGGGCATGAGCTGGCTGGGCATTGATTATGACGAAGGGCCGCTCTACCAGACCGAGCGCTTCGATCGCTATCGCGAGGTCATTGATCGCATGCTCGAACAGGGCACGGCCTACCGCTGTTATTGCTCGCGGGAGCGGCTTGACCAGCTGCGGGCCGATCAACAGGCGCGCAAGGTCAAACCCCGCTACGACGGCCGCTGCCGGCATCTGACCGAGCCGCCGGCGGATGCCGAAGGGGATCCGGTGATCCGCTTTCGCCAGCCCCATGAGGGGCACACCGTGGTCGATGACCAGGTCAAGGGACGAGTCGCGTTCGATAACGCCGAGCTTGATGATCTGATTATTGCCCGCGCGGATGGATCGCCCACGTATAACTTTGTGGTGGTGGTGGATGACATGGACATGGGCATCAGCCATGTCATCCGTGGCGATGATCACCTCAATAACAGCGCCCGTCAGGCCAATATTCTCAAGGCGCTGGGGGTCGAGCCACCGGTCTACGCGCACGTGCCGATGATTCTCGATGCCGAGGGCAAAAAGCTTTCCAAGCGCACCGGGGCGGCCAGTGTCATGGAGTATCGGGATGCGGGGTATCTGCCCGAAGCGGTCATCAACTATCTGGTCCGCCTGGGTTGGGCGCATGGCGATCAGGAGGTTTTCACGCTGGACGAGCTAATCGAGTATTTCGATATCGGCGAGATCAATCACTCGGCCTCCAGTCTCAACCCCTCGAAACTCGACTGGCTCAATCAGCACTATATGAAGACACTGCCGGCGGCGCACGTCGCGCGACATTTTGCCTGGCATCTTGGCGCGCTCGGGATTGATCCCGGTGCCGCCCATGCGCCGAACATCGAAGCGGTGGTGTCGGCCCAGGCCGAGCGCAGCAAGACCCTGGTCGAGATGGCGGAGAACAGTCGGTTTTTCTACACCGAACCCCGAGAGTACGACGAAAAGGCGGCGCGCAAGCACCTGCTCGGCGCCGGCGATGTCCTCGATGCACTCACCAATGCGCTGGCCGAGGTGGAGCACTGGAAGGCCGAGGCCATCCATCAGGCGGTGACCGGGGTGGCCGAGGAGCAGGGGCTGAAGATGGGCAAGGTGGCCCAGCCGCTGCGGGTGGCGGTGTCCGGGGGGCCGGTGTCGCCGCCCATCGATATCACGCTCGAGCTGTTGGGGCGTGAAGCGGTGTTGAGACGCCTGGCTGCCGCTCGTGAATGGGTGGATCAGTCGGCGGCGTCCCATTGACACATCGACCGTGTGTTCCTACACTTTCGCTCGTTGATTCAGGGGCCATAGCTCAGCCGGGAGAGCGCCTGCATGGCATGCAGGAGGTCGGCGGTTCGATCCCGCCTGGCTCCACCATCTTATTCCCATCGACTCATCCAGCGTTTTCAGCTGCCACTTCACGGATCGCATCGGCGAGCGCGGATGATGGCTGGGCGCCAGATATCAGATAGCGTTTGTCGAGGACAAAACCCGGCACCGCACTGACCCCTGCCTCCATGAAACGCTGTTCCGCTGCTCTCACTTCTTTCGCGTATTGCTGGGACCGGGCGACGGCTTCGGCGGCGTCGCCGTCAAGGCCGGCCGCGACGGCCTTCTCACGCAGGATTGCCGGGTCCGAGGGGTCCCTCGCCTCGCCGAAGTAGGCGTCGAACAGTGCCAACTGCAGCGCCGTTTCGCGGCCCTGCTCCGCGGCCCAGGCGAGCACGCGGTGGGCGTCAAAGGTGTTGTGCGCGCGACGCTCGCGTGCTCCCTGGAAGTTCAATCCCAGCGGCTCGGCCAGGGCGATCATTTCGCCCTGCATGCGCTCGATGCTGGCGGCATCCTTGCCATACTTGCGGCACAGATGATCGAGGATTGGCTCGCCTTCGGGCGGCATATCCGGGTTGAGCTCGAACGGCTGCCAGACCAGTTCAACCTCGATCTCGTTGCCGAGTTCTTCCAGCGCCTGCTCCAGGCGGCGATATCCGATCGCGCACCAGGGGCACGCTACATCGGAAACCAGATCGATTCGCACCTTCTGCATTATTGACCTCCCCGGGTGCTGCCTTGACGCAGACCCGGTTTCTGCTATTATTCGCGTCGTCTTTAAGACATGTCCCCATCGTCTAGACGGCCTAGGACACCACCCTTTCAAGGTGGCGACACGGGTTCGAATCCCGTTGGGGACGCCATTCCTCTCGCCGCGACCGCGTCACACTCCTGTCACGTTTCCGGGCCCATAATCCGGAAAACATCAGGAGAAGTCCCGTGACCAAAACCAACTCCCGATCCGCCACGCTGCGCGGTGTGGACTTCCATCGCATCATTAGCGATGGGGAGCGCCTGCGTATGTTGACCTGCCTCCATCGGGCCGGCGAGCTCAAGGCCGATGAGCTCGCCCGGGTCATGCCGCAAGCGCCTGCGGATACCCGCCAGATGCTGGGCGATCTGGCCGCCCGTGGGCTGCTGGCGGCCCGTCACCAGTATCCGCACATCCATTACCGCCTGGCGGATGACCTGCCCGTGTGGGTGACCATCGCACTGGGCGCGGCCAATGACTGGAACCGCGCCGATGGTGCGGTGTTACACGCCGGGCAGTCCGGATAGCGCCATCGATTGCTCAGCCATCTGCTCGGGTTCATCCTCGAGCTTGCCGGCCAGATAGTCGGTGTAGGCCTGCATATCGAAGTGGCCATGGCCGCAGAGATTGAACAGCAGCGCCTTTGACTCACCGGATTCGCGACAGGCGATGGCCTCGTCGATGGTTGCCTTGACCGCATGGTTGGCTTCGGGGGCCGGGATGATCCCTTCTGCCCGCGCAAAACTCAGGCCCGCGGCGAAGCACTCGAGCTGACCGTAGGCCCGCGGCTGGATATAGCCGAGATCGGTGAGATGGCTGATCTGTGGCGCCATGCCGTGGTACCGCAGCCCTCCGGCATGGAACCCCGGCGGCATGAAGGCCGATCCGAGGGTGTGCATCTTGGTCAACGGGGTCAGATGACCGGTATCGCCCCAGTCATAGGCAAACGTACCCTTCGTCAGAGTGGGGCAGGCGGCCGGTTCCACCGCAATAAATTCGGTGGCCGGGCCGCCGCGCAGCCGCTCGCCCAGAAACGGAAAGGCGATACCGGCAAAATTCGAACCACCCCCGGTGCAGCCGATGACCTTGTCCGGGTAGTCATCCACCTGTTCGAGCTGCCGCTGGGTTTCCAGTCCCGCCACCGTCTGATGCAGCAGGACATGGTTGAGTACGCTCCCCAGGGCGTATTTTGTGTCATCGCGCTGGGCGGCCAGTTCCACGGCTTCGCTGATGGCAATGCCCAGGCTGCCGGTGGCGTCGGGCTGCTCCGCGAGCACTGCGCGACCCGCCGCCGTGGTATCGCTGGGGCTGGCGATGCAGTGGGCGCCAAAGCTCTCCATGAACGCCCGACGGTAGGGCTTCTGGTTGAAGCTCACCTTGACCATGAACACTTCGATGTCCAGATCGAACATTGCCCCGGCCAGGGCTAGTGACGAGCCCCACTGACCCGCTCCGGTCTCGGTGGTGATGCGCTTGACCCCCTCGGCCTTGTTGTAGAAAGCCTGCGCGATGGCGGTATTGGGCTTATGACTGCCGG
>P_2C_Liq_1_UnCtyDRAFT_1001110_pt1 | contig 10495 bp, 14 predicted proteins | sample Pon2CUnioCityCA_2_FD_10234 | JGI IMG/M metagenome (IMG submission 10234)
AAATTCTAAACCAATATCGGCTCCGTCTTCGCTGTAGTCATCAGTTAGTGTACTTCCGCTTGCGCTAGCTGTCAATTTTAAAACACCGTGTCTTACATTGCTTCCACGTGATGCAGTATAGTAAATTAAATTTGTTTTTTCATCAGCGGCATCGAATGTAATAGTACTACTAGTAGCACTAGTAGTGTTGTCATTGAGAGTAACTGCTTTGCCTGCTTCAGTTTTATGATAACCATAATACACACCGTCGTTGCTGTCAATGACATACACTGATTTTCCGTTGTAAGCTACTCTTGGGTGAATTGCAGCATCGTCGTCATTTCTTTTAAAGATATCAGAGATACTTGCATTGCCATCACCTTCAAAAATAATTACATTAGCAATAGGGTTTCCTGAACCGTTGAGGCCATTGCCCACATCTGCAAAATAATTGTAAGCACTAATAACCCCAGAGACATTGTATGCGTGTATGCCTGTGTTGTAGATGTTATCAAAAATACTATTGGTAATTTTGAAAGCAGTAGGACCAGTGAGCCCAGTGATGTTTTCGCCAATTTTAGAACCTTTGTGCAAGTTATCAAAGTAACATCCGTTAAAAAGTATTCCTTGCATATCATCGTCTGCCACTACACCAAATACATTATCAACTAAGTCACACTGCTCAAACAAAATGTTGCTAGTAGGCGATATTGCCGTACTTGACAGCAAAACAGATGCACCGCGTCCAGCGACTGTGCTTGGTGCGGTTGTGTTTGGTCCAGCAATCTTAACACGTCTTAGTATACAATTCTGCCCGCTGGTTATATCTAGTACATCGACTCTTGTATTGCCATTGTCGTCTGATACTACACTTTCAAAACTAACGTCATTGATTTCGATAAAGCTTGGTACTGTTGCGCCTGCGTTGCCAATGTTTATGCCAATTTGTTGTTTGCTATCTGCAAATGCAAGTCCAGGCACTACTGAAGTTTGTCTTATAATACTACTATCTTTGCCTTCGCCGTACACTTTTGCATACGCCGGAATCTTGATAATGTCTGAAACTATATAAATCCCGGCAGGGAAAAACAAACTACGTCTAACTTCGGTATTGCTTTCTCTAGTAAACAGTTCACTAAACGCTCTATTAATAGCAACAGTATCGTCGGTTACTCCGTTGCCAACAGCACCAAAGTCCTTGACACTGGCAAAGTCATCCAATTTGCGCTGAAGTGTTCTAGTACTAGGATTGCCAATATCTGGTCCAGTGATTGCTGTATATCCAGCAGCTTCGCCTTTGTACTGGTAGCTGTCGTTGATTCCAAATATGTCACTATGCTCAGTTAATAGTTCGGTATTGCCAATGATTGGGGCGCCTTCGCTAATAGGGCCGTTGCCAATAAACAGTCTTCTAGTATCAATTTCCCAGCCTAGTTCGGCTGCCGACAACTGCAAGGTGCTAGGGTTACTAGGACCATTATCGCTTAAACCATAACGATGTTGAATTTTACTAATGCTAACAATAGGCACTATATTATCCTTCTAAAACTTATATAAGGTATTTATCACCCAAACTTAGAATAATATTCCTCGCATCGTTCCCACCAAGCTTGTGCCCAGTCATCAAACTCATCTGGCCAAATATCAAACTGTTGGTAGGTTAAATCACGACTACACATAAACACATGTCCTTCACGAATATTTGTTCCGTGAACTTCGTTGTGTGCTAGTGCATATGCTGTTAATTGCAGAAAGTAATCGTATACCCATTCTGGTTTTTTGGGCTTATTGGACTGTTTGAAATCCATAATACAAGGATTGCCTTTGTACTGCCCAACAAGGTCAGTAGTACCTGCATAGATACCCGGGACATAAAGCGGAACTTCACTGCCCCAAATTTCATCTACATCAACCATTGCATTATCGCGGATCACACACGCCATATTGTATGCTTGTTGTGCATACGGATTGCTACCAGCTTTTGGTGTCCATACTCCGTTGTCTACATAATCCTCAAGATACTTGTGCATACGTGTGCCAACACTGCTGGCTTCTGTGACAATTTCTTGTGCTTTAGCTTCGCCTACTCGTTTTTTCCAAGAAACAAGATGGCTCATGTCTTTTGTAGCACTGAGAATAGTTGTTACACTTGCAACAGGGTCTCCGCCGGGTGCAGCATATTTTCGCTTGCCGCCAACTTCTACACGTTTTATTTTTTCGTAATTGTATTTGGGTTTAATTAATGTCATAAACTTATATTATAACAGGTGTTGACATATGTCAAGCTTAATCTCTACGTTTTGTAGCCCGTTTTGCCATTTGTTTGACAGTATCTTGATTGCCTTGCTCAAACTCGTCGTCTGGTTGATCAATTGTGTCATTAGTTGCTAATGTAATAAATTCTTGGTTGTAATCTGCAATGAGAGTATCTACTGCATCGTTGCTTTTCACTAGGTTGTTGAGTTCTGCATAACTGATACTATGGCCTAAGTTTTGCATTAGTTTGTTTAAACTATCAATGCTGATCTTAACACCAGTGTTTCTAGCATCTGCTTTGCTTTTCATCATATTAAGAAGGGTGACTAATGCACCCTTCTTTTCTGTTGTAGATTGCGATTCAATTTCAGTAATACGCATTAGTCTCTCTTAGCACGACCAAGTGGTTCGTCGCCGCCTTGTGCAGCGTCACTGGTTTCAAAATCGTCTAGCTCAAACTCTTCACTATCGTCTGTGGCTGTATCAAGATCAAGTTCTTGCTCGGTGTTGCCCATTGGTGTTGGTTCTTGTCCAGTTAGTGTGCCTACTGCATTTGCCATTGCTTCTCTGGCACCACGCACAGCATCCATTAATGTGTTGAGTGCTTCGTTGGTTTGTTGGTTAAATGTTGCTGCAGAATCTGCACCGCTACTACGGCGTAGACTGTCAGTTAGCGGAGGTAGTTTTTCGTTGATCATTTCGCCAACGTCTTCAAGCATACCTTGTACACTATCAACCATATCTTGTGCTGCCATTAAGCTTTCAGCTTGACCTACTTCGTCTTCCATAACACCTTGTGCTGTGCTTTCGTCCATGTGCAAGTGGCCCATTGCGCCATAGTGTGCTTCTTCAACATCGTCATACGCACTTAAAATACCTTTGTATGCATCTCTTAGATATGATGCATCGCCACCAATACCATCAACATTTACTGCGAGTGCACCATCTTCGCGCATAACTTTTGCCATTGCTAAAAGACGATCCATGACAGTATTAAATGTTTGATCAACTTGACGCTCTGATGCTGTGTAGCCGGCTTCGGTTGATTCTTTGGTCAATCTATCGGTAGCTTTACCAATTCCTTTTTCACGACTAAAGTTTTTGTTTACCTTTTTACCAACTGCCCCGGTATTTTTAGTCACTAGATCCATAGCTGCACTAGCAGAACGATCCGAAATATCACGTGTAGCTTTCTTAACATATGAGCCAAGAGTCTTTTTGCTGATCTCGTCAACTTGTTCTTCTGCTGCTTCATTGATAAAAGCTTCTAACACTTGCTTAGCCAACATCATTCCGTTGTATGCTGTGTTTTTTTCACTTTCATGCAAGTTATTAGTTTTAATAGTTTGCAATTTACTATCAACTGTTTCTAACATTTCGGTAGCTTGTGCCATTGTTAACCGAGAAAGATCGCCAAAATTCCAACCAACACGCTGTTGCATGTTTTCGTTAAGTTTTTCAGCGCTGAGATTGTTCATTTCGCCTAGTCGCATGATTTAAGTCCTTATTATAAGAGTATTTATCCAATATGAATATTTTTTAAAATAGTTTTTGCTTGCTGTTCTAGTGCAAAAATTTCATTATCTGTGCGGCTTAGTCGACATTCCAGTATCCCTTTTCTAATAGTGTTGTTGCTTTCTTTAGAAACATCAATATGATGTTTGTAAATGTAACGCTCTTGATCAAGTCTAGTGTACTGCCGATCAATGTCAATAAGTTGTGCTGCAGTTTTGTTATCTCGTCGATACATGCACACTGCATACCCGACTCCCCAACTGCGTCGACTAAATTCGTGTAGCATCCGACGACTCTGCCAGACTTCAAACAACTTGCCATTTGTTATTACGCGGTAGGGCCCAACTGATACACAATTGTGCTTATCGTTGATAATCGGCGTTTCGAGCTGAGGAATTTGTTCAACAAAAAACCTATTGATTTTTTGGTAAGAATATTTTTCCGTGGATGTGTAATGTGACATGATCACCTTTCTTGGATCTAGTTATTAAACCTTTTGATAGTAACTTGTTTATAACACATTTTCCTGTTGAATTCAACTTATTATACGGAAAGCTTCTTACTTTTTTTATGCATTTTAAAAGCACGAGTTCCTGATTGTCAACAGTTACGCTAACTCCCGGGGATATTTTTATTTTATGCATATTATGTAGTTAGCAAATACCACAGCACACCACCTAGCGTACCAAGTAGTGTTAGTATCAATGTTCCTGCTACTTTGATAATCGATCTTAGTGCAGTGTTTTCTTTTTCAGCAAGACTATTAGCAATACCTTCCATCATTTTTTCGAGTTTCTCGAGACGTTGGTTAGTTGATAGTTGTCCTTGCTGTAAATTTTCTAATTCTTGTTTCAAATGTCCATACCTTTCGGCACACAAGTCAACGTGTGCTTCCAAATTTTGTTTTTCAAATTCAGTTGTGGACATCACAAAACTCCTATACAATCAATTGATTGGTCTTCGTTTGAGCCATAATATAGTACGAGCCTTAATAATGTGCCTTGAGTTCAGGAATTATTGCCCCTGATTCACATTATTATTTAACTATTTGATTTATATATTAATATGGGCAGAAATTAAAACTCTTGCTGTCTAACGATAATATTCCCAAGCTCGCCATAGCTGATGAAGTATGGCGGAAATTGCGGAATAGTTTCGGTTAGTGCTGGTACAATTGGTACCATGTGCAAGTCGTTGTACAATGCTTCGTTGTTTTCGCCAAACACCCCTGCTCTGTCGGTTTGAAACTCAAAGATCCAGCACTCAAACATTTCAGGCAAGTTTGGGTTATGAAACACTGCAGGATTGTTTGTCATAGTTTGACAGGTAACTTGAGGGTTATATATATTTGATCTTAGACTAATAACTTGACTAAGTGTGTCATAATTGCGTTGTTGATTTCTTTTTAAATCGTAGTCTTTGCAATTCTTGTCATTTGTATTGATAACACCAGTTGGTGTAATATCTACTGTGGTGAAAATTTTAAATATTTCTGTCATAACAAATGCTCATAATCGTAGAGTCCCATATAAGGCAAGCTACTTTTATTATTTAGCGGGTCGCACTGCGCAAACCATTTACCTATCTTAACACACTCATTTGCATCCTTGCAAACCAACACATCAATGAAGTCATATCCTAAGTGCACTGCACACTGGTATCGGTTACTTCCCATTTTAACTGCTAATATTTTTCCATCCTCTATCTTAGGATCAACATATCTACAACTAACACTTCGGTGTTTACTCCAAGTGTTATTCCACCAATTTGAATCTGCATAATATACCAACAAAGGATACCATAGCCCGTCTGTGGATATTCTAGGCAAATCCCTTGTTAGGTATCTGTCGTCGAGGTGCAGATCCATTGGAGTTAGTTTATCCAACGAAACTGCTATAATTCTACTATCTTTCCATTTGCTGTTTAATGTTTTCATGTCAATAAAAAAGGCTGCTAAAGTATATAGCAGCCTTAATTAACTAGATGTAAATATTTTTATTAGCTAGTTGCTAATTTTAGACCAGTGTTAGTTACAGTTGTGCCAGTGACGTCAACATCATTTGCACCAACAGTTGCACCTAGTGCACGGATTGCTGTTTGCATAGTAGCTGCAGTCCAGCCGCCGCCATTTGCTTCAAGCATTACACTGATTTGACCACTAGTGTCGTTTTCAACTTGCATGTAAGTGATAGTTGCTTTGCTTAGCACTTCAAAAAGAATTGCTTCAATGCTTTCGCCTGCTTGACCTTCTGTGCGAATGTCTTGTGCAGTACCACTACCATTTGCAACAACAATTGCAAATGCTGCTGGCTGACTGCCGCCGAAACTTACAAATTCACCTACTGCTGTGTTCTGGTTAACACCACTAAGTACGTCACCGTTTACGCGAGTTACTTCTGCCATTTTTTATCTCCAAAAATTTATTTGCGCTTTTGCGCTGCTAGTATTTATCTTAGTCATAAAAAAAGAACGGCTACAAAAACCGTTCTTTTCTTAAACTTCTTTACTAAAATTTACTGAGTAAATGTTAGTGTAGTTGCACTAGTTACGCCAGTTGCACCGTAGTTTGAACCGTCTGTGATACCTGCGCCTTGAAGTAGAAGTGTTACTACGTTAGTATCAACAATAGTTCCAGCAACAGTATTGCCTTCGCCTTCTGCTTTTTGGATAGCTGCTTTCATTTCTGCTTGAGAAATGCTGCTTTTACTCATTGTAACAACACGAGTAGTTGGACCTACACCGTTACTGTCGTTTACAGTTGCATTGTTTGTTAGTTCTGCCATTTGATTGTTCCTTTGACTAATATTATGTGTTTATTTATCACCAACTGCTGATCTTTTTACCTAAATAGTAACCACCGACGCCGGCGGCGGCCAACTTTGCCCACAGAGGAACACCGCCGGACTTGGTGGTTTCTGCACCGGTATTTTTTGCAACTTTTGCAAATGGTGCGTAAAAGTCGACTTGTTTAAGGTCTCGACTTAGACCTCTGTGCACTTTAGCTGTTGCTTGTGCACGCTCGTTGCCTAAGGATCTACTCCAGTCAGCAACTACTCTCCTAGCACTGATTAACCCTGGGCTCTGAACGCCCAGCTGTCTCTGCATTGCAAGGAAGAATCTTCTATCATATTCTGTATCTTCGTGCCCTTGTGACATATTTCTTAGCCAAGTTTTAAGCTGCAAACTAGGCACACTAACACGTCGATCCATTGTTAAACGGTCAGCATATCTATCAGGGTTGATTAGTATCTGTGCCATGTTGTTAAAATCACTGCCACTACTACGCCAGCCGTCAAATCCACCGGCAAGTGTACGTTGTGCATATGCCTTGGCTGCCTTTGGGTTTTCGTATTTCATAATTTGTAGTGCTAGTGCACTGTTAAAAAAATTCTCTGCAACTGTTCCTATCCCAACTTCGGGCAAATTAGTAGGATTGCGGAACACTCTAGCTTCACTTAATTCGGTTATAAACTCAAAACTCATGCTGCACCTCCTGTTGGTGTTGGATTGCTCTGTCCAGGCTTAGGTGCATTGGCAAGTTTTTCTTTTGCTGCGATCCTATCATCAATAGTTTTGGTCATTATCGATAATATGCTTTGATCGTTCAAAGGCAATTGGCTAACCATGCGCTTTAATTCTCTAGAAAGTTTTAATTTACCATTGCTGCCCAGGTATTTGTGCAGTTCACTTCTATATACATCTTCGTCGTTCATATTAATATTACGTTGTTGCTTACGCTTTACTGCATCATACCATTTCTTTTGGTTTTGTTTTGCTAATCTTTGCTTTTCAGTACCAAGCAACTTGTTGCTTACACGAGATTTAAGGTTAGAAAACTTTTGTTTTGCTGCACCTTTTAGTGCTGCAGTTTTGCTAGCGCCCGGCATTGCTTCAGTTACTACTTCGTCAATCTTCATTGTCTGTACTTTCTTACACCGCGACTAAACTTAGTTGTATCTTTTCCTCGAATACTGTTAATCAATCTGCGTTCCAATTCAACTGCAGCTTCGTCGTCAAAGTTCTCGTGTATCATGTTAATAACATTAATAGCACTGTTAATCACATGGCTAGCACGACTCTCAATTATTGTTGCACGGTCCTGTTGAGGAACCATGTTGCCAATTTCTTCAAGAATACTACGAGTTTGTTTTTTCATATTTGTATTTATTCTAAATTCAATTCATTCCACAACTAGCATCACATACAATCAGTCTACCATCTTCGAATGTTTTTTTATTCCAACAACCGGGTATTTGGTTGAACCACTCAAGACATTCATCTAAACTATTTTCTAATGCATTGTTTTTATATATCAATGCAGAAATTTGCTTGTTAACGGGCTGAAGCCATCTACCTTTGCCATATGTGTTTGGCGAGAATCCCATAAAGCAACAAGGATACACATCGCCGGTGCTACTAATATAGATGCTGTTGTTGCTAATTGACTTACATTTAATAGATTTTTTAGGTTGATTGCCAATATCTTCAATTAATATATCACCATTTTGTATAATATCTGTATAGTGAGATAATTCAGTGCTTCCTGGAAAATTCCCAAGTACACGCTCTAGACTGCCGTCGCGGTTAAAGACCGGACCGTTGTTCCTGCCGTGGTTGACTAATTCGAACTTAGAAAATCCCAATGACTTACTCAAACTTTCAGCTGCTGAAATTTGATGCCGATTGTGATCAAACTCGATCATTTTCCATACTGCATTGCCGCCGGCGGCAATAAAGGTGTTGGCATTTTTTAAAATTTTAGCATAGTCAGTGTTGCGCCTATAGATACTGTGTGTGTCTACTAATCCGTCTAATGCAAAATAAACTGTTACAGGACGCCTTGCTAGACTTTTCCAAAACGTTTCATTTTGTAAACTTGCATTAGTAAAAATTTCAATTGGTTTATCCAGATAATCAACAATAGACAACAATTCCGGATTCATCAACGGATCGCCAAAATTTCCTTCAAAAGTAAAATAATCAATTTGTAGTAAAAAGTCTTTGTGAAAAATCTTTTTTATTTCGTTTAGCGTCAAATGCTTCTTGGTATATCCAAGATCAATATTCTCGTAACCAAATAAGTTTCGAGGGCATAACGGACAACTAGCATTACAATAACTGCTTAATTCTAGTTCAATATGTTTAATTTGATCAATTGATATCATCTATAAAAGTTTTTCTATTAACTCAGGAAAAGTAGTTTTCCAATTAGTGTTTCGGCGAGCATCTAGTGTATTTAAGTAATCAACAATCTGCTTTTTATTTTTGTTGCGGTACGAAAGAATGCCCATTGTATCTTGAGTTTTTAGTCTAACCGGGTCCGTGGCACGATTTGTTGCAAAATTTTTGCTAAACCATTTTTGTAAATCTAGATAACTATAATAATTAAGAATACCAAGTGCAGTATTAACTTCAAACATAACATTTACCGGCAAGTGTTCTTTAAACCAATACAAATTTTCTACTACATTTTTCCAACGTGCCGGATATCGCTGATACTCAAACCTATCTTCGATATCGTCAATACTAAAGTCTAGTATAACTATTTTAAATTGACTCCAAAGATCGATTAATTCCTGCTTAGGACGAACAGAACCATTGGTATTGTAATTCAAAACTACTTGATTTTTATTATTAATTTTCTTTAATAATTTCCAATGTTCATCTACTAGTAGCGGTTCTCCGCCGTTGAAATGTATCCAGTGTACTTCGTCTACTGTTATATCTTTCCAAAGCTGATTTGTATATGTGATTCTTTTATGTTTTTCTATGCCTAGTTCTTTTTCCCAAGCAATGCTATAACGTGGTCCACAAATTGCACAACGTAAATTGCAATTGTTTCCTGTCCAGTAATCAATCTTTAATATCTTGTTGTGATAATCTGTATTAGAATCTAAGTTATTTTTGTTCCATTCAAATGCTCCAAGCCTGCGGCTTTGCAAGCCTTGATCTTCGTTGATTTTACAAACATTGCATTCTTGAGGCCACTCGCCGCGAGTCCACTGTTGCCGTATTCTTAGAAAATTAGGATCATTTTCAAAGTCAACTGTTTCAACTTCCCAAGTTGACATAATGCAGCAAGAACTAATGTAGGTCTTGCCGTTTTTAATTTCTAAATTTAAACAATTAAATGCATCAGGACAAGTCATGAACTTTTTAACCCGGCTAGCATACTTTTTAATTTGGTGCTTTGTACATCTGCAGTTACTTTAGGAGCATTGTCAACTGGAGCACTGTTATTTACCACTGACTTTTTCTTAAGAGTATCATACACTGTGCTGTTTGGTGGTGGACTATAATCATCTTCGTCGCCTGCATCCACAATACGCAAACTATCAATGTCGAATGCTAGTTCTACTTTTTGACCTACACCACTACTGCTCCGTGTTTTCATTAGTTGTAGCTGATAGCGTCCGGTTTCTCTCATGCTACGAGTCGTAAAAATGCCAAACACATTGTCTGCAGTGTTGATCTTACTAATACCACCACTGATATGGCTGTGATCAAATTCAACTTCTTCGACACTGGCACGATTCAACTGACTAGCAGTGATCAACACCATGTCCATTTCTTTTGCTAAGTTACGCAATTCTTCGCTAACATACTTGTCCTTGACAAACATATCGCTAGGAGACACTTTGGCACTCACTGGCATTAGCAGATCCAAATAGTCTACACAGACGTAATCGCACTTTAATCCAGTTTGAATCTGCAGTTCTTTGAGATAGCTACGAATGTCATTGAC
>P_2C_Liq_1_UnCtyDRAFT_1001113_pt1 | contig 10483 bp, 6 predicted proteins | sample Pon2CUnioCityCA_2_FD_10234 | JGI IMG/M metagenome (IMG submission 10234)
GAGAAAGCGATTACTTTTTTTCCTTCAGCGCCTCTACTTCCGCTTTTAATTGTAGTAAGGCATGAGAAAGCTGCCCCATATTTTGATCTATTTGCTTAGCCGGCAAATCAAAACTCAGGTAACCTTTGGCTTTCCAAACTTCAAGCAAGTCTTCCCCTTTTACCTCATAAGGCTCATAGGCCGGATTGTCTGAATGTAGTTCTACTGATTCTTTTTCAGCCAAGTGATTGTAAACTCGCTTATACACAATTCCTTCACTCTGGCTTAAAACAATGCACGCTTCACCATCTTTCAGCTGTGTCCAATCGGCTTGGTATTGCCCGATAATATAGCTGCCAGAAGGAATGGGTTCCATGCTATCGCCCTCAATTTGGAAAAGGCGGTAAGTGCCGGGCGCTAATTCTTGCATGGGTAGGTCAAAAGCTGGGAGTTTTTCTAAGAATTCTGGGTCTGCATAACCGTTTAAATAGCCGGCAGCTGCTTTGGCTGGAATCAAACTGACTTTCTCCTTGTCTTCAGCATCGGTAACTATGGGTAAAATGCGCAGTTTGTTTCCTTTATAGTCCTGCTTGTTTTCCGCTTCCTCGCCTAGGTCACGATTCACCAATTCATCAATGCTCAATTTAAAATAATGCGCCATATTTTGCAGCACCTCTAACTTTGGCTCAGCGCGGCCTTCCTCGTAAGAGCCTAGTTGTGGACGGTTTAAGCCTAATTTTTGAGCCATTTCATTCTGCGTAAGGCCCTTCTTTTTTCGCAAGGCTTTTAAGTTTTCACTAAACTGACTCATTTGCTAAAAATATTAGTAAAACTAAAAATAATAGTATATTTGAGGGGTAAAATTAGTCATTCCTAAAAAAATTAGCAAAATGAACGGAATTCATCATAAGATCAGAGGCAGTTATCCGGGATTTATTGGCATTGAACTGCCCAATGAATATCAAGTAATTCTACTGGATGAGGATAATTTCAATGCTTACCGAAAAAACGAAAAGTACAACGGCATCTCGCTAGAAGTGCGTGATCAGTATTGTCACTTCGAAAAACCAATCGACGGCTCTTGGCATGTGGTGATTGAGGGGAAAAGCTGTGAGCTCGTACCGCAAAAAGTGCACATTATTTATAAGGCAGCCTAGTTCTCTATCTTGGTTTTAAATCAATTTTGGTGTTCTGCTGTTTTAAAGGCAGTATGAAAAAAGAACACCTTCCCGAGAAGATTTGCCCTGTTTGCGGCCTGCCCTTTAAGTGGCGGAAGAAATGGGAAAAGAATTGGGAGGAGGTGAAGTATTGCAGCGAACGCTGCCGCCGAAACAAAAACAAATCCTGATGAGTACCGCCCTAGTTTGGTTTAGAAACGACTTACGCCTGCATGATCACGAGCCTTTGCACAAGGCCCTTAAAAATCACGATCAAGTCATTCCCTTTTATTGTTTTGAAGATAAATTCTTCTCGAAAACAGCCTTTGGCTTTGAAAAAACNGGCTCGNTNNGNGCNCAATTCNTAANNGAAAGTGTNGCCGACTTAAGGGNAANCCTNNAAGAAAAAGGCAGNNACNTNATNATCAGAAANGGAAAGCTGGGAGAACAGCTTGAGAACTTGNTAGCGCAGGTTGAGGTAGATGAGATCTACGCTTANAAAGACATTCACCAAGAAGAGCAAGANAGTCAAGCNGAATTGGAAAGGATATTCTCTGGTAAAATCAATTACAGTTTTGGCAGCACTTTATATCATATCAACGATTTGCCCCACGCTTATCAAGATACTCCAAAGGTGTTTACTCAATTTCGAAAGGGAGTTGAGAAAAAATCGCAAGTGCGTGAGTTATTTCCAACTCCTGATAGCCTGCCTTCACTAGCAGAAAGCCTAGAATTAGGAGAAATTCCAACTTTATCAGATTTAGGATTAGAAGAACAATTAATCGACGAACGAGCAGTACTGCAATTTAAAGGAGGAGAGTCACAAGCCTTAGTTAGATTAAAACATTACTTCTGGGAAAGCGAAGAGTTGAGCTTGTATAAAAAGAAGCGAAATGGTCTGCTCGGTGCGGATTACTCTTCCAAGCTTTCTCTTTGGTTGTGGAATGGCTGTATTTCGCCTCGCAAGATCTATTGGGAAGTCAAGCAATACGAAAGTGAGGTGAAGAAAAACCAATCCACCTATTGGTTGATCTTTGAATTGATTTGGAGGGATTATTTCAAATTCATCAGTCTGAAGTACAGCAATGACATTTTCAAACTACATGGCATTAAAGAAGAACGTTACAATTGGGAAGTGGATGAGCAGAAGTTTGAAAAATGGGCCCAAGGAGAAACCGGCGTTCCTTTTATCGATGCCAATATGCGGGAGCTCAATCTTACCGGCTTTATGAGCAATCGGGGTCGGCAAAATGTGGCTTCTTTCTTAGTCAAAGAATTGGGACTAGACTGGCGTATGGGAGCGGAGTATTTTGAATCCAAGCTAATTGATTATGATGTGGCTAGCAATTACGGTAATTGGATGTACAATGCTGGCGTGGGCAACGATCCTCGTGATCGCTATTTCAACATCATTTCTCAGGCCAAGCGCTATGATGCTAAAGGCAAATATGTGAAACATTGGCTACCTGAGCTTGAAGATTTCGAAGCAGACTTGGTACACCACCCTTGGACGGCGCAAGGTAATTTATTTGGTAAGGTTGGAGCAGCTGGCTACGCAGAGCCCATGGTAGAGCCGGAGTATTGGAAGAAGTATTATTAATTACCAATTACTTCCTCCTCCGCTTTGCTACGGCGGATAAAAATGGGTTAATCTGGGAAAAGGCTTGTTCTCTGTGTCCCTCAGAGCTAGAATTAACTTTTAAGTTATTTCACCAAGGTCACGAAGAAGACACGGAGTTCCGCGGAGGATAACTGATCTTTAAGGGCAGACACTTTGAGATTCTTTGTGCCTGCTCTGTGGTTCTCTGTGTTACAGTTTTATAATGCTTTTTCACAAAGTGTATTGAGATGTCGCAGCGTTTCACTGAGGTTTGATATGTTTTTTGGGAATTTATTTTGAGGTTCTATGGTCTTTTCTGTGGTTTTGTGTGAAACATTTGAGCTTTATAATTAGAAACGCTATGCGTTAGGACTAGACTCCCGAAAGTTTAATTACCAAGCTTTTCTAATAGCTACTTGGCTGACAAGGTTAAAAAATACCGAGTAATAAGGACTTAGGTAGAAATCAGATTTTGTATTTTTCAGCATGTAAATGACTTTTAACGTTTATTAAAGGAGTTTAGGACGTGCGGTCGTTTAACAACAGCTTGTTAGCATTCTCGCATGATGAATACGACATTAAAAGATGAAAATTAAATTAGCCTATCTTATCCCCTTCTTCCTGCTAAGTGCCTGCATAAACAAGCAAAAAACAGACGAAAAACCGCCCCCGCTTTACCACCAAGCACAAACAGTAGCTGTAAACACGGATGGAGGTTATGCAGTTAATCAAGTAACAAGAGAACCTATAGAACCACTTGTGAACTCTTTAGGTGATATAATTCTAACTGGTGCGCCTATTCCTGCTACCGGAAAGCTAATTCATCCTGATCGTGTATCGCCCTCAAGAGTGATACCTGCACCACCTTCAGGGAGCTTGGAAAAGCATAATGCTCACCCCAATGTCCACAAAATACCGGAGGAGCTCACGGTCATTCCGTTTAATCATGATTCTTTGAACGTTATTCCAATTGAAGCAATAGCAGTTGATGATAGCGCGCATTACATTTTAAACTCTACAGGTGATAGGGTGAAAACCGGTGTACCCATGCCTATACAAGGTAAGAAAGTAAAAACCACCCAGCCTAGCCCTTCTACAGCCCTGTCGCCACGTTTTAAAGATGCTGCCAATACCAATCTGCAATACTTAGATGTAGATCAAGGCATGGCTTCATCTTACATCTACTCTATTTTAGAGGATAAAAACGGAAACCTTTGGTTTGGCACTTATGGTGGCGGGGTCTCGAAATATGATGGTGCCTCCTTCACTCATTATACCGAAAAGGAAGGCCTCAGTTATAATTACGTTAGGTCAATTTTGGAAGACAGCAAGGGAAACTTTTGGTTTGGCACTTATGGTGGCGGGGTCTCAAAATATGATGGAGCCTTCTTTACACATTATACTGAAAAGGAAGGCCTCAGTAATAATTACGTTTGGTCAATGCTGGAAGACAGCAAGGGAAACCTTTGGTTTGGCACTTATGGTGGAGGTGTTACGAAATATGATGGAGCCATCATGCCTTCCGGACAAGCAAGCTTTACACACTATACCGAAAAGGAAGGTCTTAGTCATAATACCGTCTTGTCAATCTTAGAAGACAGCAAGGGAAATCTTTGGTTCGGCACTCAGGGTGGAGGTGTTACGAAATATGATGGTGTATCTTTCTCTCACTATACCGAAAAGGAAGGTCTCAGTAGCAATATCGTTTATTCAATTCTGGAAGACAGCAAGGGTAATCTTTGGTTTGGGACTGAGAATGGGGGCGTCACAAAATATGATGGAGTATCCTTCTCCCATTATACCGAAAAAGAAGGACTTGGTAATAACACCGTCTTGTCGATCTTGGAAGACAGCAAGGGTAACCTTTGGTTTGGCACTGAGGGTGGGGGAGTCACAAAATATGATGATGCATCTCTGCCTTCCGGGCAGGCAAGCTTTACTCATTATACTGAAAAGGAAGGCCTCAGCAATAATATCGTCTGGTCAATCCTGGAAGACAGCAAGAGAAATTTTTGGTTTGGCAGTTATGGTGGTGGCATTACGAAATATGATGGAGCTTCTTTCACACATTATACCGAAAAGGAAGGCCTCAGTTATAATTACGTTAGGTCAATTATAGAAGACAGCAAGGGAAATTATTGGTTCGGCACTTATGGTGGAGGCGTCACGAAATATGATGGAGCATCCTTTTCTCATTATACTGAAAAAGAGGGTCTTGGTAATAATTACGTTTGGTCAATGCTTGAAGACAGTAAGGGAAACCTTTGGTTCGGCACCTATGGTGGAGGCGTCACGAAATATGATGGAGCATCCTTTTCTCATTATACCGAAAAAGAGGGCCTCAGTAATAATATCGTCTTGTCAATACTAGAAGACAGCAAAGGAAACCTTTGGTTTAGCACTTATGGAGGAGGCGTCACGAAATATGATGGAGTGTCCTTCACTCATTATACCGAAAAGGAAGGTCTCAGTAATAATATCGTCTTGTCAATTTTGGAAGACAGCAAAGGAAACCTTTGGTTTGGCACTAATGGTGGGGGCGTTTCAAAATATAATGGTGCATCTTTCACCATTATACCGAAAAGGAAGGCCTCAGTAATAATATCGTTTGGTCGATCTTGGAAGACAGCAAGGGAAACCTATGGTTCGGCACTGAGGGTGGGGGCGTCACGAAATATGATGGCGCAACCTTCTCTCACTTTACCGAAAAGGAAGGCCTCAGTAACAATAGCGTCTGGTCAATGCAGGAAGACAGTGAGGGAAACCTATGGTTAAGCACAGAATATGGGCTTAGTCAATTTGTGACAGAAGCAGGAGTTAGTTTACAAGCACAAAACCTGCCTGACCGGCAAACAGGTGAAAAAGAAATGGAAAAGGCTACCTACAGCATTATTCAGTACGTAAAAAATGATGGGTTAAAAGGCTTGGATTTTTATGTTAACAGTGTTTGTTTAGACAGCAAGAACCGTATTTGGTGGGGCAGCGGGAAAGGCTTAACCATGCTGGATTTAAATAAACACACAACAGCTCAAAACCCACCGGTTGTTTACTTGAAGCAATTGGATATTAACGAACAGTTTGTTGATTACAGAAACATCTCGGATAGTCTTGGCAATGAAATTGAATTCAACGGTGTACAGCGTTTTGAGAATTTTCCGCTGAACTTAGAATTGCCCTACGATCAAAACCANCTCACTTTTCATTTTGCAGGGATCGATTGGGCGGCTCCACACAAAATACATTATAGCTACAAGATAGATGGTTTGGATGTGGAATGGAGCCAACCTACCAAAGAAGCCAAAGCTAACTACCGCAACCTGCCCTATGGTAACTATATCTTTAAAGTTCGCGCTATTGGTGAAAGCGGATTATGGAGTGAAGCGTTTGAATATAAATTTACCATTCATCCACCCTGGTGGCACACCTGGTGGGCTAGACCTTTATATGCTCTTGCGACCATCTTTCTCCTTTTCAGTTTTGTTCGCTGGCGGACTGCTAAACTCAAACAGCGGCAAAAAGAATTGGAAACAGAAGTGGATAATGCTACCAAAGAAATAAGAGAACAAAAGGAAGAAGTAGAGCAGCAAAAAGAGATCGTTGATAAAGCACATCAAGAAATTAGAGATTCCATTAATTACGCCAAACGGATTCAAAGTGCGATTCTTCCCTCGCAAAAGCTGGTAAAAGAATACCTGCCCGAAAGTTTTATCTTATACAAGCCCAAGGATGTGGTAGCCGGAGATTTTTATTGGTTAGAGTATAAAGAAGGGAAAACTCTTTTCGCAGCTGCAGATTGCACTGGACATGGTGTACCGGGAGCTATGGTGAGTGTGGTTTGTAATAACGGCTTAAATAGAAGTGTACGCGAATATGGCTTAACCGAACCGGCTGAGATCTTAAGTAAAACAAGAGATATTGTAATTAAAGAGTTTGAAAAATCTGAAGAAGCAGTGCAGGATGGTATGGATATATCGATGTGTGCTTTAAATACTCAAACCAATCAATTGCTTTGGTCAGGAGCAAACAACCCCATTTGGATCATCAATAAGAACAGAACTGACTGGCCTGAAGGTAGCAGGCCTTTCATTAATATGGAAGGTGGAGTGGAAATAAAACCAAATAAACAAGCAATTGGGAAAGTGTATAATCCACAACCCTTTACAACCCACAAAATTCAGCTCCAAAAAGGAGATGCCCTTTACATATTCTCTGATGGCTATCAGGATCAATTTGGAGGTGAAAAAGGCAAGAAGTTCAAATCCATAAACTTTAAAAAACTGCTTTTAAGCATTCAATCAGAATCCATGGAAAAACAGCGAGAAATTATTGATAAAGTCTTTGAAGAGTGGCGAGGAGAGGAAGAACAGATCGATGATGTTTGCGTAATAGGTGTGAAGATATGAAAACCTATGGAGCAGTTTACCCTGAGCAGAGTCGAAGGGTAATAGGTGTGAAGATATAAACACCTATGGAGCAGTTCATCTTGAGCAATCTAAGATAAAAACAAGTTCTTAAGGTTCCCCTGATTCTTTATGTCTTCTCTGTGGTTCTCTGTGTAGCAGCATTTGCTACATCGGTATCACCTGATCTTCGACGATCACAAAAATTTGGTCTTGCTCTCTCACCGGAATTTTAGCCAAGCCCGTAAAACTGCCAAAGGCAGGTAGTATAGCCTGCTTTTCCCCAAAATAAAAACAAGCCGCTTTGTGGCTTTGTCTTCCCTTGCCACTTAACTTCACTCCTGGGTGAATGTGCCCGCAGAGGTTATAGAGTGCAGGCTCTTCCAAAGGTTCGTGCGTTAAAATAAAGGGCCCTTCAATTCTGCTTTCCTGATACACTTCAAAGCCTAAAGCTTCATAAGCGGAGGCTTCTAAAATATCATGATTGCCCATCACCAATTCAAACTGAATATCCGGATAACTTTGGGTCAGTTCTCCAAACACCGTCCATTCTTTATTCTCCGTACTGTGAAAAAGGTCGCCTAAAAAGCAAACCCGCTGCGGTTGGTGCAAACGAAATAATTGGTGCAGTTTTTTCCAGTTTCGGTTGGCAGTTTGTGGGGGAACCGCCATGCCATTTTTCCGAAAATGAGCCGCTTTTCCCAGGTGTAAGTCGGCAATTAAGAGTAATTTCTTAGCTGCCCAATAGATGGCTTTTTCAGGGAGTAAATACAGTTTTTCATGCTGTATTTCTATGCTTTCGTAAGACTTTATTTCATTTTCAACAGACACAAGGCAAAGGTCGGCAAGACGACTTCAAAAATTGATACTTTATCAAAGTGTTTTAAAGACACATGTCAAATGTCTAACTAAAAATCATCCTTACTTAAGAAAACACCCAAAATCTTAAATAGAGATACTTCTTATTTAACAAAAAAAGAAAAATCTTAAATAAGAAAGTGTATTTGTTTCACTCAAACAAGTCCATGTACTCCTTAAACTTAAAAAGCCTGCCTCTTTTGCTGCCGGTTATTTCTCTCAGTATGTTTAGTTTTTCTAAATCTTCGATTAATTTGTAAATCGAGGGATTTGATAATCCTGTAATCGATTTAAGTTCTTGTGCATTAATTATTGGGTTTTGGTAGAGGTAGTTAATTATGGTTTGCGCGTTGTGAGCTCTACTTCCTAAAGTCTGAATTTTAATCTCTACTGATTTTTGAAGCTTTAAAATCTGATCAAAAGTTTGAATACTTTTTTCGGCGGTTTCTATAATGCCAACCACAAAAAATTTGAACCATTGATTTATACTGCCCTTCTCTCTTACCGCCATTAAATTGTCGTAATACAAGGTTCTGTTACGTTCAAAAAAGTCTGATAGGTATAAAATTGGTCTTTTAAGAATTGTTTTTTCAACTAAATATAAGGTTATCATTAAACGACCTACTCTTCCATTACCATCTAAAAAGGGGTGTATGGTTTCAAATTGATAATGTATTAGGGCAATTTTCAATAATTCAGGGAAATAGTTTCTGCTATGAGCAAACTTTTCTAAATCTCCCATATATTCAGTTATTGTTTCATGTGTTGGTGGAATAAATAAAGCATCGTTTATACTTGCACCACCTATCCAGTTTTGACTAGTTCGAAACTCACCAGGCCTCTTATGTTCTCCTCTAACCCCTTGTAATAAAACACGATGCGTTTCTTTTATCAGCCGATTAGAGAATGGAAGTTTTTCAAGTGAGCTGACCGCCTGATTCAGGGCTTGAATATAGTTTTGAACCTCTTGCCAATCATCTCGTTTTTCTTCTTTAACATCTTCTTTGTCTAAAAGAGCTTCTTGAATGTTTGTTTGAGTTCCTTCAATTTTGCTAGACTTTGTAGCTTCCTTTACAACGTGCATGCTGATAAACAAATCAATGTTTGGCACATATTCAGAATACATATCTAACCTTCCAAGCTGCCGATCAGCCTTACTCAAAAGCTGTAGTAACTCCATATTGTCAACTTTCCATTTTTTGTGGATCAGCTCCGGCTGAAAGCTCTGATAATGTCCTTTGTTGATGTATCGGCCTGCAAAAAAGTCTTTCATATTAAATATTTTCTTAAACAAAGATAAATCTTATTTAAGAAAACGCCCAAAATCTTAAATATCGCTTTCTCTTATTTAAGATAATGGATAAAAACTTAAATAGTGACTTACTTATTTAAGTTCCTTCCCAAAAAAGCTACTGCTCCAATTGCACCTTCATGCGTTTAATGCGGTCTGCCAACTTTTCAGTAGAAAGCTTTTCGCGCAAGCGATCTACCATAATGGGGAAAGAAAAGGGGGAGGGTTTGTTTAATGCTTTTAAAATAATGTGTTGATTTTCGATGCGCTCCATGGCTAATTGCATGCGACTTTCTTCCAATTGAAATTCCATCACTTCTTCGAAAGCTTGCAGGTAAAGCAAGTTCTGCGCCTCATAATCTTTAAACACATCAAAAAAGAGCTGAGAGGAAGCTTGAATGTGTTTATCGGCTTTATTTTTTCCAGGAAAGCCTTTAAACACTAAGCCAGAAATAGAGGCAATATCGCGAAAACGTCTCCTTGCCATTTCATTGGCGTTTACCGAAGCTTGAATATCATCGTGTAAATGTTCGGCGGTGAAAATGTTATTGTCTAAGGCATCTTCAAGGGGAATGGGCTGGTCGGAAAGTAATTCAAAGCCATAATCGTTTAAAGCAATGGAAAAGCTAATGGGCTGAATTAAACCAATGCGGTAGGCAATTACAGCGGCCATGCCTTCGTGTACAAAGCGGCCCTCAAAAGGGTAGAAGTAGGCATGGTAACCTTCCCGACTTTCAAAGTATTCAATCAAGAACTCATCTTCGTTGGGCACATGCGAACGCTGAGCTTGTTTTTGAATTAAGGGGGCTACGTTTTGCAACTCAACTTCTTTGTTACTTGGGCTCTGACTTTCCATGATCTTATGCCGAAGCATCGCCGAAAGTTGTGAAGAAAGCGGCATTCTTCCCCCTTGCCAAGAGGGCACTTTACCCACTTTATCTTTGGAAAGTTTCACGATGGCTTGATTGCCTTTCATTTGAATGAGCTCCAGATTGCGGCCTGAAAACCAAAAAACTTCACCTGGTTTAAGCTTGGAAACGAACCACTCTTCAACCGTGCCAATGGCTTTACCCGACATGAATTTGACGCTAATCGCCGGTTCGCTCACAATGGTGCCTATAGAGAGTCGGTGGCGCATGGCGGTTCGTCGGTCGTTTACTTTGTAAAGTCCGTCCTCTTGAATTTCAACTTTCTTGTA
>P_2C_Liq_1_UnCtyDRAFT_1001116_pt1 | contig 10481 bp, 8 predicted proteins | sample Pon2CUnioCityCA_2_FD_10234 | JGI IMG/M metagenome (IMG submission 10234)
CCGGCGCCCATGCTGGCCGCAAGGCCACCCCTGCCCTTACCCCCCGATCTTCCTCACCAAGTCCGTGCTCCGACGCGTGTCGGCCGTCTGTCGGACGGCCATGCCGTAGGCGGCGAGGTCACCGACGAAGAACACGGCCTGCTTGCCTCGGGTGAGGGCGGTGTAGACCAGATTGCGGCGGAGGAGAAGGTAGTGCTGGCGGAGGAGCGGGAGCACGAGCACCGGGTATTCACTGCCCTGGCTCTTGTGCACGGTGATCGCGTAGGCGAGGGCGAGGTCGCCGGACTGCCCGCGCTCGAGGGCGTAGCGCTCGCCCTCCACCTCCAGAACGACCCGGCCGTCCTTCGCGTCCACCTCCACGATCCGACCGATGTCCCCGTTGAAGAGGCCGACCTCGTAGTTGTTGCGCTGCTGGATGACCTTGTCACCGACGGCGAGATCCGGGCGCCCGTTCACGGTGGCGGGCGGGCGCGGGTTGAGGATCTCCTTCAGGCGCTGGTTGAAGTTGCCCACCCCGGCCACGCCCTTGTGGAGCGGCACCAGCACCTGCAGGTCGCGCAGCGGATCGGTCCCGGGCACCAGCCGCCCGATCGCGTCGACCAGCCCGCAGGTCTTCTCCACGCATTCCTCGGGCGACTCCGCCAGGATCCACTGCAGACCGCCCTCGCCCCCCACTGGCGCCGGGGCCCGCTGGGCGGGCTGCGGAAAGCGGGCCTCTCCCCCGAGCACGCGGTAGGCGAGGTCAACGATCGGGCTTTCCTCCGCCTGGCGAAAGACCCGTTGCAGGCGCACCACGGGGAATTGTCCCGACTCGATGAGATTGCGCAGGAAGTCACCGGGCCCGACGGAGGGCAACTGGTTGGCGTCGCCCACCAGCAGCAGGTGCGCGCCCACCGGCACCGCGGCGAGCAGCGAGGCGGCCAGCCGGATGTCGAGCATGCTGGCCTCGTCGACGATGAGGAAATCGGTTTCCAGCGGCTCGTCCTCCCCATGCTGGAAGCCCCCCTGCGGATCGATCCCGAGAAGCCGGTGCACGGTGTGGGCGCGCATCCCGGTCGCCCCGGCCAACCGCTGGGCGGCCCGCCCCGTCGGGGAAGCCAGCGCGATGCGTACCTTCTTCGCCCGGAGGATTGCGGTGAGCGCCCGCAGGAGGGTGGTCTTGCCAGTCCCCGGCCCCCCCGTGAGCACCGCTACGGGTGCCTCCAGCGCACCGCGGATCGCCTCCGCCTGCTCGGGGGCAAAGGCAAAGCCCGCGCCCTCCCGGGCCGCCGCCCACTCGATGGCCTTGTCCACGACGATCCCCGGCAAGGCCGAGGGGCTCGCCTGCAACCGCCGCAGGCTCCGCGCCGCCCGCGTCTCCGCATGGGCAAGATCCTTCCGCTGGAGGAGGGTGCCCTCCTGCACGGCGAGGATCTCCCCCCGACCCACCGCCTGGTCGAGGACCGGCTCGACGGCCTCCGCGGAGAGCCCCAGCACCTCCGTACTCCGGGCCACGAGGTCGCCCCGCGGCACCGCAGTGTGGCCCTCCTCGGCCGCCTTCTGCAGGGAGTGGCGCAGGGCCGCCCGGATCCGCTCGGCTCCGTCACTGGGCAGGCCGAGATTCACCGCGATCTGGTCAGCCGTGGCGAAGCCGATCCCCTCGATCTCGTCCGCGAGCCGGTAGGGATCCTTCCGCAGGATGTCCTCGGTCGCCTCCCCGTAACGCTTCACGAGGCGGAGGCAGCGGTTCGCGCTGATCCCGTAGGTCTGCAGGAAGACCATCACCGAGCGCAGAGCCCGCTGCTCCTCCCACCCCTGCTTGATCCGGCGGGCCCGCTCCGCTCCGATCCCGGGGACCTCCCGCAGCCGGGCGGACTGCTCGGAGATGACCTTGAGGGTATCCTCCCCGAAGTGGTCCACGATCTTCCCGGCGTAGGTCTTGCCGATCCCGGGAATCAGTCCGCTGCCGAGGTAGCGCCGGATCCCGTGGACCGAGGCCGGCAGGCGCGCCTCGAAGGACTCCACGCGGAACTGCGAGCCGTGCTGCGGGTGGCGCACCCATTCCCCCTGCAGGAGGAGCGACTCCCCGCACTGCACGCCGGGCAGGATGCCGGTGATGGTCACCTTGCGGCTCTCCTTCTCCGGCTGGAACTCGGCCACGAGGAACTGCTTCTCCTCGTTCGCGAAGACGATCCGCTCGAGGGTTCCCTGCAGCTGCTCCGCCATCACCTAAAAGTCACGCGTCGATCCCCGATTCCCGGTTGCCGGTCCACGGCGCCCGGCCACCCGTCTCCCCCTCACCCGAACATCCTCCCCGCCAGCTCCGCCAGGTCCCCCGCCACCCAGTCGGCCCCCGCCTCCACCAGTTCTTCCCGGGTATGGCTGCCCGTGGCCACCGCGCCCACCCGCAGGCCGCCCAGCCGGCCCGTCTCGATGTCGAAGGTGGAGTCCCCGATGAGGAGGGTGCGCTCGCGGTCGAGGCCGAGCTCCCCGAGCATCCACGCGGTCAACTCGGGCTGCGGCTTCCGGTAGGGGGTGTCCTCCGCGCCCACCGTCCGCTCGAAGCGGGGGCCGAGGGCGAGGTGGTCGAGGATCGCCCGCGCGTTCGTGCCCCGCTTGTTGGTGAGCACCGCCCGGCGGATGCCCTCCGTCTCCAGCCGGTCGAGCAAGGCCGGCACGCCCGGGAGGATTTCCACCTCGTCGTACATCACCTCTCGGAAACGCTCGTCAAAGAGGTTCATCGCCCGCTCCAGTTCGGCTCCGCTCACCGGCCGCTCGGCGAGCCGCTCGAGGGTCACCGGTACGGATCCGCCGACGGTCCGCCGGACCCGGTCGAGGGTGACCGGGGGAAAATCGAGATGATCCTGCACATATTGGTAGGCCTGGAAGATCGCCCGGAAGTGGTCGATGAGGGTGCCGTCGAGATCAAAGAGGACCGCTTCGCAGGGCATGCCACTGGGCCCGCCGCCATCCCCGCCAGTCCCGCGCCCCGCGCCCCCCTTCACGACACCACCCTCCCCAGTGCCACCGCCTCCCGCCCCGCGTCGTCCCCGCCGCCGAGGAGGACGAGCGAGTCGCGGTGGATCGCCTCGGGATGACGGCGGTCCGGAAAGTGCGCCCGCAGTTCCTCCGTGGTCTGCCGGCGGCTCGCCTCCAGCTCGTCGCTGCTGTAAGAGGACACCCCCCGCGCGAAGGTGGTGCCGTCGGCCCCGCGCAGGTCGACGAGCGCCCCCGCCGCGAAAGGCCCGCCCACCGCGGCGATCCCGCGGGCGAGGAGGCTGCAACCGCGCGCCCGCAGGGCTTCCTCCGCCCCGGCGTCCACCTCGATCCAGCCAGCCGGTCGATCAAAGAAGGCGAGCCAGCGCTTCCGCGCGCTGAGGTTCTCTCCCCCGGGCAGGAACACGGTGCCCGCGGGGGGATCGTCGGCGAGCCGCTCGAGGAGCCGGGGATCCTCCCCGCTGCCGATGAGCACACCGCAGCCGGAGGAGTTCGCGATGCGGGCGGCCTCCAGCTTGGTCACCATCCCGCCGACCGAGGTCGTGCTGGTCGTCCCGGTGGCCATGGCCTCGAGGGCCGGGGTGATCCGCTCGACGCGGCGGACGACCTCGCCGGTTGCCGGATCGAGGAGGCCGGGCACGGTCGAGAGCACGAAGAGGAAGTCGGCCTTCGTCAGGGAGGCCACGAGGGCACTGAGCACGTCGTTGTCCCCAAACCGGATCTCCTGGGTGCTCACGGAGTCGTTCTCGTTGATCACCGGAACCACCCCCAGGGCGAGGAGGCGGTCCATGCTGGCGCGCACGGCAAGGTGGCGCTCCCTCCCGCGCAGGTCGTCCCGGGTGAGGAGCATCTGGGCCACGGTCAGCCCGTGCGGGTCCATGCACTCCTGCCAGGTCTGCGTGAGGATGCTCTGCCCGACGGCCGCGCACGACTGCAGGGTGGGCAGGTCGGTGGGGCGCCGCGCAAAGCCGAGGCGCTGCATGCCCAGCCCGATCGCCCCGGAACTGACCACCGCCACCTGCACGCCGCTTGCCCGCACCCGGGCCACCGACGCCGCCAGCGCGGAGATGCGGGCTCGGTTCACGGCCCCTTCGGCGGTGGTGAGGATTCCGGTACCGAGCTTCACTACCACCCGCTGGAATAGCCGGGGCGCGAGGGTCGGGGTCATGGCAGGGAAAAGGGCTGTCGGCCGGCGGCTTCCGGGCAGGCCGCCGACACCGGGAGCGCGCTCAGACGCGGAGGAGATCCTCCTCCTTGTGGGCGAGGGCCTCGTTGATCTTCTCCACGAAGGCGTCCGTCTGCTTCTGCGCCTCCTTCTCGTGACGCTTGATGTCGTCCTCGGGAAGACCCTCCTCCTTCTCCGCGGTCTTCAGCGCGTCGAGGGCCACCCGGCGGGCATGGCGCACGCCCACCCGACCCTCCTCGGCGTGCTTGTGGGCCATTTTCACGAGCTCCTGCCGGCGCTCCCCGCTGAGCTCGGGAATCTTCAGGCGGATGAGGGTGCCGTCGATGACCGGGTTGATCCCGAGGTTGGCCACCTGCAGGCCTTTCTCGATGTCCTTGAGGGTGCTCCGGTCCCAGGGCTGCACGGTGATGGTGCGCGCGTCCGGGGTGGTGATCGCAGCGAGGTCCCGCAAGGGCATGGACGCCCCGTACGAGCTCACGTCGATGACCACGCTGTCCACCATCGCGGGGGAAGCCTTCCCGGTGTGCAGGGAGTTGAACTCACCCGTGGTGTGGTCCAGCGCCTTCTGCATCTCCGCTTCCATCTTCGAGAGAATCTCATCCGGTTGCATGCCAGAGTCCTACCCCCACCACGAGACTCCTGACCAGTCCAATCTCCACCCCACCCATCGCTGCGCTCCGGTCCCTCCTTCCTTGAGGAGGGGAGCCCGTTTCCGGGGGTCGGGAGTCAGGAGTCCGGGGTCGGGAGTCGGGAACCGATCCGAAAAATTCAAGCATCCTCGTCAACCAAAAGCTCCCCTCCTTCCCAAGGAGGAGGGGACCGCGCAGCGGTGGGATGGTTCGTAGTCACCACGAATCTCCCTAAAACCACGAAAGCACCTGTTGTCATCCCCCTGCCAGCCGCAGGCCATCCCATGCCGTCGGCCCCGCCGCCTCCCCTGCCGGCCGCACGCCTCCCCTGCGGGCGAAGCCCCTCCCCGCGGCCGCAGGCCTCCCCTGCGTGCGAAGCACTCCGAGCGGGCGAAGCCCCTCCCTTCTCGCCGAGGGTGTCATTCCCTCCACCACTACCCGAAGCAGGCCTCCCCTGCCTCTCACGCCCGGCTCGCTCGCACCATGAGGACGGTACCGAGGAGGAGGAAGAGGGCATTGGGCAGCCAGACGAGGAAGGGGGCCAGCCAGGGAGGCTCCGCCGGTACCCAGTTGGAAACCGCGGCGAGGAAATAGTAGAGGAGCCCGAGGGCCAGGGCGATGCCGAGGTTGGCGAGCGTCTCCCGCCGGCCCACCCGCACCCCGAGAGGCAGGGCCACGAGCACCAGGGAGACCACCGCCACCGCCAGGGAGAAGTTGCGCTGCACCTGCAGGCGGTAGGGCCGGGCATTGGCGGGGTCGCGCCGGATCTCCGCGCGCAGTTCGGCGAGGGTGAGGTATTCGGGCCGACGAGTCCGCGCACGGGCGCCGGCCTCGCCGAAGACCGCGGAAAGATCGAGGCGCACCGGAAATTCGCGGAAGGAGACGAGGGTACCGGACGCGGGTCGCTCCCGGTAGGAGGGGTCGGGCCGCCGGGTCTCCGCCTCCCCGTCCTCCAGGGTGAGGAGGAGACTGCGCTCCTCCGGGAGGTAGTCGACGGTGGCCCGCTCCGCCCGCAGGAAGAGGTCGACCCGGCCCTCGGCGTCGTGCTGCCACACCCAGAAACCGCGCAGGGCGTCCCCCTGCTGTTCCTCGACAAAGATCAGGTAGCCGGGAAAGTCGTCGATGAAGGCCCCGCCCCGGAAGAGCCGCAGGGGATTCTCGGCAAAGGAGCGGGCGATCTTCTCGCGGAAGGCGGCCCGATCGCGAGGGCCGAGGTCGTTGTTGAACCAGGCGGTGAAAACGGCCCCGGCCACGGCGAGGAGGAGGGCCGGGCGGGCGATGCCCAGGAAGCTCACGCCCACGGAGCGCAGGGCCACGATCTCCCGGTTCGCGGAGAGCCGCCCGTAGGCGAGGAGGATGCCGGTGAGGAAGCCGAGGGGAAGGGCATAGACGGCCGCGAAGGGGAGGATGAGCCGGAGGAGTTCCGCGAATTGCCCGAGGCTTACCTGGCCGGAGGCGAGCCGATCCCCGATGCCCTGCACGACGTTCCCGGCCAGAAACACGAAAAGGAAGACGGCCACGGAGAGGGCGATGGCCCCGGCCACCTCGCGGAGGAGATAGGTCTGGATGCGGCTCATCGGGGGAAAGGGGAAAGAAAACGGGGATCGCCGACGGTGCCGCGGCCGGCCGGGGGGCACGCCGCTCAACCGGCCGGCCGCGAGCGATGGCTCCGCACGAAGGCCTGCACCGCGCCGATCGCCGCGGGCACGGGATACTTGACGAGCTCCCGCTCCCGAAGGGCCTCCAGGGTCGGGTGGATGGGAACCCTGCCGAGAGCCTCCTCCATGGCAGCGGGAAACTTGGCGGGGTGCGCGGTCGCGAGGTAGACGGTCTCCTCCCCGGCCCGCGGCTCCCAGGCAAACCCGCAGGCGGTGTGCGGGTCGGCGGTGTACCCGTACCGGCGGTCCACCGCGCGGAGCAGGTCGCCGATCGCGCGGTCGTCGCTGGCCCGGCTGGCCCACTCCTCCCCGGCGATTCCGGGCAGCTCCACGCGGCCGCTCGCCCGGAACTCCGCCATCACCGCCCCCACCCGGACGGGATCCTCGCCGACCGCGTAGTAGAGGAAGCGCTCGAAGTTCGAGGCCACCTGGATGTCCATGGAGGGCGCGAGGCTGGGGGCGACCCCGCCGATCCGGTACTCGCCGGTGCGAAAGAAGCGGTCGAGGATGTCGTTCTGGTTGGTGGCCACGGTGAACCCGGCCACGGGCACGCCCATCCGCGCGACCATCCACCCCGCGAGCACGTTCCCGAAGTTGCCGGTTGGCACCACGAAGCGGATCCGCCCGCGCTCGCCGGCGGGGAAGCGAAGGGCCGCCCACAGGTAGTAGACACACTGGGCGAGGATGCGGGCGAGGTTGATCGAGTTCACCGCGGAGAGCCCGACCTCCCGCCGGAAGGCCTCGTCCCCAAAGGCCTCCTTCACGATGGCCTGGGCGTCGTCGAAGCTGCCCTCGATGGCGAGGGGAAACACCGCCGGATCCCCGGTGCAGGCCATCTGCCGCTCCTGCAGCGGGGAGATGCGGCCGTCGGGATAGAGGATGAACAGGGAGACCCCGGGCAGCCCGAGGAGGCCGTGGATGGCGGCGGCCCCGGTGTCGCCGGAGGTGGCCCCGAGCACGGCCAGCTCCCGTCCCTCCCGCTCGACCTGGCCGGCGTAGAGACGGCCGAGCCACTGCAGGGCGAAGTCCTTGAAGGCGAGAGTCGGTCCGTGGAAAAGCTCGAGCACGGAGACGCCCTCCCCGAGTCGGACGAGGGGGGCCACTTCGGGATGCCCGAAACGGGCCAGCGATTCCCGCACGGTCCGCCGGAAGTCCGCCTCGGCCCCCTCATCGGCGAACAGGCCAAGGAAAGCCTCCGCGAGGGCGGGGTAGTCGAGGGCCTCCCACTCCGCGAGTCGCGGGCGCAGGTCGGGCAGCTCGGCGGGCACGAAGAGGCCGCCGTCCGGGGCCAGACCCATGGCCACGGCCTCGGCGAAGGAGACGGGCGCGGTACCCCCCCGCGTGGAGACGAAGTTCATGCCTGCGGGGGCTCGGGCTCGCCGGCCGCCGCCTCCGACGCGGTTCCCGCCCCGGCTCCCGGTTCCCCGCCGAGCCCGAAGGCGCGGTGGACGGTGCGCACGGCCTCGTCGGCCTCCTCGGCCGCCACCACCACGGAGATCTTGATCTCCGAGGTGCTGATCATCTGCACGTTGATGCGCTCGGCGGCGAGCGCCCCGAAGAAGCGGCCGGCCACCCCGGAGTGCGAACGCATGCCCACGCCCACCACGGAGAGCTTCGCGATCCGGTCGTAGGTATCCACGCGCATGTCCGGGAAATCGTCCTGCAGGGGACGCACGGCCTTCTCCGCACGGTAGGCATCCTCCTGCGGCACGGTGAAGGTGAGGTTCGCCCGGCCCTCCCGGCCGAGGTTCTGCACGATCATGTCGACGAGCACGCCGTCCGCGGCGAGGGCTTCGAAGAGGCGGGCGGCCGTCCCGGGACGATCCGGGATATCGCTCACCACGATCTTTACCTGGTTGCGGTCGAGGGCCACGCCGCTCACCGCCACATCCTCCATGGAAACCACTTCTTCCTGCACCATCGTACCGGGTTCGTCGTTGAAACTGCTGCGCACCTCAAAGGGCACACCGTACTTCTGGGCGAACCGCACGGCCCGGGTCTGCATGACCCGCGAGCCGCTGCTCGCCAGTTCGAGCATTTCCTCGTAGCCGATCGCGTCGATCTTTTTCGCGTCGGGNACGATGCGGGGATCGGCGGTGTAGACACCGTCCACGTCCGTGTAGATCTGGCAGACATCCGCCTCGAGGGCCGCCGCGAGGGCGATCGCGCTGAGGTCCGAACCGCCCCGGCCGAGGGTGGTGGTCTGCCCGTCGAGGTTCGCCCCCTGGAAGCCGGCCACGATGACGACCTCGCCCCGGCCGAGGGCGTCGCCGATGTCCCCGCCGGAAATCCGCAGGATGCGGGCGCGGGTATGGTCGGGATCGGTGAGGATGCCCGCCTGCGCGCCGGTCCGGGAGACCGCGGGCACCCCGAGGGCGTGCAGGGCCATGGCCACGAGGGCGATGGTCTCCTGCTCGCCGACGGCGAGGAGGAGGTCCATCTCCCGCTCGTTGGGCTGGGGATTCAGGGCCTTCGCCCGGGCGAGGAGCTCGTTGGTCACTCCGCCCCGCGCGGAGACGACCACGACGACCTCGTGACCCTCCTCCCGCCAGCGGGCCACCCGCGCGGCCACCTTGCGGATGCGCTCGACGTCACCGACGGAGGTGCCGCCGTACTTCTGGACGATCCGCGCCATGGCTCAGTCGAGGATGGGGCACACGAGGAAGTCGTCGCCGACGGACTCGTCCGCCGCCAGCGCCCGCACGGCCTCGTCGAGGGCGGCCTGGGTGCAGCGGTGGGTGAGGAGCACGAGGGTGGCCCGGTCGTGTCCACCATGCTCCCGCTGGAGGACGGAGGCGATGCTGATGCCGGCCCGGGAGAGGGAGCCGGCCACCTCGGAGAGCACGCCAGAGCGGTCCACGACGGTCAGGCGGAGATAGGCGGCGTGCTCCTGCTCCGCGGGGGCGGCGAGCTCGGGTGGATCGGGAGGGGCAAGGTGCACGGGGAGGGGGGTGGAGGACTCCCACTGGCGGGCGGCTGCCACGAGATCGGCGAGAACGGCGCTGGCGGTGGGATCCTGGCCGGCCCCGCGCCCGATGAGGTCGAGGGGGCCGGCGAGGTCGGCGTCGATCCGCACGGCGTTGAAGACGCCGTCCACATCGGCGAGGAGGGTGTCGAGGGGCACGAGGGAGGGCCGCACGGAGAGGGCGAGGCGGCCGGCCGTCCCCACGCGCTCCACGGCCCCGATGAGCTTGATCCGGTAGCCCATCTCCCGGGCGTAGCGGAGGTCGTCGAGCCGCACCCGCCGGATGCCCTCCACGGTCATGGACCCGGTGGAGACCCAGCGGCCCTGGGTGAGCCAGGCGAGGAGGACGGTCTTGTGGGCGGCATCCCACCCGTCGAGGTCGAGGGACTCGTCCGCCTCCACAAAGCCATTCGCCCGCGCCGACTCGAGCACTTCCCCGAAGGAGAGGCCGTCCTGCTCCATGCGGGTGAGGATGTAGTTCGAGGTGCCGTTGAGGATGCCGAGGATGCGCTCCACACGGTTGGCGGCGAGGCTGTCCCGGAGCACCTCGATCACGGGGATGCCCCCGGCCACGCTGGCCTCGAAGAGGATGCGGCCGCCGTGCTCGTGCGCCAGGGCGAAAAGCTCCTCGCCATGGTCACAGAGGAGGGCCTTGTTCGCGGTGACCACGGTCTTGCCGAGCCGGAGGGCCTCCGCGGTCCACGCGCGGGGATCCTCGGTGCCCCCGGCGAGCTCGCAGAGGAGGGGGAGCCCGGGATCCCGCACGAGCTTCCACGGGTCCGCGGTGAGGAGGCCGGGGGGGAGGTCCACCGTCCGCCGCCGGGAGAGGTCGCGCACGGCCACGCCGCCGAGGACGAGCCGGCGCCCGGCCGCCCGGGTGAGCGCGTCCGCGCGCTCCTGCAGGTACTGGCCGACGCCCTGGCCAACAGTGCCAAAGCCGATGAGGCCGATCCGGATTTCCTCGGGGGATGGGTTCATGAGTCGTGGGGGGGGCGGTGCGGGGACGGGGGCGAAGAGGAGGAGGACCCGCCGCGGGAGCGGAAGGAGGACTCCTCGCCGCGGAGAAG
>P_2C_Liq_1_UnCtyDRAFT_1001117_pt1 | contig 10476 bp, 11 predicted proteins | sample Pon2CUnioCityCA_2_FD_10234 | JGI IMG/M metagenome (IMG submission 10234)
ACGGCCTCGCAGCGCCGGACGGGCGGATTTTCATAACCCGTGGGTTTTACAACAAGTTTCGCCAAGGCGAAGTGAGCGCCGAAGAGCTCGCAAGCGTCATCGCTCACGAGCTTGGCCATGTCGCCTTGGGCCACTCGCGCCGCCGCATGATCGATTTTTCAGGGCAAAATGCGATGCGCATGGCGCTTGGGGCCGTGTTCTCGCGCTTCATTCCGGTGATAGGCTACTGGCTTGCCAATTTTGCCACATCGCTTCTCGCGGCGCGGCTCTCGCGCTCGGATGAATATGAGGCCGATGAATACGCCGCTGCGCTCATGACAAAGGCTGGCTTCGGGGTGACCCCGCAGATCGAGCTATTCCACAAGCTGGAGCGCCTCACAGGCGCTGTGGCGGGCAGCCCCCCCGCATGGCTGCTCAGCCACCCCAAAACAGACGAACGTATCGAGGCGATCCGCAGCCTCGAGGCGCGCTGGCAGAAGGCTTAAGACAGCGCTTTCGCCAGCCGCGGCAAGCGGGCCTTTTTAAACAATGTGCGCATCGTCCACGCCTCACCTGACAGCTCGCAAGCCACCCGCAACACACGCGCAGCAACCGCTGAAACACGTTCAGGATCCGCCGCAAAAACACCCCGCAGGTAGGCATCCGGATCCATCAGGCTCAGGCCCTCCTCCGCCAAGATTTGCGCAGGAAAATCCTTTTTATTCAATGTGATAATAGCATCAGCCGAGCCTGCAACAGCCGCTGCAAGCACGTGGATATCGCCCGCATCAGGCAGCCAAAGGCGCGCTTTGAGCCCCTCGCCATAGCGCACCCGCCCGTTTGGCCAGCGAGCGTTGAGCATGGCTATTTCACCCTCGGCAAACACGCGTGCACCCGCCTGATGCTTTTCTGCTGTATGGGCCCACTCGCCCTCGATCTCGGCAGACCACAGCGGCTCGAAAGCCCCCGAATCCGCCACGCCCAAGAGCATCTCGCGCATGACAGTCGGATAGAGCACGCAAGTGTCTAGCAGGAGCTTCACAGGCGGTAGAACAACGCTTTGAGGTAGCCGCTTTCCGCCAGCTGCGGCATCAGCGGGTGGTCAGGCCCCGCAAAGCCCGTATGGATCAGCTGGCTCGTGCGCCCTGCGCGGCCAATGCCACGGCTGGAGGCGGCGCGAAACTTGCTCAAGTCAGCCGCATGCGAGCAAGAGCACAGGCCCAGATAGCCGCCCTCTTTCACCAAGACAGAGGCCAGCCGTGCAATCCGCTCATAGGCCCGCAAGCCTGCATCAAGCGCCTTTTTAGACGGCGCAAAAGCGGGGGGATCACAGATCACCACATCAAATCGGCGGCCCTCTTGGGCCAGAGCCGCAAGGGCATCAAACGCATCAGAGACCCGTGTTTCAAAGCGCTCGGCCATACCTGAAGCCGCAGCGCCCGCTTGGGCCAGCTCAAGTGCCGCAGCCGAGCCATCGACAGCCACAGCGCTCGCTGCTCCGCCCGCCAAAGCCGCAAGGCCAAAGCCGCCGACATGGGAGAAAACATCAAGCACATCAGCACCTTGGCTCAGCTTCGCAGCAAAGGCCTGGTTGTCGCGTTGGTCAAAGAAGATCCCTGTTTTCTGCCCGCCTGTCAGGTCGGCCATATAGGTCGCACCGTTCATCATCACAGGCACTGGCGCTGTGGGGGCCGCGCCCGCCAACACGGCGCTGACGTCGTCCAGCCCCTCAAGGCCCCGCGCGCGCCCTGCGGCGTTTTTCATGATCGTTGTGATACCATCCAGCGACAGCAGCGCTTCACACAGCGCATCCAGCTTGGCTTCGGCCCAAGCCGCATTCGGCTGCAACACAACCGTGTCGCCAAAGCGGTCGATGACCACACCGGGCAGGCCGTCGGCTTCGGCATGAACAAGGCGGTAAAATGGCTCTGAATAAAGGCGCTGGCGCATATCGAGCGCCTTTGTGAGCTTGGCCGCAAACCATGCCGCGTCAATCGTGGCAGTCACGTTGCGGTCCAGCATCCGCCCCGAAATCCGGCTTTCGGCGTTAAAGCCGACAAGCCCTATCGGCGCGCGCTCGGCGTCTTCCAGAAGCACCACCTCGCCTTTGGCGATGGCCTTGGTGCGGCGGTCGAGCACAAGCTCATTGTCAAACACCCAAGGCGCGCCATGGCGGATCTTGCGCGCGTCTGCTTTGGGGGTGAGGCGGATCGTTCTATAAGGGGACTGTGTCATGCAGCCCCCTTACATCACTTTTTGTTTGATGGGAAAGCCCTAGTAGAGCGCTGGAACAGGTGTTTGTGAGTTTGCAGCCTGTGCAACCTCCTCGCCTGCGTTGCGCGTCACAGTGCCTGGTGCAGCCGCAGCCGTTTCAAGTTCGCCGCGGATCACGCCAACCAAATGCTTGGTCACGCGTTTTTTCTGGGTCTCGCCGCGCGCGTCAGCTTCAATCGCTGCTTGCCCGCCAAAGGCTTTCAGGTCTGCTTTCACTTTGCGTGGTGCCATAAGGTCGATGCCTGTCGCAGGGTCTGTCACACGCATCATAAAGCTGATGGAGTGGCTGCCACCGACCGTGTAGCGCGCTTTGTCGGTCACCGAGTGAAAGCGCAACACATCAATCTCGACATGAGCAGGCGTTGCGCCTCTCAGGTCTTTTGTGGCAACTTTGGCGCTGTCTTGAAAGATCGCACCCACCTGCTCATAGCGGTCGCCACGCGCCTCACCGCGCCAGACAATATCGGCAACAGGGTAAAACAGCTCCGCTTCAGAAACCCGCAAATCGCGCGAGACATTCACCTCGACATCACGGATCGCGATAACCTCGCTGAGCGGCGATTGCTCTTTAGGCGCCTCAAAAGATGCGTTTCGTGTGGCCACATCAACGCTGGCACATCCAGAAACAGTCAGCGCCAACGCGGCTACCAATGTTGCTTTTACGAATTTCATGTCCATTCTCCTTGGGCCTTTGCCCTTTACTGCTCGAGTAAGAGACTGGCCTCGGAATGGGACGACTTTATGGCATCATATAGGTAAATAGGTGGTCGCTCAGAGCATGGTTAATGCGGCGTATCACGCCGCCGCGCCATCCAGCCACCACGGCGGCGAGGCGCTTTCATCGTCTCAAGCCCGTCCTTGAGAACCTCGGTCATAGGGTGCCCCGCAACCCCGTGGCGCGCGAGCAAAAGGCCGATGGTCTCTGTCTGATCCATCTCGACAGGCAGGCTCAGCGCCCAGTCCAGAAAGATCGAGCGGCACTCGGGCGCAGTGATGCCTTCGATGTTGTAAGCCTCACGAATAAGCGCCTTCGGATCGTAAATGTCACCCTTCATCGCCTGCTCCTCCCAAAGTGGTCGCTATGATTTCCGCCGCAGCATTTGCGCAGCTTTGCAACTCTGTTTGCAAGCTGGCAAGGCAATTCGCCCCTGTCTCTCTTAAGACAAGCTGCGCGGCTCCGACACTGGCGCTGTCTGCATCAAAAGGCTTGTCTGACAAGAACCGTGTACTGAGGTTCAGCGCCCAGAGAAGCCGATAGGCGCGCATCAAGGCTTGGCTCGCAGCCTTATCCACCAACCCGGCCTCCAGAAGCCCCTTCACACCCGCTTGCACACGCACGCTGGCGCCTCCTGCCGCCAAAGCGCCCATCTGGGAAAAAAGCTCAATGTCCTGCAAGCGCCCTGCCCCCAGCTTGGCATCCCATGGCCCGCTGGGCGACTTGGCGGTCGCAATCTTGCTGCGCATCTCGGCCACACCCCTGCGCGTGCGGCTGCGATCTTGGCCCTTTTCCGCCAGAATCGCTTGGCGAAAGGCCGTAAACTCGGCACCCAAGCTCGCAAGCCCGCAGATCGGGCGCGCCCGCACAAGCGCCAGATGTTCCCAAAGCCAGGCTTCGCTTTGCTGATACGATTTGAACGCAGGCCAGCTGGTGGCAACGGGCCCTTGGTTGCCCGAGGGCCGCAAGCGCATATCAAGCTCATAGAGCCTGCCCTCGGCCATAGGCGCGCTCACCGCGGTCACAAGCGCTTGCGTCAGCCGCGCATAATAGGGCCGCGTGGCCAAAGGCCGCCTGCCCGTAGACATCTCCACATCCTCGGGGTCATAGATCACAATGATATCAAGGTCAGACGCGCTGGTCAGGCGGCCTGCGCCCAACGAGCCCATGCCGATGACCGTTGCGCCCTTGCCGGGCTGGGGGCCATGCTTCTCTTCAAATTGTGCCACCACCTCGGGCCAGAGCGCCACAAGCGCGGCCTCGGCCAGCTGGGCATATTGCGTACCCGCCTCCTCCGCTCCCGTCAGACCGCGCAAGAAGTGGACGCCGACGCGAAAGTGCCACTCTTTGTTCCAACGGCGCGCAAGGTCCAGCTTGCGCTCATAGTCTTCCTCTGCGGTCAGAAGCGCGCCCAGTTCCCCCGCCAAAGCTGCCACACTTGGCCAATCAGAGAAGAAGTCTCCCCCGATGACCGCGTCAAACACAGCCGAATTGCGGCTGAGGTGGCGCGCAAGTGCAGGGGCTGTGCTGACAATATCAACCACAAGGTCAACAAGCTGCGGGTTGGCCTCAAAAAGCGAAAACAGCTGCACACCCGCGGGCAGACCCGCCAAAAAGCCATCAAACGCCAGCAGCGCCGCGTGAGGGTCAGAGGAAAGCGCCAGCGCGCGCAGAATATCTGGCTTGAGGCGGTTGAAAATCTGCGTGCCCCGCTCCGAGCGCAGCGCAGCATAAGTCGGCCAGCGGCTGATCACGTCCTGATCCAGCGTCTCCAGCTCGGGGCCCGCCGCTTCGGGCGCAATCGCATCAGGCGCAAAGAAGCCCTCGGTCAGCTCGTGCACCTCTTCCAGCCGCTCTCGTAGCTCGGCCTCAAGGCTGGCGCGCTCTCGGCCCATAAAGGCCGCAAGCTGCTCCATACCCTCGCCAGAGCTTGGCAAAAGATGCGTCTGTTGATCCGCTATCATCTGCACACGGTGCTCCACCTCGCGGTGCGCACGGTAGTGCGTGCTCAAAACATCGGCCACATCTTGAGGCACCCAGCCCTTTTCTGCCAGCCGCGCCAGCGCCGGCACCGTGCGCCGCTCGCGCAGCTCAGCATCGCGCCCCCCCGAAATAAGCTGGCGTGTCTGCGTGAAAAACTCGATCTCCCGAATGCCCCCGCGTCCAAGCTTCATATTGTGGCCCAAAAGCTCAATCGCCCCGCCAAGCCCTTTATGCTCGCGAATGCGCAGGCGCATGTTGTGCGCGTCTTCAATGGCTGCAAAATCCAGATGCTTGCGCCACACAAAGGGGCGCAGGGTCTCCAGAAAGGCCTCACCCGCGGCCACATCGCCCACACCGCAACGCGCTTTGATATACGCCGCCCGCTCCCATGTGCGCCCGAGGCTTTCATAGTAGCGCTCAGCCGCCTCGGCCGCCATACACACAGGCGTCACCGCAGGGTCAGGGCGCAAGCGCAAATCGGTGCGAAACACATAGCCTTCTGCCGTGCGGTCATTGAGCATAGCGCTCATGGCACGGGTCGCTTTGATGAAAGCCTTGCGCGCCTCGAAAAAGTCGTCGCGCTCAAAGCGGGTTTCGTCAAACAGGCAGATCAGATCAATGTCAGAAGAGTAATTAAGCTCATATGCGCCCATCTTGCCCATAGAGAGCACGAACATCCCCCCGAGTGTGCCAAGATCGGCCTCTGTCATGCCCGGCAGCTTGCCACGCTTGATTTCAGCACCCAAAGAGGCGCGCAGGCTCAGGCTCACAGACAGATCGGCAAACTCTGTCAGCGCGCCCGTCACCTCTTCCAAAGCCCAGACACCGCCAAGGTCGGCCAGCCCCGTGAGCAAGGCGACCCTCTTTTTGGCGCGGCGCAATTCACTGCCCAGATCGGGCGCGCCCACTTCAGCCAGCCGCGCGAACTCGGCGCGCAAGGCCAGCTCGGGCGCGTCAAACGCCTCACTCATCCATGTTGCCTCACGGCTCATCAACGAGAGCAGATAAGGGCTACAGCCAGCAGCCCCCTCTACAAGCGCCAAAAGCTCGCCGCTCAGCTCTGGAAACAGCTGTTGCGCTTGCAGCGCGCGCTCGGCGTCAAAGGCTCTTGGCAGACGGGTGATTTTCTGTGCAAATTCCATGCCTGAAGATGCGCTGCGCCCAAAGCCGCGTCAATCACCAAGAGGAACAGACACATGTCAAAAAGCCTGAAACGCGTGCGCGCCGCCCTTGAGGGCGAGGAGACAGAAATCCGCGAAACAGGTGAGGCCAAGACAGCCCTTCAAGCCGCGACGGAACTGGGCGTTGAGGTTGATCAGATCGCCAAATCCATCATCTTTCAGGGTCAAAGCTCGGGCGAGGCTCTTCTGTTTGTCACAGCTGGCGGCAATCAGGTCTGCGAGGCGAAGGCGGCCGCCTTGGCAGGCGAGCCCTTGGGCCGCGCCGATGCCGCAGTTGTCCGCGCACAAACAGGCTTTGCCATTGGCGGTGTATCCCCGATTGCCCATAAAACCGAGATCCGCAGCTTTTTTGATACGCGCCTGCATGATTTTGGCCTCGTTTGGGCCGCTGCAGGCACACCGCACCATGTTTTCAGCATGAAACCCGCACGTCTTCTGGAGAAGTCTGGCGCACAAGTGGCTGATTTCACGAGCGAATAACGCTTATGTAAAAAAGATTAACATAAGCCCTTGCGCGAAGGGCAACCGGCTCCAATATTGGTAATGTAAAAAGTATTTACATTTACACTCACAAAGGAGCCCCCATGACCCACACTGCAGATTTTCAAATCCAGCCCCAAAGCTGGTTCGCCCGCTCAGAGGCCTGGCTTGATAGCAAAGGCAAAGGGGCCTGGATCGCCGCTATGGTTCTGGGCTTTGTCTTTGTCTGGCCTGTCGGGCTGGCACTTCTGTTTTACATGATCTGGAGCAAGCGCCTGGGCCCTGGTCGCTGTAGCAAAGGCCGCGAACACCGTCACAGCCGCTTTCAGGCCTCACGGTCTTCAGGAAACTTGGCCTTTGACGCCTATAAAGACGAGACCCTGCGCCGCCTCGAAGATGAACAGCACAGCTTTGAAGCTTTCCTTGAGCGCCTGCGGGACGCCAAAGACAAAGCAGAGTTTGACCAGTTCATGGATGACCGTGCCGAAGCCAGCTCTGCCTCCGAAGAGCCCGCTGAAAAGGCCTAACCCCCTTTACGCCTGCCGCTTGGCCCTCCTATCCTGAGGGCCAAGTGTGTTATAAAAGCAAACCGATTTCAAATGAGGACACGATGGATAGCCAGAGCTTTGCCCTGCCCGACCCACACTATCAGCCAGAGTTCTATGCCGATGTGCCGCTCAAGCGGCTCATCGCGTGGGTGATCGACACGGTGCTGATCATTCTGCTTGTTGTTGTCATTGTTCCGTTCACGGCTTTTACGGGGCTGTTCTTCCTGCCCTTGCTCGGGTTTGTGGTCAATTTTGGGTATCGCGTCATCTGCCTTGCCAACGGTTCGGCAACGCTGGGGATGCGCCTCACTGCGATCGAATTTCGCACAGGCGATGGCGCAAAGTTTGACCTCTCACATGCGCTGCTGCACACGCTGGGCTACACTGTATCCTGGATGTTTCCTCTCGCGCAGTTTGTGTCGGTCATCTTCATGGCCTCCCAAGAGCGCGGCCAAGGCCTGTCAGATATGGCGCTTGGCACCGTCGCGCTGAACCGCCGCGCAGGCTAGGACATCCAGCCCCAAAGAAAAACGGCCGCGCAATCTCTTGCGCGGCCGTTTTCATGTCTGCTTTAGATGTCACTCCAGCGTCAGCGCCACAAACCTTGGCTCGCCCGCGCGGCGCACCAACAGCAAGAGCGACTTGCGGCCACCATCCTTGGCTTGCTCAATCTGCGCGTCAAGCTCGCCAACCGTGGTGATCTTTTGCTGTCCCGCCTCTGTGATGACGTCTCCCGCGCGCAGACCTTTTTCAAAAGCTTCTGACGCTTCNTCCACATCGCCCACAACAAGGCCGTTCGCTTCTGGGCCAAGCTCAAGCTGCTCGCGCAGCTCGTCTGTCATCGGCGAGAGCGTCAGCCCCATCATCTCGGTCTGCTCGGGCTCGCCCTCCTCTGGCGCATCCGTACCTGCCGAAGCATCAGCGCTTTCCGCATCTTCGCGTCGGCCCAGAGTGATCTTGAGGGTCTGTGTCTTGCCTTCGCGGAAGACAATCACACGCACCGCTTTGCCAACATCCGCGTTGCCAACCGTGCGCACAAGGCCGCGCGTGTCATCCACCTCGACACCGTCAAAGCTCATGATCACATCGCCCGCAAGCATACCGGCCTCTTTGGCTGGCCCGTCAGGCACATCCGTCACAAGCGCGCCGGCTGTCTTCTCTAGGCCAATCGCTTCGGCCACATCATCGGTCACATCCTGAATGCGAACCCCGAGCCAGCCACGGCGCGTTTCGCCAAACTCGCGCAGCTGGTCAACAACCCGTGTCACCACGTTTGAAGCCATGGAAAAGCCGATCCCGATCGAGCCACCATTGGGGCTAAGAATTGCGGTGTTCACCCCCACAACCTGACCATCCATGTTAAAGAGCGGGCCGCCCGAGTTGCCACGGTTGATGGCTGCGTCGGTCTGGATGTAGTCGTCATATGCGCCTTGAAGGGCGCGGTTGCGCTGGCTGACGATCCCGGCAGAAACAGAGAAGCCCTGCCCCAAAGGGTTGCCCACAGCCAAGACCCAGTCACCCACGCGCGCCGTGTCACTGTCACCAAAAGGCACAAATGGCAGCGGCTCGTCGCTTTCGACCTTGAGCAGCGCGATGTCTGTCTTGGGGTCTGTGCCGATCACTTTGGCCTCAAGCTCGGCTCCCGAGAAAAACTCGATGATCACCTCATCAGCCCCCTCAATCACGTGGTTGTTGGTGACAATGTAGCCATCTTCAGAAATCACAAATCCAGAGCCAAGCGCCGAAGAGCGGCGGGGGCGGTTGCCTTGGCCGTTGCGGTCCTGAAATTCGCGGAAGAAGTCTTCAAACGGGCTGCCATCAGGCACAATCGCCCCCGGACCCGTGCCGCGCGCCACCATGGTCGAAGTTGTGATGTTCACAACCGAAGGGCTCACCTTGTCGGCGAGGTCTGCAAAGCTTTCGGGCCTCGCCTGCGCCACAATGGCTTGCGCCAGCACAAGGGCTGCGCCCAGCATCATCAGCCAAAGCGCCCGCATGGCACTTGTCTGGTTCGTCTTCATCACAATCGCTTTTGTTGCCTGTCTCACACTGATGCTCCTTTATCTCGTGTGATCATTCCACGCCAAGCGGCATGGGTTCAATCTCTTATATATGTAAACTAGGGTCTATTCTGCGCAACGCCAAGTCTGCGCAAACCTGCTCAAGCTGTCGTGAAAGACGCGTGAGAAGCGCGTGAAGCGGCGGTAAACCGCCCATGTCAGGCGCCAAGCGTCTTGGCCGCCCAGACAAGACAGAGACCAAGCACCATCATCAAAGCGCCAATCATGCGCCGTGCTTCAGGCGGCAGCGCACGCAACGCGCGCAACATCTCTTCAATAAGAGAAGGGGCCAGCACATAGACCAGCCCCTCCAGAAGTAGTACCAGCCCGAGGGCCAGAAGGGCTGTCGCCCAGATGGTCATCACTTGCCGTCTTCGTTCTTCAGATAGTTGAAGAACTCGGAGTCAGGCGACATCACCATGCTTGTGTTGTTGCCTGTCAGCGCACCGCGGTAAGCATTGAGCGAGCGGTAGAATTCAAAGAACTCCTGATCAGCACCATAGGCTTCAGCAAAGATCGCGTTGCGCGCCGCATCGGCCTCGCCTCGGATGATCTCGGCTTGGCGGTTGGCATCAGAGGTGATCTCGACACGGGTTCTGTCTGCCTGAGCGCGCACACGCTGCGCAGCCTCGTTACCACGCGCAATCTCGTCTGCCGCTTCGCGTTCCCGCTCCGCCTGCATTCGAGAGAATGTCGCCGCAAGGTTGGCGTTGGGCAGGTCGGTGCGCTTGAGGCGCACGTCAATAACTTCGATCCCGAGCGAGCGCGCTTCGGCAATCGCGCCGTTGCGGATGCGCAGCATAAGCGCCGCACGATCAGAGCTCAGAATGTCGTTGGACGAAACCGTACCCAACACTTCGCGCGTCTCCGAGCGCAAGATCGAGTCAAGCCTGCGGCCCGCGACTTCGATGGCCTGATCGCCCCCCGCACCTGTCGCTTGGCGGAACTGTTCCACATCGTTGATGCGGTAGCGCGCAAACGCGTTCACTTCGAGGCGGCGGTCATCTGACGGTGTCACCTGAAGCTGCGGAATATCGCGGCTCAGAATGCGGTTGTCATAGCGGATAACCTCTTGAATAAGCGGGATCTTGAACGCAAGGCCCGGCTCATCCTTGATNTCGACCAAACGNCCNAACTGAAGCACCAGCGCCTTTTCACGCTCGTCCACGATGAAGATCGACGACAGGATGCCAGCAAGAGCCAGCACAATCACCGGCAGGATATATGTTGTCGAGCGCATCAGTTGCTCCCTCCTG
>P_2C_Liq_1_UnCtyDRAFT_1001118_pt1 | contig 10468 bp, 16 predicted proteins | sample Pon2CUnioCityCA_2_FD_10234 | JGI IMG/M metagenome (IMG submission 10234)
GCATCTGCTTCTTTGCCATTTGAACCTGTTACACGTCCGTTGTCCATAAGCTGAAGTAGGATTTGACTTACATCTGGGTGTGCTTTTTCAATTTCGTCTAACAGCAGAACACAGTTTGGATTTTCCTGTAGCTTAGTAATCAACAAGCCGCCGTTTTCTTCGTGTCCTACATATCCTGGAGGTGAACCAATCAGCTTTGATACAGAGTGCTTTTCCATATATTCACTCATATCAAATCTAACCAACTTTACGCCTAGGTTACCTGCTAATTGTTTTGCAGTTTCAGTTTTACCAGTACCAGTCGGTCCCATAAACACAAACGCACCTACAGGCTTGTCTTCAGGTTTGAGTCCTGCTTGACTAACAAGAATCTTATCAACAATTGATTCAATTGCACTGTCTTGACCATACACAACTTTTTTGAGGTTATCTTCGAGATGAGCAAGATTTTCGCTTTCTTTTTCAGCAACCTGTTCAGCTGGCAAGTTAATCATCTTGCTCAATTCTTTTTGAATCGACTGTTCTGTAACTACTTTGTTTTCAGTTTGATTGAGAACTTTAAAGCGGCTACATGCAACGTCGATCAAGTCAATTGCCTTGTCAGGCAGCTTCTTGTCTGACTGATACTTAACTGAAAGTTTCACAGCAGCTTCGATAGCCGATTCTGTAATCTCTGTTTCGTGATAGTCTTCGTAATATTTTTTAATACCACGTAGGATATCTTTTGTAACTTCAGGAGTAGGTTCGCTCACAGTCACACGCTGGAATCGACGCATCAGTGCACGATCCTTTTCAAAGTATTTGCGATACTCGTCCCAAGTTGTGCTTGCTACAACTTTGAGGTCACCTTTGGTGAGAGCAGGTTTTAGCATGTTTGCAAGATCGTTTGACGAATTTTGTCCACCGGCACCAGCACCATTCATCATATGTGCTTCGTCCACAAACATGATTGTCTTGCCCTGCTTTGTAATGCCTTGAAGTACCAACTTGAAACGCTCTTCAAAGTCGCCGCGATACTTAGATCCTGCCAGCATAGCACCAATATCAAGGTTATATACTTTGTATTCTTTGAGAAATTCAGGAACAGTACCGTTCACAATGTTAAAAGCCAAACCTTCTGCAATAGCAGTTTTACCTACGCCAGGATCGCCGACCATTAAAACATTGTTTTTGCTTCTACGCCCTAGTGCAAGAGCAAGACTTTCAAGTTCTTCACTGCGTCCGATGATAGGATCAATCTTGCCGCGCTTTGCTTCGTTGTTCAAATCCACAGTGAAGTTTTTAAGAGCACGTTTTGCTTCCATGCTCATTTCTTCTTCTTCGTAAAACTCATCTTCTAGTTCTTCGTCTAGAAACGCTGCAAACTTCTGCTTGTCAATCTTAGCTTCGTTTAGCCAGTATACTGCAATCGAACGCTTTTCTGTAAGCATACTGATAAGCACATCGCCTAGTTCAATATGTGTGCGCCCTGCAAACAGAACCTGTGTAAACGCACGATTAAGCACACGTTCAACTGTGGAAGTTTTCTTAGGCTTGAACTTTTTTTCATCTGTTTTAATATCATCGCAGTTCTTTTTGAGATGATGTTCGATATTAGATTTTACAAAAGAAACATCTGCTCCATAGTTTTTTAGCTGCGATTCAAAATTTTCTTCACACAGCATTGCAAACAGAAGATGTTCAAGTGTTACATATTCATGTTGTAGATTTTTTGCATCTTTAATTGCTTTGTCAAAAACAAGTTGTAATTCGTTCGATGGTTCGACCATTGTTTAATCCTTTTGTANTTTGTTTCTTATCTGTTCTAGACTTTGTAAAAGTTCAGAGTCATCTATAACGGGTATCTCAGCTTCTATTTGAATGTATAAATGACCTCTTCTGCCGGTTCTCAGATCAGGCAATCCATATCCATTGATTGATAGTATTTTACCAGGGGTAGTTCCTTTTGGGACATTCAGTTTAACCTTTTTGTTGTCTAGTGTCTCGACTATTATAGCACAACCTAGCAGTAAGTCAAACACATTTACAGTCTTCTTTGCAGCAACATTGTTGCCATCTCTTGCCCAGCCCGGCACATTTTTCACTCTAATTCTCACATGCAGGTCACCGCGTTGAAATTTTTTGTGTCCGTCGTCGCCTAGATTCTCGTATCTAACAGTGTCACCGTCTCTTGCACCTGCAGGAACATTGACTGTTACAGTTTCTACCTTGCCGCTTTGTAATCTGTATTGTATTACTAGATCCTTTCCAGTGAAGACGTCCTTCAGATCGATCTCGGCTGCGACAGTTATGTCTCGGTTTTTGGGCCTAGTCTGCTGCCTAAATCCAAACTGTTCAAACATGTCTTCAAACGGATGTCCTCCGAATGGATTGCGCTGTTGTGCAGTGAAATTAGGTTGGGGGCTATCGTAAGCCGAACGTTTGTCACTGTTGCTGAGAATTTCATAAGCTTCGGTGACTTTCTTAAAAGTCTCGGCATTGCCTCCGGCATCAGGATGATGCTGTTTTACTTTTTGTCTATACGCACGTTTGATTTCTTCTGGCGATGCTGTTTTACTTACACCTAATATTGAATAATAATCCATATGTTTACTTATTCATTCTTTAGGTGTTCTTCCTCCAGAACCGACATACAACCCAAACCAGGCAGCGCCTGCGCCTACTACAACCGAAATTAACCCACTCTGTTCCATTGAAGGATCTGGCAACGCTATGTACCATTCGATTACTCGATATACCATGTACAGGTATACTACTATAAACAGTCGAGGAAAAGGGCGCCAAGCGTCTAATGCTCGTGCTAAATGTATCCATTTTATATAGGGATTAGGTCCAAGGTCTTTTGTACTAGTATCGATTTCCAAATCCAACTTTACTTTTTTTGTAGTGCCGTCGGAGTTATTTTCTATTTCGATGTCATAACTCTGGTCTTCAGATCCCTTGTTACTTCTATAGGATTCTTCGTACGCATATGGTTCTTTGTAGTCTCTTTCCAATTTAATGACCTTTACATAAATTTTCTATTTTTTCACCGTTTTCTTTTATCTTCTTTTCGTTTTCTTTAGCAGTGTTATCAAATATAATTTTTTCTATTTTCAAGAATGGTATTCTTTCGTTTGGAACATATCTCCAGCAATAATTGCCACAGGGTTTTGTAATTCCAAACACAGTTTGTAACAGTCCTATTTTAACAATCAGTGCTTGTTCATTATCTAGTATTACTTTATCACCTTCTTGAAAATCTGAGTTCATTTTGAAAGCCATGCCTTTGGCAATTTTTGTAGCAAAGTCTCTAACCCACAGAGTAAATACCAGCATTATCAATACTGATACAAATGGTAATAATAGATCGGTAAAATTTTCACTGACAACGGTCAGATCATAAACACTGTTCATTTGTTTTCCCTCAACAGTATTTATATTATTTTGCTAGTTGTTCGTTAGCTCTATCTAATGCCCTATCACTTGCTTGATAGTAATTTTCATATGCAACAATTATAGCATTTAATTGCTCTACTTGTGATCTCAAATCATTGAGATTTAAAGAAAGTGATTCGTATCCTTCTCCTGATACAGCAAAAAACGCAATAGGAATACCTCTATCTTTAAATTCTTTAATCTTTTCTTCAAAGTTATCTGGTGTAATTACATGCCATTCTACAGTTTTGAGATTAAGTTCGTCTACTGCTGGCAACGACAGTCTAGGCTTATCTACAGGAGTAGTTGAAATTTCAATCTTTTCCGTTGTTTCTCCGCAAGCACTAAGGGCGAACAAGAGTGTCAAACAGCCAAGAGCATTCTTGGTTAAATTCTTTACCATTCTCTGCGTTCCTTTCTTGTTCAGTTAGTCTAGATCCTGACAATAGTTCTAGGCACCTGAATGCGTTTACAGTACCCCGGTTGATTAGTCGTTCTATNAATTCAGGNTTAACAGACGCAGCTATACCAATATCACTGTCGGAAAATCTATCAATTAACAGTTGATTGTTTCTGCGTATTTCTTGGTTTTCTTGATTCAATAGTTCAATTTGATTCTGAGCAAATTGGTAATCAGTTTGAAGAGTCTCTATGGTTTTTTCATTTAACTCTACTCCGATCTGCAATTCGGCATTGTTTTCAGTAAGTGTAGTAATGGTTTTCTGAGAGTCTTGATAATACCAGTATCCGAGGCCGCCGACCGTTATCAATACCACAGAAAGAACCATTACTATATATTTCATTACATTTCTTTACGAATCATATCTCTAATTCGATCACCTACTGCAATAGGATCGCCAGGCTTGCTCATGTCAGGTAACCAAGTTATATCCCATTTCCAACGCTGACGTATTCCCAACGTTGGTTGTATTTCTGCGTGTGTTAATACAGAATATCTGGACACAGGAATATCATATGTATCACAGAGATTTGCAACTTCAGCTGCCATTCTATTAAGTTGCGGCCATGTTATTGGATACTTTCCAGGGTTAAATGGGCTTTCAACTGCACCTCCCATTGCGTCTAAACTTACTCCGATTGCACCGCTGTTTGCTGCTCTAGTATGAGCCGCATAACTGCCATCTCTACAATCTGCATTTGATTCAGGAGCAAGATCTCCCATTACTGCTCTACCGTTGTGTAAAATCAGCAAGTGATATGCTCTTCTTTCCATTGCTATATCACCGTATGCTCCAGCAGTCCAGTGTATATGTATTCGATGAAGTCCCGAAGGATGAAAAATATGTTCGCGATCTTTTTTTGCTTGTTCATATGCACTTCGAGTTTTTGAACCATCAATTCCATCTACTTTACCAGCAGGGTATCCTAGAGCATTTAATCTTGCTTGTATGTCTCTCACAGTGTATGTCATTCATTTTTCCTTTTAGGTATTTATTCTTTCAACTACTATAGAACTTCCCTCGTTGTCTAATGTAATTTTATTGCCGTATTTTGTAATATTATAATCACCGATATATTTGCTAAGAAATATCACTTCTGCAAAATCATTAAAATTTAAACTTTCTTGGATATTGTTTGTGATTGAAACCGAATCACCAAAATCTAAGAACTTAAAATACACTGGTTCAGCATATGTCTTTTTAATTCGCAATATATCATCCCACATGTCAATCGATTCTACAAAACTTCTGTTAAAGAAATTTTTATAGTTTTCCATATTTGATTCAGTTACAGAAGATTTGTAATCTTTCGAAGTTAGAGGTATTGTTGCAGACAAGCTGTCTTCGTCTAGCGGTTTGCTTTTGAAACTTTTATAGTAACGATATTTCAAGTCATCTATCAGAGTGAGATTTTTTACACCGTCAGCTAGTTCCATTATCTGTTCAGGAGAGTTCTTTGTTCTTTCGATCTCAGCAAATACCTTGTAAGTACCGTCGCTCTGTTCGCCTTTGGTAGCATCTGCATCAAGAATAAACTCATATCCTCTTTCTAAAAAAGTAGCAAGATCGTCTGCTGCTTCTTTTGTCTTTACAGAAAAACTAAGAGTAACAATTTCTTCGTCTGATCCCATTTTTGACTTGTAGCTGTCAATTTCTAAAATATGATATACTAGATCTCTTAAGTCGCCGTTTTGTAATGTCATAGTGTTGCTTCTTCCCCGCCTAGTCCTGCGTCCTCGCCACCTAGGCCCGCATCTCCACCTTCTAAACTTAAATCGTCAGCTGGTTGAGTTTCTGATGGTATGTTCACTTCATCTTGAGGTTCACTTAGAATTTCTTCCATGTAACCTGTGTATATATCTGCTATCAGTTTCTTAGGCATTTGTATTTCAACTAGCCATATAGGTTCTAAATCCAGTTTGCCTTTTTTTGATCCTGGACGCATGTCCGAAGGCTTTCGAATCTTTCTAGGCTTCATAAGCTTTGATTTTTTATATCTTACCTTACAGTCATAATCTAACAGTCTTTTGCCGCCCATTGGATCAGGCATACTTTTTTCGTCCCACATGAATGTACAGGTAACCCAATGACGTTCAATATCAGGACCTTTTGCTAATTCACCTGATGCCCAGTTTTTGTAGACATATAGGTCTAGTTCGTCTAACACTCTTTCAAAGTCTTTCAGTACCTGAAAGGCTGTGTTAGAATCATAAATGTTTTCTATGTTTTTGATAATATCTAAGACGTCTTGCATGATGGATCCTATTTGCTATACTTATTTATCGCAACTCAAAACATAACTTATAGTTTTTCTAGACATTGCTGAGGCTAAATAATTTTGTAGGGACTAGTTTGCCTTACAGCAATAACAGTCCTTGCATATAATCCCAAAGGAGGACACTTAATGGGTGCAAAACGAGCTGCAAAGAAGCAGAAAAATACTCAACATTTAAAATCAAATGTAGTAAATATCAATTCTTTACAAGAAAAGAGACAGGTAAAAATCCTTCCAAGAAATCGAAATCAAGAAAGCTATGTACTAAGTCTTCTGGACGAGCAAAAAGACATTGTCTTCGGAATAGGTCCAGCCGGAACAGGGAAAACTCTGTTGGCAGTACAGGTAGCCGTAAAAGAATTCAAACAAGGATCTGTAGACAAGATTATTGTAACAAGACCTGCTGTTTCTGTTGACGAAGATCTAGGTGCACTGCCTGGAACACTGGAACAGAAAATGGCGCCTTGGACAAGACCTATATTTGATGTGTTACGCGAGTATTTTCATGCAAGAGAAATCGAAGGCATGATAGAAGAAGGTGTAATTGAAATCGCACCACTCAGCTATATGAGAGGTCGAACGTTCAAACGCAGTTTTATTATAGGTGATGAAATGCAAAACACAACACCTAGTCAAATGAAAATGCTATTGACTCGACTAGGCGAAGGTTCAAAAATGGCAGTAACAGGTGATCTAAATCAAGCTGATAGGCTAAAAGACAACGGTTTGATAGATTTTCTGCGTCATCTCGAAGATAAATCACCTTCAAAAATTGATATAGTTCGTTTTGAAAGAGGAGACGTAGAACGTCATGCTGCTGTTAAGCAAGTGCTTGACGTATACGGCGACGATTAAACACACAGTTAGGTAATACCTACCCAACTGCACTTCCACTGTAGGGCAGGTTAGGTTTCTTTTTTGGATTTCTAACCTGCCATAACAGATACTCGTTTTCTGTTAAAATGTTATACCAAGCAATTCCTTTTATAGGAGGCTTGCCATCGCTATCGTAATATGTTGCGATTTCATAATAGCGTTTATTCCAAATCCATTTACCACTGTTAGACTTTTTAGGAAGATACGCCCACCTTTTGAAAACTTCTGTTTTCGGAGTGGGCTGATAGCCCATGTTAGTGCCGAACATCACACCGCCATGGGTGCAGGAATACTGGGCATAGGATTGTAATCTACAAGTTTATAGTTCGAAGGAACTGTGTTAACAAGTTCTTCTAGATTAGAAAATTCGGGCATTTCTAGTGTGGGGCCTAGTCTAGGAGTTCGTGTAATCTGTTCTTGAACTTGAGTTATATGATTTTGATAGATATGACAATCACCGCCTGTCCATATAAAGTCACCTACACGTAGATCGAGGATCTGTGCCATCATATGTGTGAGCAGACTATAGGATGCAATATTAAAAGGAACTCCCAAAAACATATCTGCGGATCTCTGGTACAGTTGACAACTCAGTTCTCCGTCTTGTATATGAAATTGAAACAGTGTATGACATGGAGGTAAAGCCATTATATTTACACGATCAACATTCCATGCTGATACAATATGTCTGCGACTATAAGGATCATGATACATGTTTTCTAATACTTCGGCAATTTGATCCACAGTTCCGATAGCAGCATCCCAACTGCGCCATTGATGTCCGTAAACAGGACCTAGATCCTTTTCAGTGTCGGTGTTTGTATAACCTAGATTTTTAGCTTGATTATCAGCATTTGCAGTCCAAATAGTAGTTTTGTCTGTAAGTTCTTCTCTTGGCTTTTCAAATGTAATTTCAGCAAGTCTGCGTTCGTCACTTGACCCTTCTAGCATCCATAACAGTTCACCTACTACGCTGCGCCATGCTAATTTTTTAGTAGTGACAGCAGGAAATTCATTGCGCAAGTCAAAACGCATTTGATATCCGAACACACCCTTTGTGCCGGTGTTTGTTCTGTCTTCCCTGTCTTTCCCGTATTCTAAAATATGTTCAAGTGCTTGTAAATACTGCTTCAAATTTTTCTCCACTTATCAATATACACATCACCATCGCGTCGACTACTTACGAGATCAAACGTTAATTCTATAGCAGTTCTTGGTAAAAATGTATCACAGTCGTATGTACCTTCGATTTGACTTAGCCAAATTTCATCAATAATATCTAAACTGGTTTCTATCAGATGTGCGCCGCCGATTATCCAAACAGGCATTTCCTCTGCAAGTATGTGCAGACGCGATTTAAAAATATCAGGTTTAACAACTTCTACATTTGGTTGAGGCTGTGCTGTTTGAGAAACTACTAGGTTTTTTCTTTTGGGCAAAGGTTTAACTGGCAAACTGTCCCAAGTATTTCGACCCATAACAACTACATCTCCGTCAGTGCATTGTTTAAACCAACGCAGATCGGCAGGGTTATGGGGCCAAGGCAAATCACCGTTTTTACCAATTCCCCATTCGTCATCACAGGCCAGTATTGCTCTTATCATTCCCAGTCCATTGTAAAAAGTTTATTAAAAAATGTATCGCATTCATACCATATGTCAGCATCTTCATTTATTATAGTAAAAGGATGTTCCAACATCATTAAGGTATGTTTTTTATTAGGTTCTCCGAAGAATTTTATCTCCAAATGAGATTCATTACGAGGGCGATTGTAATTTCTACCCAAATACCAAAACCGATTTTTGTAATCATCGTCCCACGGCGGACCAAATACTTTGTTTAAGTATTTTTCTATTTCCTCAGTTTTGGTTTTAGGATTCTGAAGATGAACAGTAAAACTTTTAATTTTTTTTGGCATTATAATCTTCCGAGTTGTATAAGTGTAGCACTCAAATTTATTTCTGGATCTGCAACCATAGAATGATTTACTAATCCGTCTTTGATAATAAGAACTGCGTCGTCCTGCTTTGCTTCAGTATCGCCGAACAGTTCTATGTTTGTATATAGCCAACGATAAATTTCATCAATTTCTTCTGGAAGAACCTGACTACAGATCAGCTTTCGAGCTTCCGTTACTTTGCCAGCTTTGAAAAGATCTACCATTTGCAGTTTATAGTCGCTGGAATTAGATCCCGAACTTACATTTAGCAGTTCGCCTCCTTGACTATTCATTTGCACTGTGTTAATACACTTACGTAGATCTGGATAATATGCTTTTACATAGCTGTCAAGAGTGTCAATCTCAAACTTAACAGATTCATTTAATAGTATCTCTGCTAATCTTGCTGTGTATTCTGTTTTATCAATCTTTTCAAAATGCATATGCTGACAACGACTGTGTATCGCTGGCATAATTTTGTTAGGATAATTACAGGTTAGAATAAATCGAACACCCTCACTGTAGTCTTCCATAAGGTTACGCAGTGCTGGTTGAACTGAGTGCAGGTTCATGTAATCTGCTTCGTCAATAAGAACTACCTTGTAGTCACCAAATGGCATAGTTGAACAGAATGTAATCAGCTTGTCGACCCATTCAATCTTACGACCTTCTTTAGATCCGTTTGCATACAGTATGTCTGTGTCCTGTATGTCTAACTGATTAAGAAGAATTTTAGCAATAGTAGTTTTACCAATGCCTGCACTACCACTCAACAGTAGATGTGGAATAGTACCTTGTGAAATCCAGCCTTTAATCTGTTCGCGCTGTGATTCGTCTTTGAATACATATCCGTCTAGAGTTTTAGGTCGGTACTGCTCTACCCATAGTCCCTTCATTCTGTTACCTTGTCTTTCTTTGTTAAATCTATTAGTTTATGTTCTGTGTATGTATCAGGCTGTCTAATACCATATCTGATAAACTGGTCCTGTGTCCATTCTTCAAACTCTTGACGATTTTTAAAACGACTCAAGACTTTTTCTCCTCGTAATACAATCTCCATTGACAATAAAATCCGTGCCAACTGTTCCATAGAACTGCTACAATTGCGCCTGCTACGAGCGGCACATACCATGTTGTAGCTGTAAGACCCAACAGCAAAAAACCCGCCATTAGATCAGCGTAAAGAAAAACCACTATGTAATCCCACCAACGTATCATGAAAACCTCATTATAAAGTATGTTGCATGTTTGTCATTTTCGAATGTAATATAGGTAAGTTTGTCTATATCCCACTCAGTGCCTGCAGGTCCGTAACGATCGTAAAGCCATTCAACAGCCTGTTGTCTGTCTGGAATACTCATTCCTATGTTATCAAGATTTACTCGTGTCAACGTTATTACCTATTTGCTCCATAAAAGTAAGAAATCAGTGCAGAGTGTAAATCTGGCTCACCCCAAAATAGAACAACTAGTAAAAAAATTAAAATGTAAAATACTGCGT
>P_2C_Liq_1_UnCtyDRAFT_1001119_pt1 | contig 10462 bp, 20 predicted proteins | sample Pon2CUnioCityCA_2_FD_10234 | JGI IMG/M metagenome (IMG submission 10234)
GTAGCCGGAACCATCTCCTTCTTCTTCTCAAGCACTATCTCACCAATGCCTGTTCCGTACACAGCAGCGTTGATTAGACACTCACCTACAGCTTTTCTAATCTTGTTCTTAGTAAACTCTTGCGACAGCGCCTCACGTAGGAAACGCACGTCAGAGCGGTCTGTGTCGCCCATGTCGTCTTGGATGTCAAAGAACTTGCCACGCCCAAACGTAGCCTCTTCAACGTCAGCTACAGAGGACTCTACAGCTTGGAGTAGGGCAGGGGAGACAATCTTGCTTCTCTCGCTCTCACGAGTCTTGTCGTCGTCAGACCAGATGCCACGCCACATACGATAGTATTCATCAAACTTCTCGTCGTAGTTGGTTTCAAAGAACTCACGCCAGTTGTCAACTTTGTTGATAACCCAGTTTTCAAGGTCTTCTTCAATAAACCTGACGCTGTCTTCGTTGTAATCTTCCATGCTAATATCCTGCGTAGTTGTCTAAGGATTCTTCGTAGTCTTCTTCAATGTAGCCCCAGTCGTAAGCTACATTAGCTAACTGGTCTATGTAGGCCAGTGAGTCAACTGTGTCGTCATGCACTAAATGGTTGGGAAACTGAAACAACTCGTCCATGAATTGGACATTCCAGTCGCCCTTGTTTAACGTAATGTAGCCGTTTTCAAACCTGCCCTGTAGCGCCCACATGATTCTATCGGTCTTCTTTCTGTTACCGTGTGTTAGCTCTTCTACTCTAAAATACTTGTTAAAGCGCTTCATCAGGTCTGTCAGAGGCGACATAACAGCTTGTCTGCTAATGCCCTTCTCAATGCCTACAGCAATGGGATAATGCTCTGTGACGGCGTCAAAGATGCGTGCTGCAGTCTCGTCTAGCGTCCAACGACCAATGATTATCTCTTTAACCCACCACCCGTGTTCGCTGACTTTAACAATGGCTATAGAGCTGTTATCGAGTCTTTTGTTGCTCTTCTTGCCCAACTCTTCAAAGCCTGCCAAGTCACAGGCGATGTAGTAGTCACCGATGTCAGGCTCGTCTTCGTCAAACTGCACCCACTCTTCCTTGAACATCTCAGAGCCACGCGCCTCAAAGGACGCCATAAACTCTTGTCTGAACGCATAAGACGACAACGTACGTTTAGCGCTGTCTATCTCTGTAGGGTCAATTAGAGGGTTATCGTAGCTTGTGAAGTGCCACGCATTATAGTCCTCTAACTTGCCTAACGATGCTTCAGTGTACAGGTCGTAGAAGTGGTTACGTCCCATCGGCGTACCAATGAACAACGCCTCACCTTTTAAGTCTGACAACGCAGGACGTAGAATCAACTCCCACACCTCAGGCTTAAAGTCTGCAAACTCATCCAAGACTACGTAGCGTAAGCTAACACCACGCATAGTCTCTGGTCTGTCACTTCCCTTCAGTGATATGCTAGAGCCGTTAATCAGCTTCAGTGTTAGATTGTTGACGTGGCTGTTGGCTATAACGCCCTGCCCCATTTCTAACAGCATATCCCATATAACATCCCTTGCCTGACCTTGCGTAGGCGCAACGTAAAAGACTTTACCGTTCTTAGACGATAAAGCCTTCACAAGCAGCAATGACGCCGCTAGCCTTGTCTTACCTGTACGACGCCCTGCAGCCACCACTTTGAAGCGTGACTCGTCTGTCCACACTTCTTGCTGCCAAGGAAGCAGGTTGATCTGTAGGTCTTGCGTTGCAGACATCTAGTATGTCCACACAACTTGTGGCAAGTCTCTTGTGTCAACGTGTACAAAGCCTTTAGCGACACCAATGCCGTTAAAGCCTAAGTCAATGGCGTTACGAATAATCGTAGCACGCTCTATGCCGTTACTGACGGCAATGTCAGCAGCCATCCCTTGCGTATGTATCCCACCCTTGGACTTACGAGCCTCTGCAGGGTGTGACGGGTCACGATAGCCACTGGTGATAACAAATGGGAAGCCACAGGCTGCTCTTAGCTTATCTAGCTTACGCACAAACGCAGGAACTATCTTGTTCTCGCCAGTGTGCTTACAAGCAAACTCGTCTAACGTAAAATACTTAAACGTCATCGTCTGTGTCTCCATCGAGAGTTTCACCAATCGTTATTGGCTCATTTGTGTCTATGCCGTTAATCGTGATGCTAACGGCTGCTCTGCCATTACTGAGCTTATCCTTCTCAAAGTACGACAGAGGCATTATTCTATCAACAATCAACTTCCACGCTGCTGACTGATTCTTGTGGTCATCGTCTAACGCAGCATTGAATATGCTATCCATGACCTCCCTACTCTTAGGGCTAGCAAGCATCCTAGCTTTGTACTCTTCAATGGCTGAAGCGTCACCTTTAGGACGCCCTACTTGACCTCTGTTACCTTTCTTCTTTTGTTCAACAAGGGCTTTAGGGGGTCGACCACGCCGTTTCTTTGGTTTAACGTCGTCTTTAGAGACATTAGAGTCTATAGAGTCATTATTGCTCATTACTGTTATCAACCTCTATAACGCTTAAAACGTGTTGTAAGTCGCTAAAGGTGCTTTCGACTAAATAACAACAATAAGAGATAATAACAAATGCTATAACAAAAGCTATTGTTGTAATCATTGTTTTATCCTCTTTAGGAACAAATTAGAGAGCGTATAGAGTCGCTGATAACGTCCTACGGACGTGGGCATTATAGTTTCTCTATAGATGCTATGAACTGGGTAGCATTTATACCACATTTTAGCTCAAAAGTCAAGTCTTTTCTCAACTATTTCTTGTTAGGCTATATAGGCTGTTGTTAGTAACGTTGCCTATAGTGACACTAACGTTGCCTATGGTGACACTGTGCGGATTTATGGCGAATAAAGAGTCTCCGCAGACGCAATTGTTTCCTCAATTAATACAACTACTTAGCATTGCATAGACTATGTTGCTAAATTGACCTTTTTTGTTAAATTTAAGTTGCTAAATTGCACTATTTTGTGCTTGGTAGCCTACCACTATAATTCTCCACAGCCACCACAGCACCCCCGCCCTAAATTGCTACCCCGCCTTAGTTGGCACGATAGTTGCATAGCCATTAGAGCCTGCAGAGTTGGCATGGTTCTTGCATAGCCTGCGCAGCTGCAGAGCTAGCAGAGATTGGGGAGACTGTCAAGACTTGACAAGTGTGTGAGGCTGTGTTGCTGCCTATAGAGACAACCTAGACAACCAAGCCTAACCAGTTGGCACACTGTTTGCATAGCTGCTAAGTCTTAGTGCTTCTATATAGGCAACAAAGAGCAGTGCAAATAAATATGCAAATTAATTGTTAAATAGTGTTGACAAGGCTAAATCACTGTAGCATTATAATGACCAACACCAACCAACACGGAGCAACACAGCATGACTAGATACGAAGCAAACAACACACCGAAGGACAACACACAGGCAAACTGGGCAGCTGCTGAGCTTGTTAGACTGCTCAAGCTAGGCCGCTCAGTTGACAGCGTCAGAGTTCAGAACCTGATGCAGATTATCGAAGACCAGAACCCCAACCACTAGACAACTACAGCGCCTCGCAAGAGGCGCAACACTAACTAAGGAGCAACAACCATGACAGACTTCAAAATAAACAACTATGAACTTCAGCAGGAAGCAAAGCGACTAGCACAAGAGTGCTTCAACGAAGGCGACGAAGGCGGCAACGACCCTAACGAGTATCTGTGGCAGACCTGCGATGGTCACGAGTGGGCTATTTACACTTACAAGGCGCTGCTGCTGTGTGCTGAGTGCGACACTAGCGAAGGTGAAAGCTACCTCGAAGGCTTAGACATGGAGTACAACAGCCTAGCCGAGCACGCGTGCGCCGTAGCCTTTGCAACCCTCTACTGTGCAGCTATGGACGCACTGGAAGACATTCACGACGAGGTGCGCGATAATGTTTAACACAGTCTTATTTATAGTCTCGGGCGCGTTCGCTCTGCTTGGTTGGTCTACAATCGTTGCAGGCTTTGTACTGTCGCTGAAGAACAGGCGACGACGTAGCCACTACAAAGAAAAGGAAGCCGTCGAGCTGATGCTGTTCGGCGCTGTCATCATCGTACTAGCGGCGCTGCTAGCGCTGTCGTCACTATAACCACTAAGGAGCAACAACAATGAACACACACGCGTTAGTAACAATCAAAACAATCTACGGACAAGATCGAGTCTATCCTGCCAATGACGTAGCTTATTCACTGGCTGCTTTGCTAGGCTCTAAGACCTTCACCAAGGAGCAGCTAGCCAAGGCTAGGGAGCTAGGCTTCACGTTTGAGATAAAGGCGCAGGAGCATGTACTGTGAGCTTCAACGCTGCGAAGGCTCGGCAACTGTCTAGGCTACTGAAGATCAAAGAGCCAACAAAGAAGGACAAGATCGACATTGACAGCCTAGCTGCTGAGTTAGGCAGCTATGGCGAGCAATTGATTAAGATAGCAAGGGAGAACGTTAGCTATGGTTATTGAGTTTGACAGTATAGAGCACGCGCTAGAGGAGGCTGTGTGGTGTGCTGAGACACACGCCACAAGGCACGCCATAATCTACGTCAACAATCGCTACGGCGTCTGCGGAGCTGATGAAGCTCAGAGCCTGCGAGACGTGCTAGAGATTGTCACACCAACACATGAGGCTGCTGTTCAGCTTAAGGACTTACTATAGGAGTAACGCACTATGTTTTACATCATCAAAGAAATCGCGTACATTGTAGGCACTGGCTTGGCTTTGGCGCTGCTGTTTGCTTGGCCTTTGATTGTTGCTTAACTTAACTAATAGAGGTGACTGACTATGTACAAAGAAGACGGCTTGACCTACTTAGAAGAACACGACATGGACGTGCTAGAGCAAGCAACGTTAGACGAAGCACGGCATAGGCTCTACCACGACAGAGCGCTGCTGTGGGAGGCTTTAGGGCCTGATGCGTTGCCAACTGAGGCAGAGCAGGCAAACAGGCTAGAGGACGCCATAGCAGCGGCTCTGGTGGACAACAAGCACGCAGAGCTAGGTAGGCTCATAGCTAACATGGCTTTGGAGTATGGTTTCAAGTGTTGTCACGATCAGATCGTAGATGACTGGGAACGCTATATTGACGAGGTGGGCTAGTATGGGTCTTTACTGTAACGGCTGCATAACTCTGAAGGTTAAAGAGAGCGCCTGCGTGTGTCGTGTGATGTATGACATTGACCACTGGCCGCCAGAGCTGCATGAGCTACGCAAGCAGAGCGCTAGAGTAGACGACCTGCTGCACCGTCTTAACTGGGTAGTGAAGCACTTAGGCGCTAGGGGGACTGCAGCGGCGGGGGAGACATCAGGAGAATAGCACGGATTTAACAGACTGAATAGACAGAGAGGTGACAAGATGCAACAACTAGAAATGTTAGAAACGACAGCCGATGCTTTTTGTCTTACCTGTAAAAAGGTAAAACATACTAAAGAGTTCGGACTAGGTTATATAAGTAAGAACAAAAACGGAAAATGCAAAGAGTGCAGAAACGAAGAATCTCGTGCTCTTTATGCAAAAAACAAGGAAAAATATAAGCAAAAACTAATAAAGTACCGCGCACACAATAAAACAAAAACCAGAGCAATGAAAAACCTGCAGTATGCTCTGCAGTCTGGGAAACTAACCAGACAGCCTTGCGAAGTCTGCGGAGAAGAGAAAGCAGACGCGCACCACGACGACTATGCCAAGCCTTTGGAGGTGCGTTGGCTGTGTCGTAGGCATCACATACAATGGCACAGACATAACGGCGAAGCCTTAAACGCCTTTACCGTCAGACACTGGACACCACCAAAGGAGGCACAGAAATGAGCGTACTACGCTGTGAGCGTTGCTTAGGCGACGTTAAAACTAGAGGTATTATTTGCGATGATTGCCTTAGAGACTTTTATTGGCTACACTGCCTGTGGGCAGCAGGGCTGCACCAAATCCCAAACGCTGAACGCGCCTATTCAGCGCTTCAGAACATCACAAACGCGCGAAAAGTGAAACTATAACGTGCTTTAAAGCGCATAAGTGAAACTATAAGGAGCAAGACAAATGACAGAATGGAACTGGGCAATCGCCTTCAATAACGGCTTTGGCTTTTACTTTGGCATGGTAGAGACACAGACAGCGGTGGGGATGACAGAGGACGGCGAGCGGATACAGTTTGACATTGGCGGCTTTGAGCTGCTCTTGCCCTTCATTGTTATTCAGCTGCTAGAGTCTCGCTACCACGACGAGGACGACTTCTATGCCTGATTATAAACAGACACACCTGCCCTGCCCTGACTGCGGCAGCTCTGATGCGCTAGCAATCAACGCAGATGACTCGACTTTCTGCTATTCTTGCAAGAAATTCACCTTCGCTGACGACGTATCAGACGAAGTAGGCGCAGGAGTAGCCGTCAGAGTCCCACAGAAGCCGCTCACGGGCTTTGAAGGCTTTGAGGCTACTCTGGCAGCCCTAGCGACTGAAACGTTCTCTGGCGTCCCTGAGAGAGGTCTGAGCGCAGCCACGATGAAGAGCTATGGCGTGGTGCTGAAGTCTGGGCAGGTCATCTACCCCTACTTTGAGCCAACAGAGCCTAATTCACCAGTGGCGGCAAAGGTGCGCTATCCTGACAAGCGTTTCCAAACTAGCGGCGACTGGGGCAAGGGCGGTCTGTTCGGTCAGCAGTTGTTTCCCAAGGGCGGCAGATACGTCACGTTGACAGAGGGCGAATACGACGCTCTAGCGGCTTATCAGATGATGGGCAGCAAGTACCCTGTTGTCAGCATTAAGAACGGCGCAAGCAGCGCTCTGAAGGACTGCAAAGCCAATTACGAGTGGCTAGACAGCTTCGACACCATTGTCATTTGCTTTGACGCTGACGAGCAAGGCACAAAGGCGGCTGACGAAGTGGGACAGCTGTTCGGCGGCAAGGCCAAGATCATCAAGCACCTTGACGGCTACAAAGATGCCTGCGACTACCTAGCTGACAGCAAGATTGCTCTGTTTAACGCTGCTTTCTGGAAGGCTGAGAAGTACGTCCCTGACGGCATTGTCAACGCTGCGTCTCTGTGGGACGAAGTCAACACACCGATGGAGACTGCAGAGGTGGTGTATCCGTTTAAGGGTATTAACGCCCTGACCTACGGTATACGCCCTGCTGAGCTTGTCACTGTCACTGCAGGCAGCGGACTGGGTAAGTCTCAGTTCTTGCGTGAGGTGGTGTGGTCAACGCTGCAGCAGACAGCCTACAACATCGGCTTGTTGTTTCTTGAGGAGAGCATACGCAAGACAGCCTTGTCGATCATGTCACTGGCGGCTAACAAGCAGCTGCACCTGCCCACGACTGTAAGCACTGAAGAGGAACGCAAAGAAGCCTTTGACGCGACGTTAGCTGACGAGCGGCTTTACTTGCTTGACCACTTCGGCAGCACAGACGTTGACAACATTGTCGGGCGTGTGCGCTACATGGCTAAGGCGCTAGACTGCCGCTATGTCTTTCTAGACCACGTTTCGATAGTTGTGTCGGCGCAGTCCAATCTTGACGAGCGTAAGGCGTTAGACGAGATAATGACCAAGCTGCGGATGCTTGTGCAGGAGACAGGCATTGCCTTGTTTGTCGTTAGTCATCTACGCAGACCGGACAACAAAGGACACGAGGAAGGCGCTGCAACGTCTCTGTCACAGCTTCGCGGCAGTGCATCAATAGCACAGCTGAGCGACATTGTGCTCGGGCTTGAGCGTGACGGACAGGCTGACGACATTGTCGTGCGTAATACAACGGCTGTGCGTGTACTGAAGAATCGCTTCAGCGGCGAGACTGGACGCTGTGCAGACCTTTACTTTGATAGCACTACAGGTAGAATGGTGGAGAGCACACTGGAGGAACTATTATGAGCAAAACAGCTGTAAAACTAAACAACGACCAAATAAACATAACGTTACGGATTTTGACCGTGGCAAAGCACGATATAATACGGCAACTAAAAAACACAGAAGAGCGGCTTCCTTGGGTTCCTGCGTTTCTAAGCAATCAGCTCGATGAGTTAGTAGAACTGGAGAAAGTTTTCATAGCTTTGAAGGAGGTAGAGGCATGAAATGCTTAGCTTGTGATGCAATACTGACGGACTACGAAGCCACGTTGAAGGACGCCACTACAGGCGCTTATGTCAACGAGTGTGTGGAGTGTATTCAGGGCGGCACAGGTGACTTAGCGCTGCAAGAACGCCTAGACCTCAAAACTGTACACGACTTAGGCTTGGACATTTTAGACATTGATACGGATTAGTAATGCTAACAATCGACATTGAAACAGATATGAAGCAAACAGTGATATGGTGCGCCTGTGCCGAGGATGTCGATACAGGTGAGATGACTGTACACACTGAAGCGAAGACGCTGCAGGCTCTTGTGAACGAACACGACGGCATAGTGACGTACAACGGACTAGGCTTTGACGTGCCAGTGATGGAGAGGCTGTGGAGTATGGACTTCACAGGCAAGAAGCACAGCGACGCTATGGTGCTGTCTCGCCTCTACAACCCTGCACAGGCAGGAGGACACAGCTTGCGCTCTTGGGGTGAAAGGCTGAAGTATCCCAAGGACGACTTTACAGACTACGACGGCGGCTTGTGTGAGGAAATGATTACATACTGCAAGCGTGACGTAGAGCTGACAACCAAGGTTTATAAAAAGCTGCTTGCTGCGCTGTCTAAAGAACGCTTCAGCCAAGACGTTATAGACCTTGAGCATCGCGTTACAGCAGAGCTAGAGCTGCAACGACAGAACGGCTTCAAGCTAGACCTGCCCAAGGCTAACGAGCTGTACAGCCGTCTGTCTCATCGTATGCGTGAGATTGAAGTGGAGCTGCAGACAGAGTTTCCACCTATCGTAACCGAACGTTACTCAGAGAAGACAGGCAAGCGTCTCAAGGACAACGTAGAAGTGTTTAACGTTGGCAGCAGACAGCAGATAGCCAAGCGCCTACAGAGCATTGGTATACGCTTCACTGATAAGACCGAAGGCGGTAGCTACAAGATAGACGAGAACGTGCTAGAGGCTATAGATAATCCTACAGCGCAGCTTGTTGCTGAATACTTACTGGTGCAGAAAAGGGCTAGTCAGGTTAGTTCGTGGCTAGAGGCTGTAGAGGCAGACGGCAGAGTGCATGGTCGTGTGTTTAGCAGCGGCGCAGCAACAGGTAGGATGACGCATATATCGCCCAACATGGCTCAAGTGCCTGCAACACGCAAGGTTGTAGACAGCATGACTCCTGTGCAGAAGCTGAAGGCTACACTGGGCGGCGAGTGTCGAGCCTGTTGGACTGTAGAGGAAGGTAACAAACTAGTCGGTATAGACGCCTCAGGCTTAGAGCTACGGATGCTAGCCCACTACATGAAGGACGACGATTACGTGCAGACAATCTTGGAAGGCGACATACACAGCGCCAACCAAGCTGCAGCAGGACTTGCCACACGCGACCAAGCAAAGACGTTTATTTATGCGTTCTTGTACGGCGCAGGTGACGAGAAGATAGGCAGCATAGCAGGTAGAGGTGCTGCCCACGGTAGGAAGCTAAAGAAAGACTTTCTCGACAACATCCCATCACTGAAGGTGTTGAAGAACAAAGTAGAGAACTTAGCTGATGTAAACGGCAGTCTACCTAGCTTAGACGGTCGCAGGATACGCATTCGCAAGGCGTACAGCGCACTCAACTTCCTGTTACAGGGCGGTGGCGCTGCGTTGATGAAGAAGGCTCTACTGAACGGTGTAGACAGTCTCAGGGAAGCAGGTATTCCTTTTAAGATTGTTGCTAACGTGCATGACGAGCTGCAGGTAGAGACACCAGAGGCTTTTGCCAAGGCTGTCGGGCTGCACTTCCGCAATGCTATCCGCAAGGCAGGCGACGATTTTGAACTACGTTGCCCAATGGACGGTGAGTTTCAGATTGGAAACAACTGGTCAGAAACCCATTGATCTTTTTAACTATGTATGATAGACTATATTGTCTTTACAAAAGGAGCTACACACTATGTCAAATACTAACCTAAAGCCACTTCCCATCAAAGGTACTGTGTACTGGGCTAACCTTTCTTCCAAGAACGCTATGTCAGGCAAGTATCAGTTTGACCTTGGCAATCTCTCTAGCGCTGCAGTAACTGCCCTAGAAGAGCGAGGAATGAAGCCACGCAACAAAGGTGATGACAAAGAAGACTTTATCACTATCAAGTCTAGCAATCCCATCCGTGCTTACAACACAAGCGGTGACGAGATTGGGTGTCTAGTCGGTAACGGCTCAACAGCTGCTGCCGTTGTAGGACACTATGATTGGAAGTCTCCGGCAGGTCAGCAAGGCCGTTCTCCAAGCTGTCTCAAGCTAGTCATTACAGACTTGAACGAGTACACAGAAGAAGGCGGCAGCGTCGACTTTGATCTGGAAGCGGCTCTATAATGCTTCTGATTGATGGCGACATATACTGCTATCGAGTGGCTT
>P_2C_Liq_1_UnCtyDRAFT_1001120_pt1 | contig 10449 bp, 8 predicted proteins | sample Pon2CUnioCityCA_2_FD_10234 | JGI IMG/M metagenome (IMG submission 10234)
GGGCCTGTGTTGGACCCTGGGCTTGCCACGGATGGTGGCGTTGACTTGATGACAGCCGCCGAAAGCGATCTGCCGATCGTCGACAACGTAGTTGTCACATCCAAGACCATGACCGGATACGCGCCCCAATCTGGCGCGCCGCACAAGGTGGAGGAGCCTCGCGAGTTGGCACTTGAGGCAATCACGCTGACCCGCGCAGACGCCCTGCCACCCGCGACCGCGCCACAGCCCGATCCCTTGCCCGGTGTCCCTGTTGCCGTCAAAGCCTCCACGCGTGGCGATATGCAGGTAACGGATCTGCCGACCGAAGACGCAGCGCCGGCGTTTTCGTGCGAGATGGAAATGAACGCAACGCCGAAGGAAGCCGCATTGGTGAACGTACGGTTGACGGCACCCTGCATGGAGAACGAGCGGTTTACGCTACATCACAACGGAATGATGATTACCGGCGCGACCGATGACGCGGGGCGTTGGCAGGCAGACATACCCGCGCTGTCTGAAAACGCGCTTTTTATCGCGGCTTTCACAAACGGTGATGGTGCCGTTGCCACGGCCGATGTGCCTCTTTTGGCCGATTATGATCGCTATGTCGTTCAGTGGAAGGGCTATAGCGGATTGCAGATCCACGCGCTTGAATATGGCGCTGATTACGGCCAGACCGGGCATGTTTGGCACAAAGAACACCGTAACCCGGACGTGGCTCTGCGTGGTGAGGGTGGCTTTATCCTTCGCTTGGGCAAGGAGGGCATGGATGATGCGCTGATGGCTGAGGTCTACAGTTTTCCTAGTGGACACGCGCAACGATCCGGCAATGTACAAGTCAGCCTTGAAAGTGAAATCACACAGAATAATTGCGGCGCTGATGTCGAGGCGCAGGCGCTGATTAAAACCGCAGACGGTTCGATAGGCGCGCGTGACTTAAAACTCGCGATGCCCGAGTGTAACACCGTCGGAGATTTTATAGTGTTGAAAAACCTCTACGAAGACTTGAAGATTGCAGCCAATTAAGAGCTGCACCCGGGAGGGTTTTTATGAAAAAGGTCTGTGTGACGGTTTTCGTCGCACTTTTATTGGTATCAGGTGCAGGGGCCGTATCGGCCCAAGATGTTACGCTCAGCTCGCATGATGGTAATGTCGAGATTTCAGGTAACCTATTAGGATTTGATGGGGAATTTTACCGCGTCGAAACAATCTACGGAGAACTGACGGTAGATGGCTCCGGGGTGGTGTGCGCAGGTCCAGGGTGCCCTGATCTGGAAGCCTTTGTTGCCCGGGTCACGTTTTCTGGTTCACCCACGATCGGGCGCTTGCTATTGCCCGCGCTGCTCGAAGCGTTTGCGATTCGCGAAGGCTATGACATGCAGGTTGAGCCGCGCGACGGTGCCGAAACTGTGTTCACTCTTGCCGATCTTGAAGCTGACCGGGTCGTTGGAGAATTCATATTCCGTTTGACAAATTCTGACGAGGGGTTCGCCGACCTTTTGGCAAATGTGGCCGATATTGCGATGTCCATGCGCGAAATTGGTTCCGAGGAGGTGGCGTTGGGGCGCGACGCGGGGCTTGGTGATCTGACAGGTCGTGGTCGCGCGCGGGTAATGGCTCTTGACGCCTTGGTGCCCGTGGTCAGCCCCAGTAATCCGGTGCAGTCGATCACCCTGCCGGATCTATCTGCTGTGTTAAGCGGCAAAATCACCAATTGGGCCATTCTCGGCGGTCCTGACGCACCAATTGCCGTGCATCTTTATGATCGGCGAACAGGCTTGGGCCAGGTCAGCGAGTCTCGGCTATTGCGGCCCGCCGGCACTTTGCCAAGCGATACAGTGTCGCGCCACCCCAACGGATTGGCCTTGGCAGCGGCTGTCATGGCCGATCCTTTTGCCCTTGGAATCACCAGTCAGGCGGAAGCAGGCAATACATGGCCGCTTAATCTGAGTGGATCCTGTGGATTCGCTCTTCGGGCAACACGCCGGGCGGTCAAAACGGAAGACTATCCACTGACCGTACCGATGTTCCTGTATCTGCCTGCCAGGCGGTTGCCCAAGCTGGTACGCGATTTCCTGTCTTATCTGCCTGATCCATCGGCACAGCTTGTGATCCGGAGGGCGGGTTTCGTAGACCAGATGCCAGAAGAAATTGCCATCAACGCGCAAGGCGATCGCTTTGCCAACGCCATTGCCCGCGCGGGTGGTGATATATCCCTTGATGATCTCAAGCGGATGGTTGAGGTTTTGTTCCCGCTCAAGCGGTTGACGACCACGTTCCGTTTTGAAACTGGATCGGCCCGCCTTGATGCGCAATCCCGATCAAACGTACAACAGCTTGCCCGCGCGCTGGAGCTTGGCCTTTACGATGCTCGGCGGATCGTCTTTGTCGGTTTTAGTGACGGCGAAGGTGCGGCGGTCGCCAACCAGCGTATTGCACGGCAACGAGCTGTTACCGTGCGCAAAGCGGTGGTCGCTGCCGCTGAAACGGCGAACCTGACCCGGCTGAGTGTCGAAACAGAGGCGTTCGGCGAGGCGATGCCCATGGCATGTGATGACACAAGCTGGGGGCGCAGTATCAATCGGCGGGTGGAAATATGGGTCCGTTGATGGGGTGCGGTTGGCGGGTCACATCAACCCCTCGCTGCGAAAGCTGGTTTCACCGGATTTGCCGATGACCAGGTGATCGTGCAGGACGATCCCAAGCGCCTCTGCCGCCTGCCCCACCTGTTGGGTCATTGCGATATCCGCCTGTGATGGTGTCGGGTCGCCGGATGGGTGATTGTGGACGAGGATAAGCGCGCTTGCGTTCAGGAAAAGCGCACGCTTGACCACTTCGCGAGGATAAACAGGCACATGATCGACGGTGCCATGTCCCTGTGCTTCATCGGCGATCAGCACGTTCTTGCGATCCAGATAAAAGACCCGGAATTGTTCGATATCGCAATGCGCCATAGTCGTGCGGCAATAGCTGAGCAGGGCGTCCCAGCTTGAGATGATCTGTTTTTGGTGCACACGCGATCTGGCCAGACGGTGCGCCGCGGCTTCGATAATTCGCAGCTCGCAAATGACGGCTGCACCGACACCGGGCACCTCTGACAGTTGCTCTGCATTTGCGCTGATCACGGTGTTGTAGTCGCCAAATCGCTCCATCAGGGCATTTACCAGCGGTTTTACATCCCGCCTGGGTATGGCCCGAAACAGGACCAGTTCCAGCATTTCGTAATCCGGAAGCGCATCTGGCCCGCCAGCGAGAAAGCGATCCCGCAGGCGTTTTCGATGATCGCGGATATAAGAGGGCTGCGCGCCTTTTGTCGGTGTGGATATCCTGCAAACCTCGTCGGAATCGAACAAGGGCAGGGGTATTTCGTGAAAGGCGGCCTTTAGGGTCATGACCCGAAGACTGCCTCACAGAGTTTAGCGAAAGGTTAACCGTGGACGGTAACTATCACCCTTTCATCCCGTCCCAGAAGCTTTTTACCGATTTGAAGAAGCTGTGGGACTCAGGATTGTTTTCTTCCGAAAGGGAATCGAACTCACGCAGAAGTTCCTTTTGCTGCGATGTCAGGTTGACCGGGGTTTCCACCGCCAGTTCGATGAACATATCGCCCCTGGCACCACCGCGCAGCGCCGGCATCCCCTTGTTGCGCAGCCGCATCTGCCGCCCGGATTGCGATCCCTCGGGTATCTTTACCCGGCTACGGCCCCCGTCGATCGTCGGCACCTCGATGTCGCCGCCAAGTGCCGCCTTGGACATGGACACCGGCACACGACAGAAGAGATTGGTTTCCTCGCGCTCAAAGATCTTGTGCCGTTCGACCTCGATAAAGATGTACAGATCGCCAGTCGGNCCTCCACGCATCCCGGCCTCGCCTTCGCCGGCAAGACGAATGCGTGTGCCGGTTTCCACACCCGCCGGAATGTTCACCGATAGCGACCGGTCCTTTTGGACGCGGCCCTGCCCATTGCAGGTGTTGCAGGGGTTCTTGATGGTTTGCCCCAAACCTGAGCAGGTCGGGCAGGTGCGCTCTACGGTGAAAAAGCCCTGTTGCGCGCGGACCTTGCCCATACCGGAACAGGTGGGGCAAGTTGTTGGCTCGGCGCCGCCCTCGGCACCAGAGCCGTTGCAGGCGTCACAGGCGACCGATGTGGGCACATTGATCGTTTTCTGGATGCCGACGAACGCGTCTTCCAGCGTGATCCGCATGTTATAGCGCAAGTCGGAGCCGCGTGCGGCACGCTGCCGTCCGCCGGGTCCGCCGCGTCCGCCCATGAAATCGCCAAACAGATCGTCGAATACATCGGAGAACGCGCTCGCGAAATCGCCCTGACCTTGCCCCGGCCCCCCGCCGAAACCGCCACCGGCACGGCCACCGCCGCCCATTCCGCCTTCGAAGGCCGCATGACCGAAACGATCATAAGCCGCCTTTTTTTCAGGATCTTTCAGAACATCGTAGGCTTCGCCCGCTTCCTTGAACTGCGTTTCGGATTTCGGGTCGTCCTTGTTCCGGTCGGGGTGCAGTTCTTTGGCCTTCTTGCGATAGGCCTTTTTTATCTCGTCGGCAGAGGCGCCTTTGGAAATGCCGAGGACGTCATAGTAGTCTCGTTTGGCCATCGGAGAAACTCCTTACAAACGACAAACGGGGGCCACAGCGGACCCCCGCCCATCCAATGCGGCGCCTTAGGCGCGCTTGTTGTCGTCGAGATCCTCGAAATCGGCATCGACAATGTCATCGTCACCGCTGCGCGGCTCATCCGCTGCGGCGGGACCGTCACTATCGCCATCTTCCTGGCTGGCTTTGTAGATTGCCTCGCCCAGTTTCATGGCCGCTTCGGTCACGTTCTGGATGCCGGACTTGATCTTGTCCGCTGTCACATCGTCCTTCTCAAGGTCGTCCTTTAGAGCGGAGATTGCCAGTTCGATGGCCTCCACGGTAGACGGGTCAACCTTGTCGCTGTGCTCTTCCACAGACTTTTCCGTCGAATGGATCAGGCTTTCCGCTTGGTTGCGGGACTCTACCAGCGCGCGGCGTTCCTTGTCCGCCTCTGCGTTTTCCTCTGCGTCCTTGACCATCTTCTCGATGTCGTCTTCAGACAGACCACCCGACGCCTGGATCGTGATCTTGTGCTCTTTGTTTGTGCCCTTGTCCTTGGCAGAAACAGAGACGATGCCGTTGGCGTCGATGTCGAATGTCACCTCGATCTGCGGCATACCGCGTGGTGCCGGCGGGATGTCTTCAAGGTTGAACTGACCCAGCATCTTGTTGTCCGAGGCCATTTCACGCTCGCCCTGGAAGACGCGGATCGTCACAGCCGATTGATTGTCTTCGGCGGTGGAAAAGATCTGCGACTTGTTCGTCGGGATCGTGGTGTTGCGGTCGATCAGTCGCGTGAATACGCCACCCAGCGTTTCGATGCCAAGCGACAGCGGCGTAACGTCAAGCAGAACCACGTCCTTGACGTCGCCCTGAAGCACGCCAGCCTGAATGGCGGCACCCATGGCCACGACCTCGTCGGGGTTCACACCCTTGTGTGGCTCTTTGCCGAAGAATTTCGTCACTTCCTCGACCACGCGTGGCATACGGGTCATGCCGCCGACCAGAACGACCTCGTCGATCTCGTTGGCCGAGATCCCGGCATCCTTGAGAGCGGCCTTGCACGGCTTGAGAGAGTTGGTGATCAGGTCGCCCACCAGGCTTTCCAGCTTGGCGCGGGTCAGCTTGACGACCATGTGCAGCGGCTGCCCGTCCGACCCCATCGAGATGAACGGCTGGTTGATCTCTGTCTGGCTGGACGAGCTAAGCTCGATCTTGGCTTTTTCGGCGGCTTCCTTGAGACGCTGCAACGCCATCTTGTCTTTCGTCAGGTCAACGCCGTTTTCCTTTTTGAACTCGTCGGCGAGGTAGTTGACGATGCGCATGTCAAAATCTTCGCCGCCAAGGAACGTGTCGCCATTGGTCGACTTCACCTCAAACAGGCCGTCGTCGATTTCAAGGATGGTCACGTCAAACGTACCGCCGCCAAGGTCATAGACCGCGATGGTGTGCGTGTTTTCCTTGTCGAGACCGTAGGCAAGCGCGGCGGCTGTCGGTTCGTTGATGATGCGCAGCACCTCAAGCCCGGCGATCTTGCCCGCGTCCTTGGTCGCCTGACGCTGTGCGTCGTTGAAATAGGCGGGCACGGTGATGACGGCCTGCGTGACCTCTTCGCCAAGATAGCTTTCGGCGGTTTCCTTCATCTTGCCGAGGATGAAAGCGGAAATCTGGCTGGGTGAATATTTCTCGCCCCGCGCGCTGACCCATGCGTCGCCGTTGCCACCGTCTATCACGGTGAACGGCATGTTCTTCTTGTCCTTGGCGAGATCCGGATCATCCTCGCGGCGACCGATCAGGCGCTTGACCCCGAAGATGGTGTTTTCGGGGTTTGTGACCGCTTGCCGCTTGGCCGGTTGACCGACAAGACGCTCATCTTCGGTGAAAGCCACGATGGAGGGTGTGGTGCGCGCACCTTCGGAATTCTCGATCACCCGTGCTCGGCTGCCATCCATGATGGCAACGCAGCTATTCGTAGTGCCGAGGTCGATACCGATAACTTTACCCATTTTTCTACGATCCCTTCTGCTTTAGGCGATTTTATGGCGGCCCGACCCGTTCCGGCATCAGGCCCCCTGATGAAGTGCAGCTCCGGCAGCGCCGTTCCGCGTTTCGTCGGGTATATAGGCAGACCTCTGCCACCCTGCAAGCCGCCGCTGTGGTGCGAAAGGAGGATTCAGGATTAAATTGAAGCTATCGTCAGGAAAGGAGGCAGAAATACCCGAAAACGCTTTGCATATTCGCGGGTTCCGCATCTTCAAGGAATATCTCGACAAGGCGGCACAACGTGCCTTGGTCGAGGATTTGCGAGAGGTCGTGCGCGCGGCACCGTTATTTTCTCCCGTCACGCCCGGCGGCAAGAAGATGAGCGTCCAGATGACATCGGCGGGCAATTATGGCTGGTATTCCGACAAAAACGGCTACCGCTACGCCGCGCAGCACCCTAGCGGCAACGACTGGCCGCCGATCCCGCAGCCTGTGCTGCGGATCTGGGCGGATCTTGTCAGTGCCGCGCGTTCTCCGGATTGTTGTCTGGTCAACCACTACCGCGACACCGCGCGCATGGGGATGCATCAAGATCGCGACGAGGCCGATTTCAGCTGGCCGGTTCTGTCCATCTCTCTTGGGGACGAGGCGCTGTTCCGGATGGGCAACCTGACACGCGGGGGCAAGACAGAATCTATCTGGCTGCACTCGGGTGATGTGGTCGTGATGGGCGGTGAGGCGCGTCTTCGGTATCACGGTGTCGATAGGATCAAGCCGGGTACATCACAGCTTTTGTTGAAGGGTGGACGCATCAACCTGACATGCCGGGTGGTGGATTGACCCGGTTTGGCGGCGTCGCCACCACCCGGCCGTGACATGACTTATCGCCGCGCGCCCCAACTGCTGGATTCATACTGGCGGGTATAGAATTCACCCATCAGACCAAGCATCAACAGGATGGCGCCGACGATCAAGGCATACTGGTAATCCGTGTTTCGCGGGTAATAGTTCTGAAAGACATAGCCACGGCATTGGTCGATGGCATGGAAAAGCGGGTTCCAGTCAAACATCGCCAGCATGAAATTCGGCAGGGTGTTGGCCACAAAAAGCTTGCCAGAGGCGATCATGTTGGCGCGCGTGTAGATGATCTGAACAAGGTTCGCCGCGGTCGGGAACCAGGGCTTCACGGCAAGAAACAACAGGCCGACGGCGCAGCCGGTGAACCACGCCAGCAGTAGCATTCCGAAGGCACCGATCGGATCATAGATTTCGATCCGCTCGAATGCGACATGATATACGAAAAGAATAACGAACGCCGACAGAACCTGAATGTAAAGACTGCCAAGAGCAGCGGAGCAGATCGAGATCATCGTGTTCATCGGGGCATGTTGCATCATCGGCGATGCGGCCCCGTCCGCGCCCGACACAGCCCCCAAAGCCTTGATATGCGTCAGGTACAAAAACACGCCCGACATCATGTAAAGCATGAAATCGCCGCGCAGCTTGGCACCCCGCAGGCCCAGAACCGAAAACATCACGTAAAAGGCCAGAACGAACACGACGGCTGTCATGATGTTCACGGCAAGCGCCATGAACGCGTTACCATGCGTTTTGCGAATATCCCGCACCGTGGTGTGATAGATCAGCTCTGCAATCGTTATAGCGGATCCTATGATGGATTTTTTACGCGTATTCTGAAACATCACCTGCCGCCAAATGTATCTTTGTGGATCTTTTTTACACGGATTTCTTGCTGTCGCGTTAGCCACAAAGCATAAGAGGCAAGATACAATCCCGCAACACGCGCCTTGAACGCGCCACCGACGCATTGGAGCAGACCATTGGATTACGACAAACTTGTCACGGTTTTTCGCCGTCTTGCCCTGGAGGCGGGCGACAAGATCATGGAAATTTATGATGCAGACGATTTCGAAGTTAAGGTCAAGTCGGATGCCAGCCCGGTGACCGCCGCTGACGAGGCCGCCGATGCCATGATCTCTGCGGGGCTGCGCGCGGCGTTTCCCGATATTGCCCTCATCACCGAGGAACAGGCCGCATCGCATGATCTGAAAGCCGGTACTTTTCTGATCGTCGATCCGCTTGACGGTACAAAGGAATTCATCAACCGCCGCGGCGATTTCACCGTCAACATTGCCCTTGTCGAGGATGGCGTGCCGACGCGCGGGGTTGTCTATGCCCCGGCGCGCTCTCGTATGTTCTTCACGCGTGCGGATGGTGCGTCGGTCGAAGAAACAGGGCCGTTCGAAACGGAGACCATGGGCGATCTGCGCGACATCAGGGTTGCGCAGTCGGATAATTCGGCTCTCATGGTGGTGGCCAGCAAATCCCACCGCGATCAGGCCACCGATGATTATATCGCGAAATATGCTGTCAAGGACATGAAAAGCGCTGGCTCATCGCTCAAGTTCTGTCTGGTGGCGACTGGTGAGGCGGATATTTATCCGCGTGTCGGTCGTACGATGGAATGGGATACAGCCGCCGGTCATGCGGTTCTGCTAGGCGCGGGTGGGCGTGTCGTACGCTTCGATGACCATGCGCCGCTGATCTACGGCAAGGAGGGCTACGCCAATCCGTTTTTCATCGCCTACGCCCCGCACGTCGAATTGAAGTCCGCCTGACAATGGGTGTTCTGGTCGTCATTCCAGCGCGTTACGCGTCGACCCGCTATCCCGGCAAGCCGCTTGCGGTATTGCGCGGTGCCAAAGGCACTGTGAAAAGCCTGATCCGGCGAAGCTGGGACGCGGCCTGTGCTGTGCCGGGTGTCGAGCGGGTAGTCATCGCAACGGATGATGCGCGAATATGCGAGGCGGCAAAGGATTTCGGCGCCGAGGTCGTGATGACGTCGCAGGATTGCGCAAACGGCACTGAACGTTGCGCCGAGGCGGCTGAGCGGCTTGGCGGGCAATATGACATCGTGGTGAACCTGCAAGGCGATGCGCCGCTGACCCCGCCATGGTTCATAGCGGATCTGGTGCAGGGCTTGCAAAACGCGCCCGAGGCCGATGTTGCCACGCCGGTTCTGCGCTGTGATGGCCGCGCGCTCAACGGATTTCTCGATGATCGTGCGGAGGGGCGTGTCGGCGGCACGACGGTGGTGTTTGACGCCCATCAGCATGCGCTGTATTTTTCAAAAGAGGTGATCCCTTTCACCCCGATCCGGTATGCAGATAACGAACCGACGCCGGTATTCCATCACGTCGGCGTTTACGCCTATCGCCCCGAGGCCCTGCGTGCCTATGCAGATTGGCCGGCTGGGCAGTTAGAAACGCTCGAAGGGCTTGAACAGTTACGTTTTCTGGAAAAAGGGCGACGAATCATCTGTGTTGAAGTCGAGGCGTGTGGACGTCAGTTTTGGGAGTTGAACAACCCAGAGGATATTGACCGTATTCAGGCCATGATGGTTGACATGGAAATGGACTGAGTAAGCCTGCGAAAAGCATATATTTTCAGCCCGGCGGTTGCATTTTTTTGCAGAAACAAGGATGACCACCGAGACAATTACTATCTTTTGAAGATAGGAGTGTACTTTAGTTTCTGCGGCTAATGACAGCGATTGATAGGAGCCTTTGATGCGCAACAAACTTACCAAGGCCATTTTTCCGGTCGCAGGCCTGGGGACACGATTCCTGCCTGCAACAAAATCCGTTCCCAAGGAAATCATGACATTGGTCGACCGACCACTGGTGCAATACGCCATCGACGAGGCGCGCGCTGCCGGCATCAAGGAATTCATCTTTGTCACCTCTCGCGGCAAGGGTGCGCTGGAGGATTATTTTGACCACGCCCCCCAGCTTGAGCAGGAACTGCGCAAAAAGGGTAAGGATGATCTGCTGGAGATCCTCAAATCCACGAATATGGACAGTGGCGAG
>P_2C_Liq_1_UnCtyDRAFT_1001121_pt1 | contig 10440 bp, 8 predicted proteins | sample Pon2CUnioCityCA_2_FD_10234 | JGI IMG/M metagenome (IMG submission 10234)
ACTTAAAAATTTTCTTTTTCTATCAAATAGCCTATATCAGAGGTGAATTACTTCATCATAGGCATCAGCAACTGCCTCCATTACAGCTTCACTCATTGTTGGATGTGGATGTATGGTTTTTAACACTTCATGACCTGTTGTTTCTAATTTACGACCTAATACGGCTTCAGCTATCATATCTGTTACTCCTGCACCAATCATATGGCAACCTAACCACTCGCCATATTTTGCATCAAAAATCACTTTTACAAATCCATCTGGTGTACCAGCAGCTTTGGCTTTACCTGACGCAGAAAATGGAAATTTCCCCACTTTTAATTCGTAACCTGCTTCTTTTGCTTTAGCTTCTGTTAAACCAACAGAGGCAATTTCTGGAGTTGCATAGGTGCACCCAGGAACATTTCCATAATCGATTGCTTCTGTATGCAAACCAGCTATTTTTTCTACACATGTAATACCTTCTGCAGATGCTACGTGCGCTAAAGCTTGACCTGGAACAACATCGCCAATGGCATAATAACCAGGTATGTTAGTTTGGTAATAATCATTTACCAATATTTTATCTTTATCTACAATAATGCCCACATCTTCTAAACCAATATTTTCGATATTCGATTTAATACCTACTGCTGATAATAAGATATCTGCTTCTAAAGTAATATCTCCTTTTTTTGTTTTTACGGTTGCAATTACACCTTCACCAGAAGTATCTACAGATTCTACAGAAGAGTTTGTCATTACCTTAATACCTGCTTTTTTAATAGAGCGTTCAAATTGTTTTGAAATGTCTATATCTTCTACAGGTACTAAATTGGGTTGAAATTCTACTATGGTAACCTCAGTGCCCATTGTATTATAAAAATGTGCAAATTCAACACCAATTGCTCCAGAACCTACGACAATCATAGATTTTGGTTGTTTTGGTAATGTCATTGCTTTTCTGTATTCAATTACTTTTACGCCATCTTGAGGTAGATTAGGTAATTCTCGAGAACGAGAACCTGTTGCAATAATAATATGATCTGCGCTATATTCAGTTACAGTTCCGTCATCTGAAGTAACATCAACTTTTTTACCTGTTTTTATTTTACCAAAACCGTTTATAACATCAATTTTGTTTTTCTTCATTAAGAACTGAACACCTTTGCTCATTCCATCTGCTACACCTCTGCTTCGTTTTATTACTGCTTCAAAATCTTTATCTATAGCCTCTGCTTTTAATCCATATTCATCTACATGTTTTAAATAATCATATACTTGAGCAGATTTAAGTAATGCTTTTGTTGGGATACAACCCCAATTTAAACATATACCTCCTAAAGATTCTTTTTCTACAATGGCAACTTTAAAGCCTAATTGAGATGCCCTAATTCCAGTTACATAACCTCCAGGTCCACTTCCAATGATAATGATGTCGTATTTCATGTGTTTGTTTATTTTGATTTTAAAGTAAAAAAAATAGTGTTTTTAAATTTTGTTAAAAATCAACCCCAAATTTAGTTATAATAAATGTTGATTTCAAATTATTGATTAGGATATTTAAAATTTATTAAATTAATAGTTATTGTCTTATTAATTTATTGCACTACATTCTTTTAGGTACTTTTATTCCTAATAATGAAAATGCAGATTTTATAATATCGGAAACCTTCTTTGCTAATTGTACTCTAAATATTTTTTTATCAGGATTTTCTTCTCCTAAAATAGATACATTTTGATAAAAAGAATTAAACTCTTTTACCAAGTCATACGTGTAATTTGCAATTACTGCTGGCGAATAATTTGTGGCAGCTTGCTGTATAACTTCAGGAAACAACTCTAATTGTTTTAGCAATTCTTTTTCTTTCTCGTGCAGAGATATCTCGACGTTATTCGATATGACATTGTAATCAAAAGCTGCTTTTCTGATGATAGATTGAATACGGGCATAGGTATATTGTATAAAAGGTCCTGTATTTCCTTGAAAATCTACTGAAGATTTTGGGTCGAATAAAATTCTTTTTTTAGGATCTACTTTTAGAATAAAGTACTTTAAAGCACCTAAACCAATTGTTTTGTGCAATTCATTTTTTTCATCCTTAGAATAACCATCTAGTTTTCCTAATTCTTCAGAAATTTCTTGTGCAGTAGTGGTCATTTCTACCATTAAATCATCAGCATCTACAACGGTTCCTTCTCTTGATTTCATTTTGCCAGATGGTAAATCTACCATTCCGTAACTCAAATGGTGCAAATGTTTTGCCCAATCAAAACCTAATTTTTTCAAAATTAAAAACAATACTTGAAAATGATAATCTTGCTCATTACCAACAGTATACACCATTCCTCCAACATCCGAAAAATCTTTAACGCGTTGTATAGCAGTACCAATATCTTGTGTCATATATACAGCAGTGCCATCAGAACGTAATACGATTTTTTCATCTAGACCATCGTCAGTTAAATCGCACCAAACAGAGCCATCCTCTTTTTTGTAAAAGACGCCTTTTTCGATTCCTTGAGCAACCACATCTTTTCCTAACAAATAGGTGTCACTTTCGTAATACAAGGTATCAAAATTTACACCTAAATTTTTATAAGTAACATCAAAGCCATTATATACCCAAGCGTTCATTTCTTTCCAAAGTGCAACCGTTTTCTCATCTCCAGCTTCCCATTTTAGTAACATTTCTTGTGCTTCAACTAAAAGTGGTGCTTCTTTTTTTGCTTGGTCTTCAGTTTTTCCTTCTGCTATTAATTGCGCAATTTGTTTTTTGTATTCTTGGTCGAATTTCACATAGTAATTCCCAACCAATTTATCGCCTTTTAAGCCCGTTGATTCTGGAGTTTCTCCTTTACCAAATTTTTGCCAAGCCAACATCGATTTACAGATATGAATTCCTCTGTCGTTAATAATTTGAGTTTTATATACTTTTTTACCAGAAGCTTTAATAATCTCAGCTACAGCATAGCCTAGTAAATTATTGCGAACATGGCCTAAATGAAGAGGTTTGTTGGTGTTTGGTGAAGAATATTCGACCATTACCGCTTTTTCATCCGCTTTTGGCGAAACAAAACCATAGGTTGAATTATTATAAATGGAGTTGAAAAAGTTAAAGTAATATTGGTCATCAATCACCAAATTTAAAAATCCTTTCACCACATTATAATTGGTGATTTCAGAAACGTTTTTAACGATATATTTACCTAAATCTTCGCCAATTTGTGCCGGATTTCCTTTTTTATAACGCAATAAAGGGAAAACAACTAGGGTAATATCTCCTTCAAATTCTTTACGTGTTGCTTGGAATTCTACACTCGGAATTTCTATATTATATAGAGCTAAAAACCCTTCTTTTACTTTGGTTTCTATCGTGTTTTGTAAGTTCATTAGGTCTCAAAAATTGAAATGCAAAATTACATATTTTTAGGCTATTTTTATGAGAAATAATTGTATTTTTCAGGTATGCAAAAACGTTTAGAAGAATTGCCAAAATTAGCCGAAGAAGCTAAAAAAGAAAACAAGAAATATTTTACGAATTTAAAACGCAGAACGCCTAAAAATCTAGATGTTGTTGTGCAAGATTTGCACAACAAAGAGTTCGAAAAAACAGACTGTTTAACTTGTGGGAATTGCTGTAAAACCACAAGTCCGATATTTATTGATAAAGATATTGAGCGCATTGCTAAACACTTAAAAATGAAGGTTGCAGATTTTACAAATCAGTATTTAGAAAGAGATAAAGACGATTTTATGGTGTTAAAAACTGCTCCTTGTTCTTTTTTTGATGAATCTGATAATACTTGTTTTATCTATGATGTTCGCCCAAAAGCTTGTGCAGAATATCCACATACAGATAGACGAAAATTTATACAAATTACAGATTTAACGATTGCAAATACGGCTGTTTGTCCTGCAGCATATAATATTGTAGAAGCCCTAAAAAAAGAGATTCCTTATGTTTATAATGATAAAAAAAGAAGGAAATAAGGAGAACAACAGGCTAAAAAAAGTGAATAATGTCTGACAGAATTCAAGAATTAGAAAAAGAAAATTCGATTTTAAAAGAGCGCTTGGCAAAACTAGAAAAGCCGAAGAAGCTAAACACAAAAAAATGGAAATTTTTTGTAAATTTTACGGCGACGTTTATAGCTGGTAAAAATCTAAAAACAAGTATTTATAACTCTATTCAAGAGTTTAACGAGCAAAAACGAATTTCTTTACAAACTACATCAGAGTTAATAGCCAGTATTGTAAAACGACTCACAAGAATAGGGGTAGTAGCCATACTTTTTGCTTTATTGCCCACAACATTAATGTTGTATCAAAATCACTTATTAAAAGTACAAAATAAAAAAATACAAGAACAAACCTATTTGGCAGAAGCTTCAAGGCGATCTGCTCAAATGTTTATTATGGGTGATATTTTAAGTGATATTAATACAGAACTTGAAACAAAAAAAACAAAAAAACTTTCGAATACATTAGTGGGCAGAATTGTAGGTCTAAGTAGAGCAATGAAACCTTATCGATATCTGGTAAATGATAAATTGATAGAAAAACCGATAAGCCCAGAAAGAGGTCAGTTACTAATTACGTTGTGTAAAAGTGATATGAATAGTACTTTTCTTGAAGATGAGATTTTACACGAAAGCGATTTTACAAAAGCCGAACTAAAAGGTGCAAATTTGTATAGTGCAGTGCTAAGACGAGTCAATTTAAAAGACGCAGATTTATCGAACGCAGATTTGTTAAAAATCGATGCAAGAAAAGCGCGTTTTGAGAACACAAACTTTATGAATGCAGATTTAGGTTATGCAGATTTGAGCGGCGCAATATTAACAAACGCAAATCTATCAGGCGCTATTTTGTTGCATACAAAAATTAATAATGCAGATTTTTCAGGAGCAATTTTAGACAATGCAATTGTAGATAGAGCAGATTGGCTCACCTATATAAAAGATGAGTTAAAATTAAGAGGGGCAGAAGCCTTGGGCGAAAAATATAAAGTAGATAGTGCCTATTCTAAAGTTTTTGATGCTAAGGTTTTGACTGTTTTAAGGAGGTGATAGATATGATTTTTGCTCGAAAAGTACTAATAATGCTATTCATAAATCAAATATTTTGCTCTAATTTTTTTAAAATCAAAGATTCCTTTTTTCCAACTTTTTCTAATTTCTTCGGCAGATAATCCTTGTTCGATTTGCTGTTGCAATTTTTTTGTGCCAGCATGAATGGTAAAGGTACCTCCAAAGAATTTTTCTACTTTAGGCGTTTTTTGATAAGCATCAATTAAAAAAGTCAAATCTATTTTAGATGTATGTTGCGTTGTACTTAAATCTACTCCGTAACACAATTTTCCTTTATGTTTTGGATATTTTGCACCTTCATTTGCTTGTGGAGTGTATGAGAAATCTGTTCTCTCAAAAAATGGAGCACCATATCTTTGAAACTGAAAATCTGTTCCGCGACCTGCGTTTATTGTGGTTCCTTCAAAAAAACCTAAATTTGGATATAGGTTTATACTTTTTGCATTTGGTAAATTGGGCGATGGTTTAATGGGCAAATCATAGGTAGATTGATGTGTGTAATTTTCTAAAGGAATTACTTTTAATTTACATTGTATGCCGTTTTTCAGCCACTTTTCACCATTGATCATCATTCCATACTCGCCAATTGTCATTCCATAAACCACAGGAACAGGATGTTTACCCACAAAACTTGTATGTTCTTTTTCTAAAACAGGGCCGTCAATATAATGTCCATTTGGGTTAGGTCTGTCTAAAATAATGATAGGAACTCCAACTTCGGCACAAGCTTCCATAACATAATGTAAAGTAGAAATATAGGTATAAAAACGAACGCCCACATCTTGAATATCAAAGACAATAACATCAACACCTTTCAAATCTTTTGTTGCTAACTTTTTGCTTTTTCCGTATAACGAAATAATAGGTAAGCCAGTTTTAGCATCGATACCATCTTTTACAAATTCTGCTGCATCAGCTTTACCGCGAAAACCATGTTCTGGAGAAAATACTTTTTTTAGGTTGATGTTTAAGCTGAGTAAACTATCAACTAAATGCGTAAATTTTTTAGTGTGAGACGATGTGTTTTTAATAACTGAGGTTTGATTGCCAACAACAGCCACATTTTTTCCTTTTAATAAACTGAGATACAAATTTGTTCTTTCTGCTCCAGTTTTAATTTGATTATTTTCAGGCTTTGAACTCTGAATTTTGAACTCTGAATTTTGAACTTGTTTCGAGCAAGAAATCAGCTGAAAATTCATCATCAGAAATAAAAATAAATAGGTACTTTTACGAAGGTTAAAAAGAGTCATCAATTTGAATTACGAGTTATTTATTGCAAAACGCATTATTGCTGGCAAAAAGTATAAAAATAGCATTTCATCGCCAATAATAAAAATTGCAATCACAGCAATTGCGTTAGGAATTATTATTATGCTTATTGCAGTGGCTACAGGTGCTGGATTACAGTATAAAATTCGCGATAAAATGACTGGTTTTAAAGGGCACATTCAAATTGTAAATTACGATAATAATAACTCTGAAGTTTCTACAACACCCATAAAAAAGAATCAAGATTTTTATCCGAAGTTTAAAAATATTTCAGGAATAAAAAACGTGCAAGTTTTTGCCAATAAAGGCGGAATTTTAAGAACCGAAACCGATTTTGAAGGTATTATTTTTAAAGGCGTTTCTACAGATTATGATTGGACTTTTTTCAAGGAATATTTGGTAGCGGGTAAAGTTCCAAATTTTAATCAACCAAGAACGAGAGCCGTTTTATTATCAGAAACTGTCGTAAATCGTTTGCATTTAAAATTAAACGATACGATTTTGGCTACTTTTCTAAAAACAACAAGCAGTATATTACCATCAAACAAAAAATATATTATTTCTGGAATTTACAATTCTGGTTTTGCGCAGTTTGATAAAAGTGTAATGATTGGCGATATTAGAGAGGTGCAAAAACTCAATAAATGGACTGAAAACGAAGTCGGTGGTTTTGAGGTTTTGTTAGATAATTTTGATGAAATTGATGCAAAAGGAGACGAGATTTACCGTGAAATAGCATCGACATTAAATAAAAAAACGATTCTAGAATTGTACCCAAATGTTTTTGAATGGATTAAACTTTTCGATAATAACGTGTGGTTTATTATCGCCATTATGATTGTGATTGCAGGGATTAATATGATAACCGCTTTATTAGTTTTAATTTTAGAGCGTGTGCAAATGATTGGTATTCTTAAAGCGTTAGGAAGTTACAATACAAGCATTAGAAAAATATTTTTATACAACGCATCTTACTTAATTTTAAAAGGCCTTTTTTGGGGGAATATTATTGGTTTATCCATTATTGGGATTCAATATTTTTTCAAGGTAATTACGCTAAATCCAGAAACCTATTATGTAACTACCATGCCAGTTTACCTATCTTTTACAGCTGTACTTTTACTAAATATTGGAACCTTATTTTTATGTTTTTTAATGTTAATCATACCGTCATTTATCATTACAAAAATAGAGCCATCGAAGTCAATTAAATTTGCGTAATAATTAGTTGTAATCGTGCTTTAAATGAAAATTAGTTGCAATAATTTCTTCTTTATTTTCTATAACATACGTTTTAAAAGCTTTCGCTACATTCGATAAGTTTTTGGTTTTTAGCCAAATTAAATTCCAATTGGTTTCAATGGGTAAATCTTTGATTTTAAGGATTTTTAAATCGCCATTTTGTAACGATTCTTGGATTCCTATTATTGGCATTAAAGAAATACCTAAGCCAGCAATAATGGCTTGTTTTACAGCTTCGTTAGACGTAAGTTCCATCTTTTTTAGAATCTCAATTTTGTGTTTTATCAAGTATTTTTCCATGGCCAAACGCGTAGCAGAACCGTTTTCTCTAAACAAGAATAGAGACTTGTTTAAATCTTTCAATTCAATTGATTTTTCTGGTAGATGATACGCTTTACCAGCCACAAAAAACATCTGATTTTTCATCAATTCAATGCTATCAATTTTTAATTTTTTGGGGATGGTAGATACCATTGCAAAATCACATTCGTTATTTTCTAAGGCACGTATTACAGACATTTTGTTGGTTACATCCATAGTAATATCAACCTTGTCGTTTTTTTTGATAAAATTTGTCAAAAAATAAGGCATTGCATATTTTGCTGTGGATACTACAGAAAGTTTTAATTTGCCCGCCAATTTACCTTCAAATAAAGACGATTTGTAGTTTATTGCCTCAACTTCAGTTAATATTATATTGGCAGCTTTACCAATTTCTTCTCCAAATTCGGTGATGTACAATTTTCTACCAACAATTTCAAAAAGCGGCAACTTAAATTGATCTTGGAAGTTTTTAAGCTGAATAGAAACAGCAGGTTGGGTTAAAAATAATTGTTCAGATGCCTTGGTAACACTCTTTAAGTCGACAATTTTTTTAAAAATTTCTAATTGATGTAAAGTATAATTCATAAAATGCCTTTATAAATAAGGCAATAAATATAAATAAATATATATTAACAACACTTAAATTTGTTCTGATTAAACAAAAAATACGATTTGTAAATCACTATTGATCATAAAAAATTATAACTTTATATAAATTGAAGCCAATTTATAATTGATTATGCATTTTTAAGATTATTTTATTTTCTGTTTTTAACAATACAATAATCAACTTAATTTGTAGTACATCAATAAAGAAAGTATTTTTGTAACTGAAATATGACTTATGAACTACGCGAATAATATATTAGAAACGATAGGTAACACGCCTTTAGTAAAATTAAATGTTTTAACAAAAGAATTGCCTTGTTTGGTGCTTTCTAAGTATGAGACGTTTAATCCTGGTAATTCTGTAAAAGATAGAATGGCATTACAAATGATAGAAGATGCAGAAGCAGATGGACGTTTGCAACCAGGTGGCACAATTATAGAAGGAACTTCTGGAAACACAGGAATGGGTTTAGCCTTAGCTGCTATTGTAAAAGGGTATAAATGTATTTTTGTGATGGCAGATAAGCAATCTAAAGAAAAAATAGATATTCTAAGAGCAGTAGGAGCAGAGGTTGTGGTTTGCCCTACAAATGTAGAACCAAATGATCCTCGTTCTTATTATTCAGTTTCCAAACGATTGGGAGAAGAAACACCGAATTCTTGGTATGTGAATCAATATGATAATCCAAGTAATTGTAAAGCGCACTTTTTAAGTACTGGACCAGAAATTTGGGAACAAACAGAAGGTAAAGTAACTCATTTTGTAGTTGGTGTTGGTACAGGAGGAACCATTTCTGGGGTAGGGAGTTATTTAAAAATGAAAGCTAAAGAAGCTGGCAAAACTGTTAAAGTTTGGGGAATTGATACTTATGGTTCGGTTTTTAAAAAATATCACGAAACCGGTATTTTTGACGAGAATGAAATTTATCCATACATTACAGAAGGAATTGGAGAAGATATTTTACCAAAAAATGTAAACTTTAGTGTTATTGATGGTTTTACCAAGGTAACAGATAAAGATGCTGCAGTGTATACGCAACGTTTGGCAAAAGAAGAAGGTATGTTTTTGGGGAATTCTGCAGGGGCAGCCATTAAAGGTCTGTTGCAGTTAAAAGAACATTTTACAAAAGATGATGTTGTTGTGGTTTTGTTCCACGATCATGGAAGTAGGTATGTGGGTAAAATGTTTAATAACGATTGGATGCGAGATCGAGGTTTTTTAGATGAAGACATTATTTTTGCGTCAGATTTAATTAAAAATCACGACAATAAACCTTTAGTAACCGCACAAACAGAAGAATTGGTTTCTCACGCTATCGAAAGAATGAAAAAACATAAAATCTCTCAAATTCCTATTCGAGATGCAAACGGAATTGTAGGTTCTTTAGATGAATCTGATTTGTTGTATCATTTTATGTCTGATAAAGATATTGCTACAAAAACGATTAAAGAGATTATGGGAAAACCATATCCTATCGTAAAAAAGCAAACAAAGTTAGAAGAGGTGTCTAAGTTAATTTCTAAAGACAACGATGCGGTTTTAGTCGATTTAGAAAATGGTAATTATCATATTATTACAAAGTATGATATTATTAGTGCAATCTAAAAATAGCATAAAGAATTATTTCGTCATAGATTAGCTATTGAATTGATTTAAATTAGTTTAAGTAAAAAGTTAGTTCAGTGTTGTTTGTTTAAAACGGGTTTTAAAAAAAGACATTATCGAATTATAAATTATGGAATTTAAGCCATAAAGAGAAAAATTCGCTTGACATTTGTTTTAGGCGATTTTTTTTGATGTTTGTCAAACCAAACTATATTTCTTAATATCATAAAAAACTAAAATCTACTTCAATTTTAAGTTGTCTAACAAAAAAACCATCTCAAAAAAAGATGGTTTTAAATCAATTAATTCAAATAATT
>P_2C_Liq_1_UnCtyDRAFT_1001123_pt1 | contig 10425 bp, 9 predicted proteins | sample Pon2CUnioCityCA_2_FD_10234 | JGI IMG/M metagenome (IMG submission 10234)
GCCCGGCGTGCGCTGGAGATCGCCGCCGCCGGCGGGCACAGCCTGCTCCTCTGCGGGCCTCCAGGCAGTGGCAAAAGCCTTCTGGCGGCCCGGCTACCGGGGCTACTCCCCGCCATGAGCCCCGCCGAGGCCATGGAATCGGCCGCCATCCACTCGGTAGCGGAGGGCGAGTTCGATCCAACGGACTGGGGTCTGCGGCCATTCCGACACCCCCACCACAGCGCCTCCGCCCGCGCCCTGACCGGTGGTGGCGGCCGGCCCCGCCCGGGGGAAATCTCTCTGGCGCACCATGGCGTGCTGTTCCTCGACGAGCTGCCGGAGTTCCCGCGCGAGGCCCTGGAGGCGCTGCGTGAGCCGCTGGAGACCGCCACGATCAGCGTATCGCGTGCCAGCAGGAAAATACGCTTTCCGGCCCGATTCCAGCTCGTTGCGGCGATGAACCCCTGCCCCTGCGGTCATCTGGGCGACAGGAACAACGAATGCCGTTGCACACCGCGCCAGATCCAGCAGTACTGCAACCGCATCAGCGGCCCCCTGCTGGATCGCATCGATCTGCAGATCGACGTCCCGCCTCTCCCGGCCGAGGCGCTGGATAACGGCAGCGTCCCGGAAACCACGGCAGCGGTGCGTGAACGTGTCTGCGCGGCGCGCGACCGGCAGTTGGACCGCGATGGCATGCCCGCCGCGGCGCTGAGCGCAGCCGTCACCCGCCAGCGCTGCAGGCTGGATCAGAAAAGCCGGGGACTCATGCAATCGGCCACCCGACGTCTGGGCCTCTCGGCCAGGGGATGGCATCGGTGCCTGCGCATCGCCCGGACCATCGCCGATCTCGAGGGTCATGACCGGGTGACAGCCAACCATGTCGGCGAGGCACTCGCCTATCGCGAACGCCTCAGACCGTCAGATAACGCTGCACGAGCGAATCATCCAGCTCGCCCATGACCCCGGCGGCCACCGATCGGCCCCGATCGAGAATGGCAAAGGTATCCGCCGTGCGCCGGGCAAAAGGCAGTTTCTGCTCGACGAGCAGCACGGTCAGTCCCTGCTCGCGATTCAGCCGGCGGATGATGTCGCCGATCTCCCGGACAATGTTGGGCTGGATACCCTCGGTCGGCTCGTCGAGCATCAGCAGCGAAGGCTCGAGGCAGAGCGCCCGTCCGATGGCGAGCTGTTGCTGCTGCCCACCCGAGAGATCACCGCCGCGGCGATGACGCATCTCGCGGAGAACGGGAAAGAGGTCATGGACGATCTCGGGTATGTCGCGACGGCCGATGGCCGCTCGCGCGATGCGCAGGTTTTCCTCGACGCTGAGCAGCGGAAAGATCTCACGCCCCTGGGGCACATAACCGATACCGCCACGGGCGCGCCGCTCGGTGGCATCGCCGTCGATACGCCGGCCGTCAAAGCGGATCTCACCCGAAGCCGCCGGCAGCAGCCCCATGATGGTTTTCAGAACAGTGGTCTTGCCAACACCGTTCCGCCCCATGAGGCAGGTGCAGCCACCGGCGGGCACCTCCAGGTCGACGTCCCACAGGGTATGGCTTTCGCCATAGAACTGATTGAGCTGACTGATCGAGAGCACCGGCTATTCTCCGAGATAGACTTCCACCACGCGCGGGTCGGACTGCACCTCATCCATGCTGCCCTCCGCGAGCACCGCACCCTGATGGAGCACGGTGACCTGTCGAGCGATCGACCGGACAAACTCCATGTCATGCTCGACCACGACCACCGAATGCCGGCCAGCCAGCCGTGTCAGCAGTTCCGCCGTCCGGTCCATCTCCTGGTGCGTCATCCCGGCCACGGGCTCGTCGACCAGCAGAACACGCGGGTTCTGCATGAGCAGCATGCCGATCTCCAGCCACTGTTTCTGGCCATGCGAGAGCTTGCCGGCCAGCTCATGGCCGGCCTCTCCGAGCCCGATCTCCTCCAGCACGCTGTCGATCCGGTCCCGGCCCTCACCCGTCAGCCTCGCCCCCAGGGCCGACCAGACCCCGCGGGGACCGGCCATGGCCAACTCCAGATTCTCGACGACACGATGGTTCGGGAACACGGTCGGTTTCTGGAACTTGCGCCCGATGCCCGCCCGGGCGATTTCAGTCTCGTCCATGCGCAACAGATCCAGCCGCTGACCGAACCAGGCCGCGCCGTGATCAGGGCGCGTCCGGCCGGTAATCACGTCCATCATCGTGCTCTTGCCCGCGCCGTTGGGTCCGATGATGCAGCGCAATTCACCATCGTCGATATACAGCGTGAGCTCGTCGAGGGCGCGGAACCCATCGAAACTCACCGTGACATCCTCGAGGTAGAGGATGGGGCCATGCCGCGTATCCAGCCCTGCGGAGACGGACTGTGCCGGCCGCACCAGGTCGAAGACCTGATCGCGACGCATGACCTCGCGCGTCGTCTCCAGCCAACTCATGATCCATCCCCCCGGCGACGGAGCAGACCAACCAGCCCGCGGGGGAAGAACAGTGTGACGGCGACGAACAGCGCGCCCAGCACGAACAGCCACAGCTCCGCCAGCCAGGCGGTGAGCAGTGTCTGGGCGTAATTCACCAGGGCGCCGCCGAGTGCCGCGCCGTAGAGCGTGCCCCGGCCGCCGACCGCCACCCAGACCACCGCCTCAATGGAATTGAGCGGCGAGAACTCGCTGGGGTTGATAATGCCGACCTGGGGCACATAGAGCGCGCCGGCCAGCCCAGAGAGCATCGCGGAGACCGTCCATACCCAAAGCTTGTAGCGGTCGGTGCGATACCCGAGCGAACGGGTTCGCGGCTCCGCATCACGGACGGCCGTCACCACCCGGCCGAGCCGGGAGCGGACAATCGTCCGGCAGATAAGGTAACTCGCCCCGAGCGCCAGCCCCGAGGCCATGAACAGCGCGACTCGTGTACCCGGCGCCGAGATACTGAAACCCAGAATGTCCTTGAAGTCGGTCAGCCCATTATTGCCGCCGAAACCCATCTCGTTGCGGAAGAACGCCAGCATGAGGGCGTAGGTCATCGCCTGACTGATAATCGACAGATAGACCCCCGTCACCCGCGAGCGGAATGCGAGCCAGCCGAACACAAAGCCCAAAAGCCCCGGCACGGCCAGAACCATGAGGGCGGCAAACCAGAAGTGGTCGAAGCCATACCAGAACCAGGGTAGCTTCTCCCAGCCCAGGAAGACCATGAAGTCCGGCAGTACCGGATCGCCGTAGACGCCCCGGTCACCGATCTGGCGCATGAGATACATGCCCATGGCATAGCCGCCGAGGGCAAAAAAGGCCCCGTGGCCGAGACTCAGGATGCCGCAGTAGCCCCAGACCAGATCCAGCGCCAGTGCCAGCAGGGCAAAGCACAGGTATCGCCCCATCAACGTGACCGCATAGGTGGAGACGTGAAATGGCGAATCCGCCGGCACCATGAGATTGAGCACGGGCACCACCACGATCATCGCGGCGAGGATACCCAGCAGGATGCGCCCGCCGAGATCGCCATGCAGGAGTCGCCGATGGGGTGCCTGGGGGATCAGCCGGGTTGCCGTGATTTCATTGGCCGCCATGGGTCAACCCTCCGCCGCGGCACGGCCGCGCTGCGGGAAAAGCCCCTGCGGGCGCTTCTGGATGAACAGGATGATGAACACCAGCACCAGCACCTTGGCGAGCACCGCTCCGGTCTGGGGCTCGAGGAACTTGTTCAGCACACCCAGCGACAGACCACCGACCAGCGTACCCCAGAGGTTGCCGACGCCCCCGAAGACGACCACCAGGAAAGAGTCGATGATGTAGCCCTGCCCCAGGTTCGGCCCGACATTGGTCAGCTGGGAGAGCGCGACGCCGGCGAGGCCGGCGACACCGGCACCAAGCCCGAAGGTCAGCGCATCGATACGCGCCGAGCTCACGCCGACCGCCCTGGCCATGGCGCGGTTCTGGGAAACGGCACGGACTCGCAGCCCCAGTGTCGTGCGCTTGAAGATCGCCATCAGTCCGAGGAAAACGAGCAGAGCGAAGGCGATGACATAGAGCCGGTTGAGGGTGAGGCTGAACGCCGCATTCACCTCGATCGAGCCGGCCATCCAGTCCGGTGTACTCACTCTCCGGTTGAGCGGCGAGAAGACGGTCCGCACCAACTGCTGGAGGATCAGGCTGAGACCGAAGGTGGCCAGCAGGGTCTCCAGCGGGCGGCCATAGAGGAATCGGATGATGCCGCGCTCAATGGCCACACCAAAGCTGCCCGCCACCAGGAAAGCCGCCGGGATGGCCACCAGGACGGAGTACTCGATGTGATTCGGCATCAGCTGCTGGACGACATAGGTGGTGTAGGCGCCCAGCATGATGAGCTCGCCATGGGCCATGTTGATCACGCCCATGACACCGAAGGTGATGGCCAGCCCGAAGGCCGCCAGCATGAGCACCGATCCCATCGAAAGACCGAAGAAGACCTGTTCGGCAAACCCCCAGAGTTCGCGCCTCTCCTCGATGCCCGCGAGCATCTGCGCCGCTTCGGCGCGTACCGCCGGATCCGGATCATCATTGGCCAGCGTGCGCACCTCGTTACGCACCCGATCCGCCAGTGAGCCGCGGAGTGAATCGAGCGCCAGGAGCCGGTCGGCGGCCGCCTCGGATTGAAGGCGGGACAGACCCAGCACAAGCGCCATATCACGCCGGATGTCCGCGCGCGGTTCCTCGTCAATCAGCCCGCCAATCTGCTCGGCAATCGCCGGATCGGGATTGTCCAGCAGCTGGCGGACCGCCTCACGACGGACCGACGGGTCATCACTGGTCAGACCGCTGCGGGCGAGCAGATCCCTGACTTCTCCGCGGATCGCGTTATTGATCACGACCCGCCGCACCTCATACTGGGTTGCGGCCCCCGCGGCCTCGCCGGTGACCGGGTCCGTCAGCGCAAACCCGTCATCAGTGGCCTCCGCGAGCACCACGTCACCCTCGATGACGCGGAAGTAGAGACTGCTGTCGAGCAGCGCCTGAAGAATGGTTGTCGCCCGCGGGTGACCGCTCGAGGCGATGGCACGCGCCGCGTCCGCCTTGTCATCGAAGCTGCGTGCGTTGAGCGCGGCCACCTGTTCGGCAAAGGCCGTATCGTCAGTCTCCGCGTGAACCGTTGCGCAGACCATGACCGCCAGCAACAGGCCAACCAGAAGCCGCCAGTAACCCGGGTTTCGTTGCATGATTCGCTTTCCTGAAAGGCATGCCCCGTCGCCTGACGGGGCATGCGTTCACATCGAGGCGAACGTCCGGCTCAGTCGCCGTAGTTCTGACCGGAGCATTCGCCGGTCTCGACGTTGTAGTTGCCGCAAAGCAGTGGCTCACGCCAGCTCGCGATGATGTTGGCGCTCTCCGGCAGATAGTCCGACCAGGCATCACCCGCCACCTCGCCGGCGGTCTCCCAGACCACGGCAAACTGGCCGTCGGGCTGGATCTCGCCGATCATGACCGGCTTGGTGGCATGGTGGTTGGGCATCATGGTGGCGAACCCGCCGGTCAGGTTGGGCACCGTCACGCCGATGATGGCCTCCTTGACAGCATCCACGTCCGTCGTGCCAGCCCGACGCACTGCCTCGACCCACATGTTGAAGCCGATGTAATGGGCCTCCATCGGATCGTTGGTCACGGCATCGGTGTCACCCTTGAACTCGTGCCAGGCTTGAATGAACTCCAGGTTCTCCCGGGTCGGCGCGCTCATGAAATAGTTCCACGCCGCCAGATGCCCCACGAGCGGCTCGGCGTCAATGCCGGCGAGTTCCTGCTCACCCACCGAGAACGCGACCACGGGGATATCCGATGCCGACACGCCCTGGTTACCGAGCTCGGTGTAGAACGGCACGTTGGCATCGCCGTTGATGGTGGAAACAACAGCGGTCTTCTTGCCCTGGCTACCGAATTCGCGGACCTCGGAGACGATGCTCTGCCAGTCGGAGTGACCAAAGGGCGTGTAGTTGATCATGATGTCCTCGGCGGCCACCCCATGATCCATGAGGTACTGCTCGAGGATCTTGTTGGTGGTCCGCGGGTAGACATAGTCGGTGCCGAGCAGGGCCCAGCGCTCCACGCCGACCTCGTCCATGAGATAGTCCACCGCGGGAATGGCCTGCTGGTTGGGGGCCGCCCCGAGGTAGAAGACATTCTCGGACGACTCTTCACCTTCGTACTGAACCGGGTAGAAGAGCAACCCGTTGAGCTCCTCGAACACCGGCAGCACCGACTTGCGGGATACCGATGTCCAGGTGCCGAACACCACGTCGACTTCATCGTCCTCAAGCAGCTGACGGGCCTGCTCGGCAAAGCGCGGCCAGTCCGAGGCGGGATCGACGACCACGGTCTCGAGTTCCCGCCCGAGCAGCCCGCCCTCCTCGTTCTGCTGCTCGACCAGCATTTCGATGGTTTCCTTGAGTGCGGTCTCGCTGATCGCCATGGTGCCGGACAACGAATGCAGCACGCCGACCTTGATCGGATCGTCCTGCGCCACCGCGTTACCGCCGGCCAGACCGCTCAGCGCCAGTGCCCCGGCCGCGGCCGTTGTCACCATCCGGCGACGTAGCATATTCAGATTTATCATCGATTAACCCCCTGTGAGTGGAATATTCCGGCCGCTGCATCGCGGACCGCCACTGCTGCTTTGCAGCATGTATGCCAACTCTGCAGAGTCCCGGCCCATGCCCGATCGGCATGGTTGCGAACAGGACGGCTTCGGACACGCTTCCCTCTGGTGGTGCAATGCACCGCACCCATTCACAAATCTGGTGCAGCTCAGGCCACCGCCTCGCCCAGCATTCCTTCCCGCAGGATGAAGTCGATAACGGCCTCGACTCCTTCACCCCCGGCAATGCTGGTCATCAGAAAGGGCGCCTCGCCACGCATGCGGCGACTGTCCCGGTCCATGACCTCGAGCGAGGCTCCGACCTGTGGTGCCAGGTCGGTCTTGTTGATCACCAGCAGATCCGAGCGCGTGATGCCCGGGCCACCCTTGCGGGGGATCTTGTCGCCCGCGGAGACATCGATGACGTAGACGGTCAGGTCGGAGAGCTCCGGGGAAAAGGTGGCCGAGAGGTTATCCCCACCGCTTTCGATGAATACCACGTCGAGATCGGGAAACTGCTGCTGAAGATCGGCCACCGCGGTGAGATTCATGGAGGCATCCTCGCGAATCGCGGTATGCGGACATCCCCCCGTCTCTACGCCAACGATCCGGCCGGCCGGAAGCGCCTCGTGGCGAGCGAGAAACTCGGCATCCTCGCGGGTGTAGATGTCGTTGGTGACGACCGCGATGGAGAGGCGATCGCGCAGGGCCCGACACAGCGCCAGCGTAAGTGCCGTCTTGCCCGACCCCACCGGTCCGCCGATACCCACGCGCAGAGGGGATGCATGCTTTGTCATGACGTGAAGCTCCGTTTTCGGTGATTCAGCTGCGGAAAAGTCGTGTGTACTGGGTTTCATGCCAGCTACTGGCCATTCCGAGGCCGGGTGTGGTGGCGCCGATTTCCCCGTCGGGCAGTGCGGCGGCCGAGTCGACGGCGGCCGGGATGGCCGCGGCGATGATGGCGAGGACACGCTGGCCATCGCTCTGGCCAAGCGGGATGAGCTTGATCGCCGCCGCCACCTGGTTCTCGCACCATGCCCAGGCATAGGCGCGGCAGGCCACGTCCACGGGGATACCCCAGGCATGCGCCGCCAGCGCGAAGGCGGTCGCGAAGCTGACCGCATGACGCCGGTCGAGCACCGCCGCCGATTCGATGCCGAGACCGTTCAGGAGACGGGCGAGGGCGCGGCCGATCTGGATATCCTCGGCCCTCAATTCGGCACTCTCCCGGGACGCCAGCAAACGGGAGGTCCATGCGGTCACGGCATGATCATCCCCTTGTGCCCAGGCACGATGGAGGCGGCGAAGAACGGGGAGGTCCAGACCGGCAAGTCCTGCCTTGAGCTGCCCGGCCACCCAATGCTGCAGGCTCTCGGTGTCGACGACCCAACCCGACTCGATCGCCGTCTCCAGGCCAGCGGAATAGGCATAGGCCCCCACGGGCAGCGACGGGCTGATCAACTGCCAGAGTCTCAGCTCGGCCATGGGCGACAGATCACTGCTCATGAGCATGCCCGTGGGCGTGTGCATGGCCATGGCCATGACCATGACCATGACCGTAGGCGCCGGCCTCCGGCTGGAACGGCTGATCCTCATGGGTCACCGACAGCCCGAGCCCCCTGACCATCTCGTCGAGCACATGATCCCGCCGGTAGCGCAGCCAACCCCGGCCGATTTCCAGCGGCATATGCCGGTTGCCCAGATGATAGGCAGCCCGCATCAGCTGCCAGGGATCCTCGTCGCAGACGGTACTGACCGGCTCAGGCGCTGCCTCGACCCGGACCACCCGGCCCTCGGCGTCGGCGAGCCCGTCACCATGGCGAAGCACGGGGCCGCCACGCGGGAGAAGCACGCCGGCATCACGGCCATCGATGAGCGTGGCGCGGAACCGCGTCCGTTCACGCTGGGCAATGGTGAGCACCAGGACACCCTCCACCGGGGTGTCCTCCGCCAATGCATCAATGCGTGTCTCAAACTGCAGCATGCCCACCCCCTAGAACAGGAAATAGCGCTGTGCCAGCGGGACGACCTCCGCCGGCTCGCAGGTCAGCAACTCGCCATCGGCCCGCACCTCATAGGTCTGCGAATCGACGCTGACCTCCGGCTGCCAGTCGTTGAGCTTCATGTCCTGCTTGCCGATGTTCCGGCAGCCGGCCACTGCGACCGCCCGCTTGGCGAGGCCGAGCCGCTCGGCGACGCCCGCCTCCACGGCCACCCGAGAACAGAAGGTCACCGAGGTTCGGCCCACGGCGCCGCCATAGGCGCCGAACATGCCGCGGTAGTGGACTGGCTGGGGTGTCGGGATCGAGGCGTTGGGGTCGCCCATGGGGGCGGCGGCAATCAATCCGCCCTTGACGATGACGCCGGGCTTGGCGCCGAAGAAGGCCGGCTTCCAGAGCACCAGATCCGCCAGCTTGCCCTCCTCCACGGAGCCCACCTCGTGGGAAATGCCATGGGCAATGGCCGGGTTGATCGTGTATTTGGCCACGAAGCGCCGGGCCCGGACGTTGTCGTTGCGGTCGTTGTCCTCGGCGAGGGGGCCGAACTGGACCTTCATCTTGTGCGCTGTCTGCCAGGTCCTCGATATGACCTCGCCGACCCGACCCATCGCCTGGGAATCCGAGGCGATCATCGAGAACGCCCCGCGATCATGGAATATATCCTCGGCGGCAATCGTCTCGCGGCGAATGCGCGACTCGGCGAACGCCACATCCTCCGGAATGGCCGGGTCGAGATGATGACAGACCATGAGCATGTCGAGATGCTCGTCGATGGTGTTGCGGGTGTAGGGCCGCGTGGGGTTGGTGGACGACGGCAGGACATTGCTCTCGCCGCAGGCCCGGATGATATCCGGCGCGTGACCGCCGCCGGCGCCCTCCGTGTGGTAGGTGTGAATGGTGCGCCCCTTGAACGCGGCAATAGTGTCCTCGACGAATCCCGACTCGTTCAGCGTGTCGGTATGAATGGCCACCTGAATGTCGTGCTCATCCGCCACGGTGAGCGCGTTATCAATGGCCGCAGGAGTCGTCCCCCAGTCCTCGTGCAGCTTGAGCCCCATGGCGCCCGCCGCGATCTGCTCATGCAGGGAATCCGGGAGACTCGCGTTGCCCTTGCCCATGAACCCCAGGTTCATGGGAAAGGCATCCGCCGCCTCCAGCATTCGCTCGATGTTCCACACGCCGGGTGTACAGGTGGTGGCGTTTGTCCCCGTGGCGGGCCCGGTGCCACCACCCAGCATGGTGGTCACCCCGGACATCAGCGCCTCCTCAATCTGCTGCGGGCAGATGAAGTGGATATGGGCGTCGATCCCCCCGGCCGTCACGATGCTGCCCTCGGCGGCGAGCACCTCAGTGCCCGGACCCACCACGATATCCACAGCCGGCTGGGTATCCGGGTTGCCGGCCTTGCCGATGCCGTGGATCCGGCCGTTGCGGATACCGATATCGGCCTTGATCACACCGCGATAATCCAGGATGACGGCATTGGTGATGACCAGATCCACCGCCTCGTGACCGGCCGCCTGGCTCTGGCCCATGCCATCGCGGATGACCTTGCCACCGCCGAATTTCACCTCATCGCCATAACGCGTGTGGTCGCGTTCGACCTCGATGATCAGCTCGGTATCACCCAGACGCACCCGGTCGCCCTGGGTGGGCCCGTACATCTCGGCGTAGGCGTCGCGTGGGATGGACGTCATGACAGTTCCCCCATGATCTGGCCGCGGAAGCCATACACCCGGCGCGCGCCGGCATAGGCGACCAGCTGGACGTCGCGGGACTGGCCCGGCTCGAAGCGAACCGCCGTCCCGGCGGCGATATCCAGCCGATAGCCCACCGCCGCC
>P_2C_Liq_1_UnCtyDRAFT_1001125_pt1 | contig 10417 bp, 10 predicted proteins | sample Pon2CUnioCityCA_2_FD_10234 | JGI IMG/M metagenome (IMG submission 10234)
TGCGGTCGGGGCAGAAGATCAAGTTGCGCTATCTTATCCGCGCGGCAGCGGTGAAATCGGCCAACGATGCGGCAACGGCGATTGGTGAGGCGATTTCGGGGTCTGAGGCTGCGTTTGCCAAGCGCATGACGCGTACGGCGCGGGCGCTGGGCATGACGAACACGACCTTTCGCAACGCTCATGGTTTGACGCAATCGGGGCATTTGTCGACCGCGCGGGACATGACGGTGATGGGACGGCGGCTGTTTTTCGATTATCCGCAGTATTACAACATCTTCTCTCGGAAATCGACGGACACGGGGATGGGCACTGTGCGCAACACGAACCGCCGCTTGTTGAGTAATTATCGTGGCGCGGATGGGATCAAGACGGGTTTTACGAACGCGGCGGGCTTTAATTTGGTCGCGAGTGCGGAGCGGGGCGAAGAGCGGATTATCGCGACTGTGTTTGGTGGGCGTTCTACCGTGACGCGGAATGCGCGTGTGGCCGAGTTGTTGGATATGGGGTTTAAGCGCGCGCCGAGCCATGCGGCTGTGCGTAGGCCTCGGCTACCTGTTTACGATGTTAGCCCGACGGCTGGCATGACCGCTGTGGCGAAGTCGAGCCGGCCCGTTGCGCGGCCCGATCGTGGTACGCTCGGTGATGGTGTGTTGATTGCAATGAATAGCAGTAGCCCGAGCGGTGGTGCGGCTGTTCCAGCGCCCCGGCCTGTTGATGGGGCGTTGATTGATAGTGCGGATATTCAGCGTGAGGTGGTGACCCGCGCGGCTCGGTCCTCTGGTGGGCGGGTGTTTGGTATCCAGTTGGAACCTCAGTCGACGCGCTATGCGGCGGACAAGTTGCTGCTGCGCACGGCTTTGCAAGAGATTGATACCTTGGACACGGCTTTGCGGCAGGTCACGAAACAGCGGCAGGGGTACATGCCCAGCTTTGTGGGCCTTAGTCAGCGCGAGGCGCAGCGTGCGTGTAGCAGGCTTTTGTCTCGGCAGGTGCAGTGTGAGGTTAAGGACGGCTGATTCCTGATCAGGTTTTGTCCTGATGCCCATTGGCTTCGTTATTTGCGTTTTGGCTGTTGTTTCTTAATGCCAGGTGCTGCGTGTTTGTTTTGAGGCCCGGTTCTTTTGGGTGACTGCATTCCGTCTTCTTCATGCTGACTATGGACTGCCTGCTCTGTTGAGGAGGCGCCCAGAGTTGAGCCTCTATACCGAAATGGCCTGCAGGTTGGGTGCTGGCCCCCGTTTCCAAAACCATGGTTGAGCTAGATTTTGCGTGACAAGGTTGAAGGGTTTCCTAGTGCTGCGTCTTCTATGATGTGCCAGAGGCCTTGAGTTGGCTGGTGTGAATTCCGGCGTTTGGGGAATGGCGGTTATACGCGGGTGCTGTTGGCCTAAGAGCGCGTGTGCGCAGCTGCGATGATCCGCGACCTTGGGGCGTTTGTTTTTCGCAGTCGCCTCGGATAGAGGCGATTTATGTCCGTTGAACGCACCACCAAATTTGCATCGTTGATAGTGATCGCCACAGGGATTCTGTGGGGGTTTTACTGGTTGCCTGTGCGCCAGATGGAGGCGCTGGGCTTGGCGGGGCCTTGGGGGACGGCGGTGATTGCGGCTGCGTCTGTTGCGGGTTTGACGCCTTTTGCCCTGCGGTACTGGCGCGCGGCGACCGGGCCGCATCGGATGACGCGCTGGGCCTTGATTATGGGCGGTGGGGCGTTTGCGCTGTATTCGATTGGGTTCATCTATGGGCGCGTCGCGCTTGTGATCCTGTTGTTTTTCCTCACCCCGGTGTGGAGCACGCTGATCGCGCGATACGTGATGGGCTGGCACACGCCGGTTCTGCGATACGTCGCGATTGGGTTGGGATTGTGCGGCCTGAGCCTGATGCTCAGCGCGGGGGGCGGTGCGCCGGTGCCCAAGTCGCTGGGCGAGTGGTTTGGGCTGATTTCGGGGGTGTGTTGGTCGGTNACGACGACGGTCCTGCGGGCCAAGCCNGCGCTNCCGCCGGTTTTGGCGGCGTGGCTGTTTTCGCTTGGGGCGCTGGCCACGGCGCTGTGTCTTGCGGTGGTGTTGGAGCCGATGCCGGACGCCGTGACGCCCGCGCAGATCGGGGTGGCGATTGGAACCGGATGGATTTGGTGGGGCGTTTCGATTGCGGGGCTGTTGTGGGCCACGGCACGATTGGACCCCGCGCGTGTTGGTATTTTGTTGATGGCCGAAGTGCTGATCGGGACGGCCGGTGCCGCGCTTTTGGCGGGTGAGGTTTTGACACCGTTAGAGGTGTTTGGCGGCGGTCTGGTCGTGGTGGCCGCTGTGCTGGAAGTTTGGCCGCAACAGGCCAATGTGGCGAAAATCTGACGAAAGTAAGGGAATCCGTACTGGCTCGATTGAGCAATATGGTTAATGTTCTTTGTGTGTTCTAGATTAGTGAGTATTATTTTATCTCGTTACAAACCGGGCTTGGGGTGGTTTCTCTGGTCTCATTAAGGCTCCCGCCACCGTAGGATTTGGTCCCTGATCCATGGCCATACCCGGTTAAATAAGAAAAGCGCCCCACCAGCATGGGGCGCTTTTTCTTTGGGGGTTGCCAAGGACTGCTCAGTGGTTTGATCCAAATGAAAAAGGCACCCGAAGGTGCCTTTTGCGATAGGATTTGGCGCCGCTTAGACGTGACGCTCAACCATCATCTGCTTGATCGACGCGATTGCCTTGGCGGGGTTCAAACCCTTGGGGCAGGTCTTGGAGCAGTTCATGATTGTGTGGCAGCGATACAGCTTGAAGGGGTCTTCGAGAGCATCCAAACGCTCACCCGTGGCCTCATCGCGCGAATCGATGATCCAGCGGTAGGCGTGCAGGAGGGCGGCTGGCCCCAGGTATTTGTCGCCGTTCCACCAGTAGCTGGGGCAGGACGTCGAGCACGAGGCGCACATCACGCATTCGTACAGGCCATCGAGCTTTTTGCGGTCTTCGATGGACTGGCGCCATTCCTTAGCGGGGCGGTTGGTTTTGGTTTCCAGCCACGGCATGATGGAGGCGTGCTGCGCGTAGAAGTGGGTCAGATCCGGGATCAGATCCTTGACGACCTCCATGTGGGGCAGCGGATAGATTTTGACGTCGCCCTTCACCTCATCCATGCCGTAAATGCAGGCGAGTGTGTTGATGCCGTCGATGTTCATCGCGCAGGAGCCACAGATGCCTTCGCGGCAGGACCGGCGGAAGGTCAGTGTGGGGTCGATCTCATTTTTGATCTTGATGAGGCCGTCCAAAATCATCGGACCGCAGGTATCCATATCGACGAAATAGGTGTCGAGTTGGGGGTTTTTGCCGTCTTCGGGGTTCCAGCGATAGATCTGAAACTTGCGAACGTTGGTGGCGCCTTCGGGCTTGGGCCATGTTTTGCCCACGGTGATCTTGGAGTTCTTAGGCAGGGTAAATTGTGCCATGGGTCGCTCTCCTTAGGTGTCGGGTGTCGTCGGTGCGAGGGGGGCAGTCGACCATGGCGCGGGGGCCACGGTCGATCCCGGTCCGTATGGGGTGCTGAGGCTCAATACACCCGCGCTTTTGGCGCGATTTTCTTGAGGTCAATGCCGCCTTCGTTGTGGCTGCTGAGGGGTTCGAGGTGAACGCCGCGGTAGTCCAGTTTGGCCGCGCCGTTTTTGCCTGTGAACCAGACGAGGCTGTGCTTGCGCCAGTTTTCGTCGTCCCGGTTTGGGTAATCCTCGTGAGCGTGGGCGCCACGGCTTTCTTTGCGGGCCTCGGCGGCTGTGATGGTGGCCACGGCATTGGGCATCAGGTTGGCCAATTCGAGGGTTTCCATCAGGTCCGAGTTCCACACCAGGCTGTTGTCGGTGACGGCGATGTCGTCCATTTTGGAGGCGACGTCGTCCATCTTGTCCTTGCCCTCAGCGAGTGTCTTGTCGGTGCGGAAAACGGCGGCGTCGGCCTGCATGGTTTTCTGCATCTCAAGGCGCAGTTCGGCGGTGCCGACCTGACCGCGGGCGTGACGAAGGCCGTCGAAGCGGGCCAGAGCCATGTCCACGGAGCGCTGGTTCAGCTCGGGGTTGGGGGTTTTGGGATCGACGATTTGACCGGCGCGGATGGCAGCGGCGCGGCCAAAGACCACGAGGTCGATCAGTGAGTTAGAGCCCAGACGGTTGGCGCCGTGGACCGAGGCGCAGCCCGCCTCACCCACAGCCATCAGGCCGGGGGCGACGTTGTCGGGCTTGTCCTTGGTGGGTGCGAGCACTTCGCCCCAGTAGTTCGTGGGCACGCCGCCCATGTTGTAGTGCACCGTGGGCAGAACCGGGATGGGTTCTTTGGTCAGATCCACGCCCGCAAAGATGCGTGCCGATTCCGAGATGCCGGGCAGGCGTTCGGCCAGTGTTTCTGGGGGCAGGTGGTTGAGGTGCAGGTGGATGTGATCGCCTTCGGCGCCCACGCCGCGGCCTTCGCGGATTTCCATCGTCATGCAGCGCGAGACCACATCGCGCGAGGCGAGGTCTTTGTAGGTCGGCGCGTAGCGTTCCATGAACCGCTCGCCTTCGGAGTTGGTCAGGTAGCCGCCTTCGCCGCGTGCGCCTTCGGTGATCAGGCAGCCGGAGCCGTAGATCCCGGTGGGGTGGAATTGTACGAATTCCATGTCTTGTAGCGCGAGGCCAGCGCGGGCGACCATGCCGCCGCCGTCACCTGTGCAGGTGTGGGCAGACGTGGCCGAGAAGTACGCGCGCCCGTAGCCGCCAGTGGCCAGAACGGTCATCTTGGCGTTGAACAGGTGCAGGGTGCCGTCATCGAGTTTCCAGCACAGAACGCCTTGGCACTGCCCGTCTTCGGACATGATCAGATCGATCGCGAAGTATTCGATGTAGAACTCAGCGTTGTTTTTCAGCGACTGACCATAGAGCGTGTGCAGAATGGCGTGGCCGGTGCGGTCGGCTGCGGCACAGGTCCGCTGCACGGGGGGGCCTTCGCCGTATTCGGTGGTGTGGCCGCCGAAGGGCCGCTGGTAGATTTTGCCTTCTTCGGTGCGCGAAAACGGCACGCCGTAGTGCTCTAGTTCATAGACCGCTTTGGGGGCTTCGCGCGCGAGGTATTCCATCGCGTCGGTGTCGCCCAGCCAGTCGGAGCCTTTGACGGTGTCGTACATGTGCCACTGCCAGCTGTCGGGGCCCATATTGCCCAAGCTGGCCGCGATGCCGCCCTGTGCCGCCACAGTGTGGGAGCGTGTGGGGAACACTTTGGTCACGCAAGCGGTCCGCAGACCTTGCTCAGCCATGCCCAAAGTCGCGCGAAGACCAGCGCCACCAGCGCCGATCACCACGACGTCATATTCATGCGTCTCGTAGTCGTATGCAGCCATTTTCAAACTTCCCTGTTTTAGAGAGCCATGCGCGCAATGGCGAACAGGCCAACGGCGATGAGAATGTAGGAGAACCAGTTCAACCCAATGATCAGCAGCTTGCCGCGCGCGCCGTGGACATAGTCCTCAACGGCGACAACGGCTTCGCTGGTCACGTGGGAGATAGTGACGATGAGGCTGAGGGCCACAATAATCGCAGGAATAGGCTGGCTGAAGTACGCCACGACCTCTGCGTATGTGCCGCCAAAGCCGGCCAAGAATGTCACCAAAAACACAGGCACAACCACGACGAGCGCCAGAGACGTCATCATCATGTGCCAGTGGTGGTGCGTGCCGTGACGGCCGGAGCCCAAGCCATCAGCGCGTTTTCGATCAGTCAAATAACGTTGCATGGGATGTTTCCTTGCTTGTGCGGCTCAGACGAGCGCGACGATCAGGGTGACCAGTGTCGAAAGGCCCAACATGCCGATCGCCAGTTTTTCGGATGTGGGCACGTCAACGCAGTAGCCGAAGTCCCACAGGAGGTGCCGCAGACGGCCCAGCATGTGATACACAAAGGCCCAAACGCCGCCGAGCATGATCAGGCTGCCGAACCAGCTGCGCAGGAACCCGTCCATCGCCGCGAATGCGGTTTCGGAGGATGCGGCGGCCAAGAACCATGCCACGACCAAAGTCGAGAGGCCCAGCAATGCGATGCCGGTGATGCGCACCAAAATCGACGAGATCGAGGTCAATTGGGGGCGATAAACCTGGAGGTGCGGGGAGAGGGGTCGCTCTACCTTTTTGACGTCAGCCATGGGCACGTCCCTTTCTGGTTGTAATTTTGTCGGTCATTGTTGGCGTTTATGCATAAGAGTTTTTCGCCAAGAGTCACGTGGAACAAGCCGATATTCCCATCAAAGGGGCGCGCAAATCGACGCATCGGCCCATATGTGATCACGAATGGTTTTGGTGTGATCACGTATGGGCGGGCTGTTTAGTTGTGCATTTTGGCGATGTTGGGTCGCCCGGTGCGGGCCGCAGGTGTGAGTCGTATGATTTGTGATCACACCGCGCGGCCCCGCGCCCTGTCAGAGGGGCATCAGCGCCCAGTAGTCCAGATCAAGCAGAACGTTGGATCGTATTTGCCGTCTTCGCCGCGCAGAACGAAGGGCGCGCCACCTTTGGTTGCAACCAACCGCAGGCGAATCGCACCCACACCGGGGGCTGAGGTTTCGGCGATGTCCAAGACTTCGGACCATGCTTTGACCGTATCACCCGAGAAGCAGGGGTTTGCGTGTGCGCCTGCGTTTAGGCCGACGATCATTTGCGCGTTGGCCAAGCCATTGAAAGACAAGGCGCGTGCCATCGAGATTACATGGCCGCCATAGATCAGGCGCTGCCCATCGGGGCGGAAGGTGGCGTCGAAATGCACCTTGGCCGTGTTTTGCCACAGGCGTGTGGCGATCATGTGCTCGGCCTCTTCGATGGTGACGCCGTCAACGTGGTCGATCTGCTCTCCGATTGTGTAATCGGACAGGCGATGCGGCTCCCCCGCCAGGGTGAAGTTGTAGTCCGCGAAGGTCAGCCCCTCTGGGATTACGAGGTCGCTGGCCGCGATGGATTTGGACAGCGTTGGCACCACGGTTTCGGGGGCCGGCGCGTCGATGTCGCGTTTGCGCACCATGACCCAGCGGACATAGTCCATCACGGTTTCGTCCCGTTGGTTCAGCCCGCGTGTGCGGACATAAACCACCCCGGTTTTGCCGTTGGAGTTTTGTTTGAGGCCAATGACTTCGGAGGTCGAGCGCAGCGTGTCGCCTGCGTAGACCGGCAGGTGCCAGCGCCCTTCGGCGTAGCCAAGGTTGGCGACGGCGTTCAGGGACACGTCCGGCACAGTTTTGCCGAAAATCACGTGGAACGCGGCAAGATCGTCAATCGGGCTGCCGGGCAGGCCGCTGGCCTGTGCGAACGCGTCCGAGGAATAGAGCGCGTGGCGAGCTGGATAGAGCGCGTGATAGAGCGCGCGCTCGCCCCCGGACACCGTGCGTGGGACCGCGTGTTCGATGGTTTGGCCGAGCTGATAATCCTCAAAGAAGCGACCGGGATTGGTTTTGGCCATTATTGTTCTCCGAGTTTGATGTCGGGCGTGTAGGTGCCTTCGACGTCTTTTGTGACGGCTTGGCCGCAGCGCATGATGCCTTTGACGGGGTCAAAGGTTTGCGTGGGAGAGCCGTAGAGTGCCCAGCCTTTGTTCAGGGCGTCGGTGACTTTGTGGCAGAAGGCGGACGTGTCGTCCTCGGACAAAAAGCGATAGAGTTGCATGAGTTAGCCTCCTACGGGCGAGACACCCGCCCAAACGTGAATTGCCATGACGATGGCCATCAGCACGAGGCCGATGATCAGCGCCTTGATGTCGCCTTTGACGGAGACGGCCTCGGGCCGCTCCCACTCAGTGGCGCGGTTGATAAGGATGACGCTGACGACGGCCCATGCGAGCAGGCCCCCAAACAGCAGGATCGACGCAACATCACCGTTCACCAGCAGGTGCGCGACGGCCCAAGTTTTGAAGGCGGTCAGTTGGGGGTGGCGGATTTTGGCCGCCAGCGTGCCCTTGGCCGCGCCCACGCCGTAAAGGTAAAACGCCAGCAACATCAGCAGGTTGTTGATGTGTGTCATAAAGCTGGGCGGTTGCCAGACGGGGACAAAGTCGGCCGCTTTGTAGCCCAGCACCATCAACACGATGCTGCCGATGATCAGGACGGCGGCGATGCCTTTGCCCGCTGTGCCCATTTGACCGCGCAGGCCCGGAGCCACGCGTTTGAACAGGTGCGCGGCCCACCAAAGGGCGATGCCCGCGATCAAAAGTGCCATTGAGATTTACTCCGCTGCGGTTGCGATGGCGTTGGCCATGGCGAGGGTTTTGCGCGCGGTTTCCACGTGCAGATTCTCAACGATCTTACCGTCTACGACAGCGATGCCTAGGCCTTCGGCTTCGGCGGCCTCAAACGCGTCGATTTGGCGACGGGCGAGGTCGATTTCTGCCTCAGACGGGGAAAAGGCGGTGTTGCAGACGTCGACCTGCGCGGGGTGGATCAGCGTTTTGCCGTCCATGCCCATGTCGCGGCCTTGAGCACATTCGGCAGCAAGGCCTTCGGCGTCTTTGAACGCGTTATAGACGCCGTCGACGCACACAATGCCCGCCGCGCGCGCCGCGAGCAGGCACATTTGCAGCGAGGTGAGCAGGGGTTCACGGTCCGCACGGAAGCGGGTGTTGAGATCCTTGGCGAGATCGTTTGTGCCGAGGATAAAGCCGCCCATCCGAGGGGCTTGCGCGATTTCGAGGGCGTTGAGGATGCCGAGGGGGCTTTCCATCATGGCCCAGATTTTGGTGTCGGCGCAGGCGGGGTGGGCGTCCAGCAGGGCGCTGAGGGCTTTGATATCCGCCGCGGAGTTCACTTTGGGCAGGAGGACCGCCTGTGGCCCGGTGGGTGCGATCACGGCGACATCGGCGTGGCCCCAATCGGTGTCGAGCGCGTTGATCCGCACGATCTGGGCGCGATCGCCGTAGCCGCCAGCGGTAAGCGCGGCGGCGAGGGTGTGGCGTGCGTTTTCCTTTTCATCAACGGCCACGGCATCCTCAAGATCGAAGATGATGGCGTCCACTGGAAGGGTCTTGGCCTTTTCCAATGCGCGCTCTTTTGAGCCGGGAATATAGAGAACGGAGCGGTAGGGGTGGGTCATGGTCAAATCCTTCTGCGCTGCGGCATGGTTTTGCACGGCTGGTAATATGACGCAAGCCGGAACGTGCATTTGGGACTTTTTGTTGCGTGAGGGCTGGCTTGGCACCGGAAAAACACACGCTAGGCGAGAAAATGCGCGAGCTTAACTTTTTTCTAAGCAGTTTAGCTCAGGTTGGCTGCATCAGAAGGGTCGGCCTCGCTTGTTGGGGAAACGGCCACCAACACAGGGGAGAGTTTGGCGTAGGCCGGATTTGTCCCAGCGATCCCGGCGTTTGTCAGCTCTCCTTCACACACGAAGGTTAGGTAAGGTTAGACCATGAAGACATCTATTTTTACAGCAGCTTTGATCGGGGTGACCGTGTGGTCCTCTTTGCCGGCGGCTGCCGAAGTTTGTGGAAAGCGTGACACGGTTTTGAGCCGTTTGTCGGAAAAGTTTGGTGAAACGCGTCGCAGTCTTGGACTGGGGGCGAATAACGGTGTGGTTGAGGTGTTTGCCTCGGATGATACCGGGTCTTGGACGATTACGGTGACGATGCCAGATGGGCGGATGTGTCTTGTGGCGTCTGGCCAGTCCTATGAGGACACGATTGACCCGCTTCAGGCATCTGACGACGCCTAGGCAAGTGCGTCATAGATCAGTTTGCTGCCCGTGCAGGTCAGCAAAACGTAAGTTACTGCAAAGAACAGACGCTCTGGGATGAGGCGGTGCGCCTTGACCCCGAGCCAAGTGCCCAGCAAGCGCAAAGGGTGCAAGATACACCCCGCAAGCAGGGTTTCTGCCGTAAAGACACCGAGAAACGCGTAGGGCACAGCCTTGAGGATGTTAATGATCCAAAAGGTGATGACTGTTGTCGCTTGAAACGTGGTCTTGCTGAGGTTTTGTGAGAGCAGAAAGATTGCAGCGGGTGGGCCACCCGCGTGGCTGACAAAACTGGTAAAGCCCGCAATCACGCCGAATGTGGCGCCAAGTGCGGGGCGGAAAGGTTGGGGTGCGATGCGGATGAAGCCGCGGGCGCGGGCCAATTGAAACGCTACAAAGCCGATAGAAATCGCCCCAATCAAGAGGCGCAGCATGTCCGGATCAGCGATTTGATAGAGCCAAATCGCGAGGGCCACACCCGGAATTGCACCGATACATAAGGCTGCGGCGGAGGGTGCGTGCCATTTTGCCCAATAGGGTTTGAGCGACGATATATCCACCAACATGAGCAGCGGCAGTACCACGCCCAAGGCCACCGCTGGGTCGAGCACAAGGGCGAGAATCGGTGTCGCAGCAAAGGCAGCGCCGGAGCCAAAACCGCTCTTGGATATTGCGGCAAAGATGATCGCAGGGATCGCGAGGG
>P_2C_Liq_1_UnCtyDRAFT_1001128_pt1 | contig 10409 bp, 10 predicted proteins | sample Pon2CUnioCityCA_2_FD_10234 | JGI IMG/M metagenome (IMG submission 10234)
TTTTTTTTTTTTAGAATTCTTGAGGCTTTTTAATCAGCCTCAAGAATTCAGTTTTTGGTTAATTGAAAATTTATTTTCTTGAAACATCTCCTCCAGAAGATGATTTTTTATTCACCTTTTTAGGATTTCCTTTAAAGTCAATGTCACCACCACTAGATGCTTTTGCATCTAATTTTTCTGATGCATAAATATTGATATCTGCACCACTAGAAGCTTTAGCAAGTACAATTTTACTTTCTAAATCATAGGCATCTATTGATGCTCCACTAGTAGCACTTGATGCATGATTTACTGTTTTTCCTGAAATTCTGATATCTGATCCACTAGTAGAACTTGTTTCTACACTGGTTGCATCAACAGAAATTCTAATATCTGCACCACTTGTTGCTGTAATTGATATTTCATCAGTTTGTATTACACCTTTTGTATACACATCACTACCACTTGTTGCTCTTAACATGTTTAAATCTTTGATAGTTACATGTACTTTTCTTGCTTTGGCTCTCCAGATATTTTTCTCTGAGTATACTTTTAAAACACCATCCACAACTTCTGTAATAATGATGTCGTGCAAGTTTTCATCAGCTTCTACTTTAATTTTGTTCCTATTACCTTGAGTAATGTATAAGTCGATACCTGTGCTTACTTTGATTCCTGAAAAGTCATCATTTGTTTTTCTTATTTCAGTAATCACATTTCTGTTTCCATTTACTCTATTAAACATATCTACTCCACAAGAGGAAAATAGTGCTGCTATAAATAGAATAGCGATTGATTTTGTAATTGAATTTTTCATAAGTTTTGGTTTTATTTAGATTGTAAAAGTCTTTATATAGACGCCTAAAATCAAAGTTTGGTTGCTCAATTGTTGATTTTTTTGGTTGAGTTGTACTTTTTATAATGTTTCTTCTTCAATTTCATCATCGTCTTCATCTATACAATCTGTACATGTTAGCGTTTTGTCTGTCATTTTAAAATGATGATTTGCCATGTCTTTATCATATATATCTTCATCATTATCTACATTGTATAAAAAGTTTTTTACAGTATTATCAAAATACACAGTTACACCTTCTGGGATATAAAAAGTTACATTTACTTCTTCATCTTTCCATAGATTTCTAAATTCTGATAAATAGAAAGCATCTAAAGTAAAATCGGTTCCATCAATTTCATATTTATATTCAATTTTTTCAGCATTTTTATTTGCTTTACTTCTTGTTTTACCTCGAGATTCTTTTTGAATAATTACATATCCGTCATCAGAATTACTCTTTTTTACATCTACTTTTACATAGTTTGAGTACACTTTGGTTTTACCATCAACTTCAACTTCGTATTTGTGAGAACTTCTTCTTAAATTATGTCTGTAATAGATGTTGTCATCATTTTTCATTTTTAGACGAAGCGTATCATTTTTAACAATATTAACGGGTAGTTTTTGTGCTGTTTGTCCATAGTTAGCATGTGATGTTCCGAATTCTAATCCTGAAAAGAGAAGGGTTAAAAAGGCAACAATCCAGATACCTAAAAGTGTTAAAGAGGTCGGTTTGCTAAATCTTTTCACACTACTAGATAGTATTCTTAAACCTAAAACAAATAGGGCTAAAAAAGGAATTACAAATACTAAAAACCCAGCTAAAGTTAAAACCCAAGTTGGTATTACAGAATTGTAAAAGAAAGGTGGATATTGTAAAAACTCACCATCTACATGTAACCATTCTAAACTTCCTACAGAAAACCCACTAATAATTAGTGATAAAATAACTGCTGCTGCAACAAATACTAAAATTGCACCAATAAACTTTCCAATCACTTTAAAGAAAACCAAAATTATTTTTCCTAAAGTATCAAAGAAATCTTGTAAGCCGTTATTTTTTCTCGCCTTTCCCTTAAAAGAACTGTTTACCTTTTGTGAGATTTCATTAGCACCGTCTTTAATTTTATCAGAAGCATTATTGGCAAAATCTTTTACGTTTTCTGAGACATTGGTGAATTCTTCACGAATTTTTTTTTCGATATTATCGATATTCACAGGCTCACCTTCCATTTGTAATTTCTCAGCAGTAGTTTTCGCTTCTGGTAACAATACCCAAAGAATGATGTACAATATGACACCAAAACCACCACCAAAGAATAAGGCTAATAATCCAAGGCGAATCCAAATGGAATCTACATTAAAGTAATGTGCAATACCAGATGCAACACCACCTAAGAATTTATCATCTGGATCTCTAAATAATTTTTTTCCAGAAGCACTATTTCTCTTATACGAATAACTCGATTCGTTAAATGTTTCTTCAGCTTGTGCGTAATCTTCTGGTTGCCCCATAATTTTAATGATATCATCAATATCACCTTCATTAACAACTTGTCTAGCGTCAGTTATTTTTTCTGATAACAACTCACTAATACGTGCTTCTATATCTGCGATAATTTCATTTTTTCCTTGTGGATCATCACTCAGCGATTTAGAAATCGATTCTAAATATCGTTTTAATTTCCTGTAGGCAACTTCATCTATATGGAAGAAAAATCCGCCTAAATTTATATTTATTGTCTTATTCATTTGTAGTCGATTTTTTGCTAATTACTTGGTTTACTGAATTAATTAAGTTGCTCCATGTTTTGTCTAATTCTTTTAAAAACATGCCTCCGTTTTCTGTTAAAACGTAATATTTTCTTGGTGGCCCAGAGGTTGATTCTTCCCATCTGTACGTTAATAAACCAGCATTTTTTAAACGCGTTAATAACGGATATATGGTTCCTTCAACCACAATCATTTCTGCACTTTTTAGCGTAGAAAGGATTTCAGAAGTATATGCATCTCCATGTTTTAAGATGGATAAGATGCAATACTCAAGCACACCTTTTCGCATTTGTGCTTTTGTGTTTTCTATCTTCATGTATTGTGGTATAAAATGTTATTTAATAAATTTTATTGTGAAAGGGTATTTGTAATTTTCACCTTCTCTTGATTTTAATGATGCTATAATTACTAGAGCAATTCCTATGATATATATAATTCCAGTTATAGAACCAAAACCAATAAATCCAAAAAGATTACTCATGTTAAAGTCAAAATTCATATTAAAGTTATGATGATTCCAGTTTCTAAAAAATGATCCGAAAGCAAACGGAATAAAAGCCATCGAAATTAAAAAGATATACAAGGTGTAACTTAAGTTAAAATTTACAGCCTCTTTACCTTGTTCGTCTAAAAAAGGACTTCTGTCTTTTAAACTTTGCCACGCGATTAAAGGAGTTATAATATTACCAAAAGGAAATATAAAACCTGCAAAAGCGGAGATATGTATTAAAAAAGCGTTTGTGTTTTCGTTATTCTGTTTCATGATTTTATATCTATATAATACTTTCTTATGCAAATATATGTCTAAAAAAAGGTATTATGCAATACATAGTACCTTTATTTAACATTTTATTAACATTATTATTTTTATTGGCCTTCATTAAAAAAGTGGTAAATTGTCAACAAATTCAGTACTTATGAAGATAACAGCAAGCAAGATTAACTCTTTTATGTTTTTTAAATTGCCATTAGGTTGGTTGTCTGGAATGCGTGTTAAAACAATAAATAACGATTCTTGTACTGTAAAAATTAAACACAGGTGGATGAATCAAAATCCGTTTAAAAGTATGTTTTGGGCTGCACAAGGTATGGCTGCAGAAATGAGTACAGGAGTTTTGGTAATGAGAGCCATTGCAGCATCTAATAAAAAAGTTTCAATGTTAGTTACAAAACAAGAAGCACAGTTTTATAAAAAGGCAACAGGTAAAATTACATTTACGTGTAATGGTGGAAAAATGATTGCTGATGTTATTCAAAAATCGATAGTTACAAATGAGGGGTATGTAATTAACCTCACTTCAGAAGGTAAAAATGAAGAAGGAATTGTAGTTTCTACTTTTAAATTTGAATGGAGTTTAAAAGTGAAAAATTATTAGAACTTAAATGATTTTTATTTTATTTAAAATACGTTTGTATTCTAAAATACTTTCTCTGCAAATGGGTATTATAAAGTTAATTCTTTTATAAATTTCATTTTTTGGAGCTTTGTTTTCGGCTAATTTTTCTAGATCAATAATTTCTTGTAAACATTTAATCCCCATTAAGCTAAAAGAGGGTTTAAAAAAATGAGAAATATTTTTTACTTCATCATAATCTAAGTTAATAAGGTTTTTCTCTAAAATATCAACTTTAGGAATTGTGTCAGATAAATATCCTTCAATTAATTCTATAGTAAAATGTTGATCTTCTGAAAAATATTCTTTAATATATTTCAAATCTAAAATATCACTTCTAATTGCTTTGTTTAAGGACATAAATTTCTTATATTTAAAATAAAATTATGAATAAAATTATTTCTAATAAAATAATGTTAAATATTTATTAGTAATTTTTTTAGTGTAAGAAGAGCTATAAATCTGAAAGCTTTTTAATATGAGAGGAAAAAATATTGTATTAGCAGAAGATAATTCCGTATTATCACTTGTCTTAAAATTTAAATTAGAAAAAGAAGGGTGTAAAATTTTTATAGCCCAAAATGGCAAAGAAGCTATAGAACTTATTAATAAGTATCAACCAGACTTGATCTTAACTGATGTTATGATGGAGTTTGTAAGCGGTTTGGAGTTAATAAGTTATGTTAGAAATGAACTAAAAAAACAAACTCCAATTTTGGTTTTTTCAAGTTCTGGTCAAGAAGAAATGATTTTAAATGCTTTTAAATTAGGAGCAAATGATTTCATGAGCAAACCATTAATACCCAATGAACTTGTTGTTCGTGTTAAAATGTTATTGCTTAAGATTTAATAGTAAAGTTGCCTTTTGTAAGTCTTATGGATACTTTTTGGTTAGAATATATAATTTGGATGATTGTAGCAATATTAGCTCTTATCATTACCTTTTTTATTCTAATGCTTAAAATTTTAAGATATCATAATAAATTAAAAGATAGTAAAATACTTGCTTATAAAAATGAAACGGAACATCTCTTAATAGAATATATATATTCAGAAAAAAAAGGTTTAAATTTTAGCAATTGTCAATTAGATATCATAAAAAAAATAAAAAATGATGTTCTAAACAAACAGAAAAGAAAAGTCATTACAGCCGTTTTTGTAAATCTAATTCAAGAAGTTTCTGGAGAATTAATAGACTCAATGCGAGAGTTATACGAAGAAATTGGGTTGTTATATTGTACTGAGAAAAACTTAGAAAGTAACCAGAGTAATTTAATTGCTTTAGCTATAAGAGATTTAAGGCGGTTTAAAATAAAGAAAGTAGAAAAAAAAATAGATAAGTTTATAAACCACCCAAGAAAAGAGGTGAGAAGAGAAGCTCATCTTTATTTTATTCAATTGTTTAAACTTAAAGGACTTGAAAATTTAAAGAAATTAAAATTGCCATTGACGGAATGGGATCAAATTCAATTACTCAATGAATTAAAAAATTTTAATAGTTTAGAATTACCAGACATATCAAATTGGCTTAAGTTAGAGAATGATTATGTTTTAATTTTTATTTTGAATGTTATTAAGATTTTTAATAGAATTGACGCTAAAGAAGAACTTCTTGACTTGTTAAATCATCAAAATCCTGACATTAGAGTTAAGGTTATCGATTTGCTTGACCATTTTGAAATAACTGAGGCAAACCCTAAATTAAAAGAAAGGTATAATAACTTAACCCATAAAGAAAAAAGCGTTTTCTTTAACTTAATAGAAAAAACTGCAACAATAGAAGACACATCTTTTTTAAAGAAATTTGTATATCAAGAAACATTTGAAATAAAATTTAAAGCTTTAAAAATTTTAAAAGGAATAAATCAGAAAGAATACAATTTAATCTCTAAAGAATCTAGAAATATAGAGTCAAACGAAATTATTCACTTTTTAAATTCAAGTTATGGATTTTGAAAACACATTTAGAATAGTTTTAATAGGCTTGGAATACTTCTTCCTTATTTTTTCGATTTTAATCATTTCGTCATATGTTATTCTAGCGTATTTTTCTTCAAGAGAAACTAAAACCTATCTTAAAAAAAATAATTTTGTAGAGTATAAAGACCTTTTATCATCAAAAATACCTCCTTCAATTTCTATAATTGCACCCGCTTTTAATGAGAGTTTAAATATAGTAGAAAATGTTAGATCTCTATTGTCTATACATTATGTTAATTATAATGTTATAATTGTTAATGATGGAAGTAAAGATGATAGCTTAGAAAAACTAATAGCAGCTTATAGTTTAATAAAGGTAGATTATTTTATTCATAATAAAATAGAAACACAACCACTAAGAAAGGGTGTTTTTAAATCTAAAAACCCAGCTTTTGATAAATTAATTGTAATTGACAAAGAAAATGGAGGTAAAGCTGATGCTTTAAATTTTGGCATTAACATTAGCCAAAGTAAATATTTAGCTTGTATAGATGTAGATTGTTTGTTGTTAGAAGATTCACTTCAAAGAATGGTGAAGCCATTTTTAGATACCAACGATAAAAAAGTTATTGCATCTGGTGGTGTTATAAGAATAGCAAATTCTTGTAAAATCGAAAACGGAAAATTAATAGAAATAAACTTTCCTAAAAAATGGATTGAAAGAGCTCAGGTTTTAGAATATTTGAGGTCATTTTTATTAGGTAGAATGGCATGGGCAAGATTAAATGGTTTACTTGTTATTTCTGGAGCCTTTGGAATGTTTGATAGAGAAATAGCGATAAAAGTAGGTGGGTATGATACAAATACTGTAGGAGAAGATATGGAAATTATTGTCAGGATGAGAAGATATATGGAAGAGACTAAGCAAAAATATAAAGTTGCTTATATCCCTGATCCATTATGCTGGACAGAAGCTCCTGATAATTATAAAATTTTTATTTCGCAAAGAAATAGATGGACAAGAGGTACAATTGAAACGCTTAAAATTCATAAGAAAATTGGACTAAACCCTAAATATGGTATTTTAGGAATGTTAAGCTTTCCTTATTGGTTTATTTTTGAAAGGTTAGCACCTATAGTAGAAGTTGCCGGTATTGTTTACTTTGTTTTACTGGTTGTCTTTAGAGAAATAAATTGGAGTTTTGTTTTAGGGATTTTTTTGATTGCATATCTTTTTTCTTTGATATTTTCTTTTGTTGCTATTTTTTCAGAAGAGTTAACTTATCGTCAATACAAGAAAAAAGGAATTGGTTTGATATTGGTTTTAACAATAATTTTAGAACCGCTCATATTACATCCTTTTGTTTTATATGCTGCTATAAAAGGAAATATTGATTATTATTTTAATAAAAATAAGAAATGGGGTGTGATGACTAGAAAAGGTTTGTCTAAAAAATAAATATTATGAAATTAAAATTATTATACAACAAGTTTTCTTTATATATAACTCTAACCTTATCTCTAATTCTTGCTTTTTGGGCAATAAATTTACATGAAATTTTCTATACAATATACAGTGGTAAAGAAATAGAAAATATTATTTTGTATGTATTATTTAAATTGTCAAATCATTTTTTAGCAGGAGTACTAATTGCATTATGCTGTTTTCCTATTTATTTAATTTTAAATTTTTTTAACAAAAAAACAGGAATAATCATTGTAAAAATATTGTTTTTTTTAGCGGTTTTAATAGAATTTTCTTTAACCAAATATAGCCTAACAACATTATTAAATTTAGGTGCTGATTTATTTGGCTATTCTATAGAGGACATTTATTTTACTGTAACTTCTTCAGAGAGTATTTCGTTTATATACATTCTTGGTTTTTTTATTTTTCCATCATTGTATCTCTTAGCTTTTTATTTTATTAAGAATAAAACTATTGGTAAGCCTACAGTTTATGGTTTATTAGTTTTCTTAGCTTTTACAATACTAATAAGGTTCTCTTACAGAAAAGTTACAGAAGCTGCATATCAAAATAAAACTTATTTTTTTGTTGCTGATGTTATTAAATATAAAATAAATAAAGCAGAGGTTAATATGGTTAATTTTAAAGGGGAAAATGAATATCCTTTATTAAAATCATCAAAAGAAACTAAAGATGTCTTAAGTCCATTTTTTAACCTAAATGATAAAAAACCAAACCTCGTTTTTATCATTGTAGAAGGCTTGGGGACTGAGTTTATAGGGGATAAGTATTATGGAGGATTTACACCTTACCTAGATTCGTTAATGTCTAGATCTATATATTGGGAAAACTTTTTAAGCAACACAGGAAGAACTTTTGGAGCTTTACCTTCATTATTTGGTTCTCTTCCTTTTGGAGAAAAAGGATTTTTAGAAATATCAGAAATTCCTACTCATATCTCTTTATTAAGTGTTTTAAAGAATAACGGTTATACCTCTTCATTTTACTCAGGAGATAGAGTAAGTTTTGATAAGAAAATTAATTTTTTAGAGTACAATGAAGTAAACTTTGTAATAGATGAAAATTTGTACGATAATTCATATCCTAAAACAGTAAATGAATCTACTGGTTTTTCTTGGGGATACTCAGATAATGAAATTTTCACAAAAACTCTGAGTGTTTTAGACGATAGAAAAGAGCCTAGACTAGACATTATTGCAACTCAAACTATTCATGAGCCATTTACGTTTCCTTCAAAAGAGCTATTCCTGTCCAAAATTGATAGTATCTTAAATTCTGATAAGAAATTTAAAATGACAAAAAATGAGATACTTACCAATAAAGATATTTTTGCAAGCATTTTATATGCAGATCATAGTCTTAAAAGATTTATGGAGGGGTTAGAAAAAAGAGATGATTTTGACAATACAATATTTATTATTACAGGAGATCATAGGTTAATTCCAATTACTCAAAAAGATAAGCTTTGCAGGTTTAATGTACCACTTTTTATTTACAGTAAAATGCTAAGAGAGACAGCTTCTATCAAATCAATTTCATCACATTTTGATATCACACCTAGTATTTTGTCTTTATTAAATAATAACTTTAATTTTAATATTCCTCAAAAAACAGCTTGGTTAGGAGCTGGTTTAGATACTGTTAAAAAATTTAGAAACAAACATAAAATACCCTTAATGAGGTATAAAGGAAGTATAAATGACTTCATTTATAAAGAATATATGTATTCTGGAGGAGATCTTTTTAAGATTAATGAAAATTTTGGACTTAATAAAATTGATAATCAAGAACTACTAAAAGAAATCACAGAATCCTTTAATAAATTTAAAGAAATAAATGCTTATGTAACTCAAAAAGATAAGATTTACCCCAAAAATTCTTTTTTAGTTTCAAAAAAGAAATACCAATTTACTTCTAAAGAAAAAGCAATAATAGATTCTTTTTCTTCCAATTTAACTTTAGATCAATTATTTTTAGTTGCTAGAGAAAAGGCCTTTAATAAAGAAAGAAAAACAGCAACACTTTTATGTAACTATATTCTAAGTAAAGAGCCAAATCATGTAGATGTTAAAATATTAAAAGGAAGAATTTTTGCATGGGATGGTAAATTTAAAGAATCTGAAGAAGAGTTGTTAGACGCACTCAAAAGAGCACCATATTATGATGATATTTATTTAGCGCTTTTGGATATGTATTGGTGGTCGTCACAAAATGAAAAAGCAAAATTAATTTTTGAAAAAGCAAAAAAAAATAACATCAATAATGATGAAGTTGTATTCAAAATGGCAAGAGCTAGTTTGTTAATGAATGATGAAATCAATGCAAATAGATTAATAGATAGTTTGCTCAAAAAAAAGCCAACAGAGCAAGAGTATATAAAATTTAAGAATTCTTTAAAATGATTGAAAAAAAAATATCATCACTAACAATTTTGATAGTAATTCTACTTTTTACTAATCAACTACATTCTCAAAAAAAAGTTTATAATGGTAATCCAGATACAACTTTTAAAACTGCTAGAGAAATGGCTTTCAAAGGCAAAAGAAAACAAGCTCAAGATTCATTAAAACTTATTTTAAGAAAATATCCAACGTATTTAGATGTTCGTTCTTTTTTGGCGAGTACTTATTCTTGGGATTCAAATTATAAACAAGCAAGAATAGAATTTGCTAAAGTTTTGAATAAAGACCCAAAAAGAAAAACAGATTGGATTGCAGCGGTAAATAATGAGTTATGGGCAGAAAAACCTTTTAAAGCTTCAGAATTAATTAAAAAAGGATTAATTTATTTTGCAAATGATGTAGATTTATTACAATTAAAAGCAAAGTCAGAATTTAATTCAGGAAATAAAGAGCAGGCTTTTATAACAATAAGTGAAGTTGTAAAGTTGTATCCAGAAAATAAAAAAGCAGAAGAATACAAGAATTCAATTAATAATTTACTTAGTTTTAACTCTATAGGAATTAGTTATGCCGTAGATATATATAGCAAAAATGAAAGGGATGCAATGCATTAT
>P_2C_Liq_1_UnCtyDRAFT_1001130_pt1 | contig 10391 bp, 11 predicted proteins | sample Pon2CUnioCityCA_2_FD_10234 | JGI IMG/M metagenome (IMG submission 10234)
GCCTCGGTCGGATTTTCGCAGAGCGAACATCCGACCCCAAAAAGCGCATCACTCAAAAATCTTGAACAGCTCTTTCTTCAGCTTGTCCTCAAGACCCTGCTTGACCGCGTCCTCCACACTCTGCCCCTCGCCCACACTCACACCAAGCTCTTGCTCCACCTTTTTCTTGATCGCGTCATTGGCCTTCTGCTTCACCTCTTCCTTCTTCTCCTTGAAGTTGAGGTCAATCGCAGCACTCAGATCAGGCAGGATCTTCGGATTGCTCCAAGGCCCATAAATCTTCACAGGAAAGGCCAAGTCCTTGCCACTGCTGGCCTTAAGCGCCACGGGCGTAAACACGTAGTTGATCGTCTGCGCGCCAAGCCCGACAACGCCTTTACCACTCGCCGTAATCCGCGGCAGCACCATGTTCAGATTGTCATTGCTCAAAACACCGTCCTTGATGTCAAAGCTCGCGCCGAGTGTGTTAAAAACAGTTGTGCCTTTGGTGCCGTTCCCCGTGCCCATCAGCCCGTTGAGGTCAAACCCCGAGATCGTCCCCCCCGCCATAGCAAGGCCGCCACGGCCCGACAGCGAGGTCATAATCGCGTCCAGACTGCTGCCAGAGCCAAGAAACTTGATATAGCTGTCAGCCGTCCCCGACAGCCGCTCAACGCCCATCACATCGCGCAGTAACGGCTTCATATCGACCTGCAACAGGCTCAAATTCCCGCCCACAGACAGGCCGCCACGGTTGTTGATCACAAATTCGCCCGCGATTTTCCCGCCATAGCCCGTCGCCTTGGGCAATGTCATCACAAGCCGCGAGCGGTCCAGACTGATGCCCAAAGCACTCTCGCCAAGCTTGATCATCCCCGCATCCAGCGATTGCACCGACAGGCTCACCTCGGCGTTCATCGCGCCAAGCCCGCTCGCATCAATCCGCGCGGTGCTCCAGCCCGTGTCACGGCGCGCCCCCCCGCCGTCTCCCCCGTCTCCGCTGCTGCCGCTGCCACTGCCGCCTTCCGAGGCGAGCGAGGCCAGATCAAGCGCACCGCCCGCAAGCTTTGCCGTCAGTTGCGGCACCGCCCCGCCAAGGCGCAGGTCGGCGTCGCCCGTCAGCCTGTTCTGATCCAGCGCGAGCGTCATGCCCCGCAGGTTGAGAACCTCGCCTTTCGAAAAAATCATCTTGGCGCTCAGATCAAGCGCTTGCCCCAGCCCGCGCGGCAGATCGACTGCGCCCAGCCCGAGGCTTTGCATAAATTTCGAGGTGCTTGAGGTGCTCAGAGAAAGCTGCCCCTCTGCCTCAAGCGCGCGGCTCATCCGCCCCTCAAAGCGCGCTGTGCCACCCGCCGTCTCAAAGCGCGCCGTCACAGGCGTCAGCCGCCCCGCAATCAGGTCTTGCGCATGGCCCGCCTTGGCCTCCAAGCTCAAGGCCGCGCTCGCGCGCACCCCGCTCAGCGCAAGCGTCACAGGCCCCGCCAAGAGAGGCATCTCAAGCGCCGCATCCAGCCCCGTGATCTCTTCGCGCGTGCCCGCCTGACGGTCTTCGATCAGCACAGTCGCCCCCGTCACTGTCGCGCGCTGAAGGCTGAACGGCGTCACAGCTGTGCTGGCAGTTTCGCCCTCTGTCGGGCCTGCCGCCGCCGCTGCGCTCTCGCCAAACTCCCAGCTCACGCGCCCGTCCTTGGCCGTGATGAGGTTGATCTTCGGGGAGACAAGCTCGACACGGCGGATGTCAATCTCCCGCCGCAGCGCCGCCGCCGCGCCCACACCAATGCTCAGCGTCTCAGCCGTGAGCAAAGGGGCCGCGTCCCAGTCAGGCCCCGCAATCTGCACAGGCCCCGTTTTCACGCCCAAAACAGGCCAGACACTCAGGCCGATATCGCCCGAAATCACAACCTCGCGCCCCAGCGCTTTGGAGATTTCCGCGCTCGCAAGCCTCGCGATCCGCTCCTTGGGCAGCATCATAAGCCCCAGAGCGGCAAAGCCGACAAACACCACAACACCACCCAAAATCCAGCGTAAAATCCGCATCGTAAAATATCTCCTTATCAACGCCGCAAAGGCTATGCTGTCGCGCGAGCGGCTTCAATCACCTTGCCCCAAGCGCCCCCTTCCCCAAGCGCAATTCTGCCGCTATAGGAGCATCATGTCACAAAATCCCCCCGATCTGCGTCCAGATCTCGCCCGCGCCCAGCTTTCTGAAACACGCCGTGAAGGCCAGCCCACAATCGGGATGGTTTCGCTTGGCTGTCCCAAAGCGCTGGTCGACAGCGAGCGCATCCTCACGCGCCTCAGAGCCGAGGGCTACGGGATATCGCCCGATTACACCGGCGCAGATGCCGTGATCGTCAACACCTGCGGCTTCCTTGACAGTGCCAAGGCCGAAAGCCTTGATGCGATTGGCGAAGCGCTGGCCGAAAACGGCAAGGTGATCGTCACAGGCTGCCTTGGCGCAGAGCCTGACTATATCCGCGAACATCACCCGCGCATCCTTGCTGTGACAGGCCCGCACCAATACGAACAGGTGCTCGATGCCGTCCATGCCGCTGTGCCGCCAAGCCCCGATCCCTTTATTGATCTTCTGCCCGCCTCTGGCGTGAGCCTGACGCCGCGCCACTATAGTTATCTAAAGATATCAGAAGGCTGCAATCACAAGTGCAAGTTCTGCATCATTCCCGATATGCGCGGCCGTCTCGCCTCACGGCCCCACAAAGCCGTTCTGCGCGAGGCTGAAAAGCTTGTTGAAAACGGCGTGCAGGAGCTTCTGGTGATCTCTCAAGACACCTCCGCCTATGGCACAGACTGGCCCAATGATCTGCGCCGTGGCCTCTCTGAGCAGCCGATCACAACGCTCGCCCGCGACCTCGGCTCGCTTGGCGCGGGCAAAGACCTCTGGGTGCGCCTGCACTATGTCTACCCCTACCCCTCGGTGCGCGAGATTATCCCGCTGATGAGCGAGGGGCTGATCCTGCCCTACCTCGACATTCCCTTTCAGCACGCCCACCCCGAGACGCTCAAGCGCATGGCCCGCCCCGCCCATGCCGAGCGCACGCTTGACAGGATCACCGAGTGGCGCGACATCTGCCCCGACATCACCCTGCGCTCGACCTTTATCGTCGGCTACCCAGGCGAATCTGAGGCAGAGTTCCAGACCCTGCTCGACTGGATGGACGAGGCCCAGCTCGACCGCGTCGGCTGCTTCAAGTATGAAAATGTCGCAGGCGCGCGCAGCAATGCCCTGCCCGATCATGTGCCCGAAGCGCTCAAGCAAGAGCGGTGGGAGCGCTTCATGGAGAAGGCCCAAGCCATATCGGAGGCCAAGCTCGCCGCCAAAGTCGGCCAGCGCATGGATGTCATTATTGATGACATCGACGAAGACGGGATCGCAACCTGCCGCACCAAAGCCGATGCCCCCGAGATCGACGGCAACCTGTTTATTGATGAAGGCACAGAAGGTTTGCGCGTCGGCCAGATCGTCTCGGTCGAGGTCGACGAGGCCGGCGAATATGATTTGTGGGGAACGCGCGCCGAGGCTGTGTAAGCTGCGCATTCACTGCGCACCACAAATGCCCCTACCGCGTCAGCCCAAACAGAAGCGAGCGGTTGCCGCACTCCGCTGGCACGTGCCCCTCGGCCAGCGCCTCCATGCAGGCCTGCGCAAACAGGCAGCCTCGGCAGCGGGTGATCATATCGGCGTGCGCCTTTGCCCCGAGAGCGCCCGAGGCCGTGGCCGTGGTCAGACAGACGCCCAGATTGGCCGCCGCGCGGCGGGTGAGCTCAAAATGCAGCGCAGGGTTGCCAAGCGGGGCCGTTGATAGGGGCGGTGCAAACGTCATGAAAATCGTCCTTCTCAGATCAGAGCCATACTCTGGCCGCCCGCATCAAGGATATCTTTGACATAGCGCAAACGCGGCGCGCGTTGCGTTTACCCGCCCCTCAGCGCGCGCTGGCTTTACAAAGCGGCCGTTTTGCAGCCGATTTCAAACTGTGTTGGGGCGGTGCACGCAAGGTGCACGGGTGGTGCACACATATCACCCCCCCAGAATCAGCCTGTTTTCAAAGGTTAATCGCCGCGAAAAAAAGTGGTGAGATAGGCCGTGACAGCATCCTGAACATGGCGGAACCGGTCGCCGCCAAGGTGCTTGCCGCCATACCACCGCGTCACCACGATCACATGGCCCAAAAGCCCCTCGCGCTCCAGCATCCGCACAATAACCATACCCGCCCCGCTCTCGCCATCATCGGCCTTGAGCGGCGTGCCATCGGGCAGGATCATGGCCCATGTATTATGCGTCGCCTTGGCGTATTTCTTGTTGCGTTTCAGCGCCTTAAGCAGCGCCTCTGCCGCCTCGCGCGTCTCGGCCACGCCGCCCGAAACAGAGTAGCGCGAGCCTCTGTCGCTGATGATATTGTCAAGCTGGTTCAAGGGCTTGGCTAAAGCTGGGAGGCCGTTTGGCGCACCGCTTCAATCCGCTGTGCATTGGGCGGGTGCGTGCCCAAAAAGCGATCCCCGGGGTCGGGAATACGGCTGAAGAAGGCCGCCCCCCTCACAGGGTCATAACCCGCCTTCTTGGTGATCACAGTGCCCAGAATATCCGCCTCGATTTCATAGTCTTTCGAATAGGTCCGCGCCCCCACCTGAGCGCCGATTTCGCCTGCGTTTTGAAGCACTTGCGCGTCCGCCCCCGTCAGTGCCGCAAGCCCTGCAAAGACCAAAGCCCCCGCCTGCGCATTGCGCTGCTGGCGGGCGATATGGCCCGCAATATGATGCGCCGCCTCATGGCCCATCACAAAGGCCAGCTCGTCGGCATTTTGCACATCCGCGATCAAGGCAATGGTAAAAGCAAGGATCGGCTGGCCCGATTTATCCAGCGTCTGATAGGCGTTCACAGGCTGGTTCGGACGGTCATCAATCACGATCTTGAAGTCACAATTCATCCCCGGCGCACGCGCGCGGCACTCCCGTTCCGCCACAGGCTCCACCGTCTCAACAACGCTGACAAACTGGCGCGCCGCTTGGCGTCCGCTCAGCGGCGCAGAGGCCTGAGGCCCCGCGACAGGGCTTGGTGCCGTCGTTTCACTGGGCACATCACAGGCCGCCAAAGCCACCAAGGCAACAGCAATAAAAGCCTTTTTTATGAATGACATCACACCGCCTGCCTTTGTTTTCTGCACGCTCAATATAACCCTCCTCCCGTCGTCGCACCAGCCCCTTCGCGCCGACGTGACCCCTCAGACCGCGCCCCCCTTGCAAGTGGCGCGCATCCGCCTATTCTGGGTCTATGTTTTCAATCGAACACGAATTTGACAGCACGGTCATCACCCTTGTCGATGAGGGGGCCGCGCCCTTGGGCGAAGACATTGTGATCAACGCCTTTGAAGAGTGCATCACGCTTGAACAATACAACCCGCGCACCGACAAAACCGAGAAAATAACCCTCTCCATGGCGCAGGTGCATGATCTCTCGGCCGCGCTCGATCTGCCCGAAGGCGTCTATTCTCTGGTGCGCGAAAAAGATCTCTGACGCCTGCTTTAGAGTTTGTTAAGCTTCAGCCGCTAACCTGCCATCAGTTCCACATCGTCGCTTGCCAATCTGACGTTCCCTTGCCCTAATGCCGCCAGACATTGACAAGGGGCAGGCAGATGAGCGCAGATCGCAAAACAGGCTTTTACTGGGACGAAAAAACATTCTGGCATGGTGGCGGCAATTATGCCCTGACCCTGCCTGTTGGCGGGCTTGTGCAGCCCCTCGTGGCGGGCGGCCTCCCCGAAGCCCCCGAAACAAAGCGCCGTTTCAAGAACTTGATGGATGTCACAGGCCTCTCTGCCGAGCTGTCCATGCAGACGGCTCCGCCTTGTTCTGAAGACGAGCTAACGCGCGTCCATCCTGTTGATTTTATTCATAAATTTCAAGAGCTTTCGGCGGCGAACGGCGGCGAACTCGGCTTGCGCACCCCCTTTCTTAAGGGCGGTTATGACATTGCCGCGCTCTCCGCTGGTCTGTCGCGCAGCGCGCTCTGTGATGTGCTTTCAGGCAAAGTGAAAAACGCCTATGCCCTCTCCCGCCCCCCGGGGCACCACTGCCTGCCCGACTGGCCCAACGGCTTCTGCCTTCTGGCCAATCTCGCCGTGGCGATCGAGGCCGCCAAAGCCCAAGGCCTCGCGACGCGCTTCGCCGTCATCGACTGGGATGTGCACCACGGCAACGGCACCGAGCATATCTTTTATGACCGCGACGATGTCTTGACGATCTCGCTCCATGAAGAAAACAATTATCCAATCAATTCAGGCCACTTGGCCGACAAAGGCCGCGACGCGGGCCTTGGCTACAACATGAATATCCCGCTGCCCCCCGGAACGGGCCACGCCAGCTATCTGGAGACAATGGACAAGCTCGTGCTGCCCGCCCTTGAGCGCTTCAAGCCCGATGTGATCATCATTGCCTGTGGCTTTGACGCAGGCACATTTGACCCCTTGGGCCATCAGCTCTGCACCGCCGACACCTTCCGCCAGATGACCCGCCGCGTCGTGTCCGCCGCCGAAAGGCTCTGCGGCGGCAAGCTCATGATGGCCCATGAGGGCGGCTATTCCGAGGCCTATGTGCCCTTCTGCGGCCATGCCGTGATGGAGGAAATGTCAGGCAGTGACATCACAGCGCCAGACCCCATGGCCGAGGTCGTCGCGGCGCGCCAGCCCAGCCTGCGCGCGCAAGCGTTTGTCTCGGGGTTGATTGATGAAATGGTGGTTGAGTTTTTCGGCTAAGCCGCTCTCACCACATGGTTTTTTCGGCGCGCGCAGCCCAAGTCTCGTCATAGGCCGCGCCGCCTTCTTCGCCCCCGGTCTGCTCGGCAAGGATCTCTCCCACCGTTGGCAGCCCTTCGCTTTGGTCGCCCGCGCGCCAAAGCTCGGCGCGCATCGGCGCTCGCGCGCATTGCGCATAAATCTCGCCGATCTTGATCACAATCACAGAGCGCGGCAGGCGGCCCCTGTCGTCAAATTGCTCGCAAAGCTCAGGCTCGACGCTCACCTTGGCCGCGCCATTGACCCGCACAACAGTGTCAGAGCCGGCCACCATAAACAAAAGCGAAATGCGCCCGTCCGCCACGATATTGCGCAGCGTATCCATGCGGTTGTTGCCGCGCCAGTCGGGCATCAAGAGCGTGTGTTCGTCCAGCTCCCGCACCACAGGGCCATCCTCGCCGCGCGGGCTCCCGTCTGTGCCCTCAGGCCCGACCGTGGAGACAATACAAAACCGTGAGGCCAGTATCCACTTGCGGTAAAGCGGTGTCATCTGCCGCGCCACCTTGCGCAAAGATGCCGCCCCCGGCGCGCCGTAAAGCGCCTCTAATGTCCTGATATCCTTGACATACTCAGCCATGAAATCCTGCTTCTGCCAGCAGGGCATCCGAACGGATTTCAACCTCCGCTTCAAGCCGCGTCATAAACTCGGCCTGCGACAAGCCCACAGGGATCGGCGGCAAAAACTCGACAACCGCAAGCCCGGGTTTGCGCCGGATTGTGCCCTTGGGCCAGAACAACCCCGCATTTGTCGCCACAGGCATACAGACCTGTTTCATCTGGTCATAAAGCGCAAATGTGCCAACTTTATAGGGCTTTTTCTCTCCCGGTGTCACACGTGTGCCCTGACTGTAAATCACAAGCTGCCCCGCCGCCGTCACACCGCTTTTTACATCTTCAAGCATCTTCTTGATCGCCTGCCCGCGCTTGCCACGGTTCACCGGCACACAGCCGATCCGGTAGGCATATAACCCGATCACAGGCGTCCAGAGAATCTCACGTTTCATGATAAATTTCGCCGCAGGGCTGGCGTTAAAAATCATGATAATATCCAGAAAAGACTGATGCTTGGCCGCAATTAACATCTCGCCCGAAGGCGGCGTGCCGCGGATTTCATGGCGCAAATCAAGCATCCAGCGCGCCGTCCAAAGCACCCAGACACAATAGGATTTGCAGGCCGCCCGCGCGCCCTTGGTGCTCACCAAAGCCCAAGGCAAAAAGACCAGCCCGACAAGCAACATCATCACCGCGTTTTGCAACACAAAGATCAGTGAAATACCCCAACGCACAGCAGACATCAGCGCAGCTCCTTCAATGTGCGTCGCGCCGCCGCTTGCGTCGCGCCAAAGGCCACCCCCCCCGCCAAAAGCGGAATGAGCAGCGGCCAGAGCCAGCTTGCGCCCTGAAAGCCAAGCCCGCTGAGAAGGCTGTCGTCGCCTCCCCCCGTTGGCAAAATCAAAAGCGCGATCACGCCCAGCCCCATGCCCAGTGCCGCTCCCGTCACCGAGCGCAGCGTAAAGCGGCGCACAAAAGCGCTGGCAATATAGCCGTCTTTTGCCCCGACAAGCCGCATCACCGTGATCACCTTGGCATTGGCCGCCAGCGCCGCATTGGCCGCCAGCGTGATCATCGCGCCCATCACCGCAAAAATCAGCCCAATCGAGAACCAGCCCAGAAACGACAGCCGCCCTGCCGCCGCCACCAATGGCGCACGCCAGCGGGCATGATCGTCAAGCACAGCGCCTGGCACTTCGCCGAGCAGGCGCAGACGCAGCGCCTCGGCGTCAAGGCCCTCAGACCCTTCAACAATTTCAATCAGTTGCGGAATAGGCAGCGCCTCAAGCGGCATCTCGGGGCCAAACCACGGCTCCAGCAGCTTGCGCTGCTCCGCATCGCTCAAGACCCGCGCAGAGGCAACCCCGGGCGTGGTCTGAAGCACCACAAGCGCCGCCTCGGTCGAGGCCTGCATCTGTCCCTGAGGGGCCGAAATCCGAACCGTCGCAGACTGCGCCAGCTCGCTGGCCCAGCGCTCTGACAGCCGCGCCGCCGAAACAGACAGCGCCAGCGCAAACACCGCCAGAAAGGCCATCACAGCCGCCGCAAACAGCGTCAGCCGCGCGGTAAAGCCCGTTGGCGGCACAGCCCGCTCGGCCTGCGCATCGCCAATGATAAAGTCTGTTATCTTGTTGATCTTGATCACATCTTTCATCACAGATCCGCCCCCGCCTGCTGAATCCGCCGCCCCGCAATCCGCAGAACCCGCGCCTGCACTTGCGATTTGGCCGCGCGGATCAGGCCCAGATCATGGGTGGCAATCACAACAGTTTTGCCCATGCGGTTGAGTTCGACCAAAAGCTGCAAAAGCCTTTGGGACATCTCCCAGTCGATATTGCCCGTCGGCTCATCGGCCAGAATAACATCTGGCGACATAATCACCGCCCGCGCCAACGCCGCACGCTGGCGTTCCCCGCCCGAAAGCTCGGGGGGCAAAGCATCGGCGCGGCTGCGCAGCCCCACCCAGCTCATCAGCTCCGCAAGATTGTCCTGCTCGCCCGAGACACTCTGCCCCGCAACCGTGAGCGGCAGCGCAATATTATCCGCGATCGAGAGGTGGTCGAGAAACTGGCAATCCTGATGCACCACGCCAATACGACGGCGCATCTCGGCGATCCCGTCGCGATCAAGGCTGCGCACGTCTTGGTCAAACAGGCGCAAATGCCCCGCCGTGGGCAAAAGCTCGCCATAGCACAGCTTGAGAAGCGTTGTTTTGCCAGCCCCCGACGGCCCCGTCAAAAAGTAAAACGAGCCCGCAGGCAAGCTCAGGGTCATATCGCCCAAAAGCTCTCCATCGCCATAGCTATAGGCCACATCGGTTAACTCTATCAAAGGTTTGCCCTTCCCTTTCGCGCGCCCGCGCCAGACCATGCCCCAGAGCCGAGAAAGTTGCAATCGCGTTGCGTGTTTGCGTGTTTGGTCTTTTCGTGCAAAAGCTTAACGCCTATGGTGTGGCAAGATATTTGTCTGGTGTTGGGGATAGTAAGGGGGCGTGATGCGGCTGGTTTGCCCGAATTGTGGCGCACAATATGAAGTGCCTGACGAGGTCATCCCGCAAGACGGGCGGGATGTCCAATGCTCCAATTGTGGCGATACGTGGTTTCAAAGCCACCCGTCACAAGAGCCCGAGACCCAAGAAGATCAAGCCGTAGACGCCTTGGGCGAAACCCCGCCCTCAGAGCCTGCCGCGCCAGAAAACACCCCCGCGCCAGACACCGCCGCAGAGCGTAGCGCTCCGCCTGTTCAGCCCGCCCCACGGCGCGAGCTTGACCCTTCGGTCACAGATGTCTTGCGCCAAGAGGCCGCCCGCGAAGCTGCCGCCCGCGCCCGCGAGGCCGAAGCGCTTGAGGAGCAGCCCGAGCTTGGGATCACCGCACCGGATGACGAAACCACCCGCCGACAGCGCCAAGCAAGCGAGCGCATGGCGCGAATGCGCGGCGAAGACCCAAGTGACGCCAAAGCCGCTGCCGCCATGGCGGCCACCGGCTCGCGCAGGGGCGTTTTGCCTGATATCGACGAAATCAATTCGACCCTGCGCAAAGACAGCGAGCGC